>Ga0307508_10002749_pt1 | contig 18343 bp, 20 predicted proteins | sample 9_EM_MG_FD_203089 | JGI IMG/M metagenome (GOLD analysis project Ga0307508, IMG submission 203089) | Populus trichocarpa ectomycorrhiza microbial communities from riparian zone in the Pacific Northwest, United States - 9_EM | ecosystem: Host-associated > Plants > Roots > Unclassified | place... | reverse complement strand
GCCAGCTCATATAGATGTCTGTGGTCATGCAGAAGGCCCTCGTAGTGCTGCGTCAATTTTGGGAAGATTTCCTTGATGTCATGCTCGTTCTTTCGGCACAGCTGCACTAGCTGGCCAAACTGAGACATACTCTGGTCAAGGGTCTTCACCATATTGCAGAAACACCCGAGTGCCTCCACAGTGACCGGATCCCACACTACTGGCTCGCCAGTGTCGGCATCGCGGATGACCACATCCGTTGAGGTGTCCAACTCATTGGAGCTCTTTCGTATCTCAAACTTCACCAATACCTGAGAATCTGACATGGTTACTTATACGTTTCTTGTAGAGAGGTATATTGCAGTGTTGGTGTGTCTGCTAACAATATAGTGTAATACTCAGGTGTTTCACCAACGGCACAATCGCCCAGGTGGTCACCAACAGTCTATCACCCTTGAGCGGGCAACACTTGTATGATGGCAGCAGAGCGACTGTGTAGTTCCGAAGGATTCGTACGGGAGCAGATGGGAAATTCACTAAGAGATTCATGTTTGAAATATCACTAGAGAGTTGATCCCAGAAACAATGTAATATTGTTAAGGCTCAACTTCCGACTGATCATTGCTGATGCCTCTCTACATAGGAAACTGGCGCTCTTTAAATGTCGCACCGACTCTTTTGCCGTCCGCCCTCGGGCTGACTCAGGAAGCGCAATACCTCGGTAATACGCAGCAGCGTCTCTCCTCGTCCAAGGGAGATAGGGTTGATTGGGACGTGGCACTGATTGATAGGTATGGACCCAGAAGATCTTCGATCCGAGCGCTTGCGAACAATCTTCGTTTGCACCCCCTTGTAGGCGTCGTCACCCTTGTACTCCTGATCGCAGCCCTTACTGGCTAAATGCTTCTCAGGTGCATCCAGGGTCGCAATCTATGAGTCTAGATGCTTCCAGGAATGACTGGTTGTCAAGATCCTGCCTTGACTACTCCGTGCTGCTCGACAGGTAACGTAGGCTCGGTTCTTCGGGGCAAGCTCGTGACCACACTTCCGGCGTACTCACGCGCCTCTCGTAGTCACACTTCCGGCGTACTCACGCGCTGCTCGTAGTCACACTTCCAGTGTACTCATGCACCGCTCGTAGTCACACTTTCGGCGTACTCACGCACCGTTCGTAATCACACTTCCGGCGTACTCACGCACCGCTCGTAGTTACACTTCCGGTGTACTCACGCGCAGCTCATAGTCACACTTTCGGCGTACTCATACGCCGCTCGTCGTCTCGCAGTATCCATCACACACGGCGTGGTCTCGTCGCGGTCCTCTCACACGCCTTGCGTGGGCTCGTTGTTCTCGCGGTATCCGTCACGCCTGGTGTGGTCTCATCGTGATCTTCGCACACACCTTTGCGTGGGCTCGTTGTTCTCATCGGGGTGGTGGTCGCAGCGCCGGTTCACGGATAGAGAGAGGTAGGTCTGTGGAGAGAGATAATAGATTTTGTGGAGAAGAATCTCCAGACTAGCTACTGCGCCCTTCCTTTATACTTTTCCTTCCCTCTGTGGAATCACAGCTTGCCCGCAAGACTGACACAGTTCCTCCGTCTAATATCATGACTCGATCGCCGCACCCAAGGAAAACACATGATCGCGCTTGGCTGCCGCGTGGCCAACACTCTACTCGCGGCAACATGAGAAAGGACGTGCAAGCAGTAACAGTAAAGGAAAGGAAGACTGACGTACAACTTAATCAAGGGAAAACAATACTCGTAACTAATATGGGAGAAGGACGCGCAAGCTCAATCAATGGGAAACAACAAACGTAGCGGACAGGAGAAAGGACGCGCAAGCATAATCAACAGGAAACGACATTTGTAACGATAACAGGAGAAGGACGCGCAAGTTACATAACGGAGACGAAGGAGAGAGGTCTAGACCGGCCAGCGGTCGGGGATATCGCTACCGGAGTGATATGGCGGAGATCGGTCGAGGCGCCTAAGCGCGACAGATGACCACGGCTGCGGCAGCGGAAATGAGGACGAGCCACAGGGCAACAAGGGTGAGAATGGCACCGGCGCCGACGCCAAGGAGCCTGTCGCGCCAGGTTCATGACACTGGTGATGTCGGTACAAGTGCCGTAGCAATCGCAGTTAACTGAAGAATACGTCTCTGTAACTTAACAAGTTAAGGTACGATCTTCTTCAAACAACTGACAGATGGTCTGGCTCCCCTCATATACCCACCGGACCCGTTCCGCCTCGCGCGTCCTGCACGACCGCTCGTGAGTTATATTGTACCCAGAAAAAGTTAACATTTTTGCTAGTATATGTCAACTAGTAGCTTTTAGTATGGGTCTCGCGGAGGATAACCTGGACACCTCTCAGGGATGTGACCAGACCCCCGCCTGAGGCTGCCACTCATCCCCTTTCCCTTTGGTAACCTTGAGTTACCCCCTGGCTGCTGTTGGGTCGGTAATACTCCTCTCTTTCAGAGCTCGCCCCAGTCCGTGACTTTCACTCATGAAATCTCACTCGGCCTCAATCCTCAGATTGAGTCCGGCTAGTCATACTAATTGCATGTCTTGGAGTGTCACCAGCGCACTGGGTGTAACAGTTGAACTCAACGTTCGGAACTCCCACATTCCCTGGAATTGTCGCAAGTGCAGAAGGGTCATTGCGTCGCGAAAGAGGATGGTATACATAAGTTCGTTGTCACTCTCGTGCTTTACTCCCGTGAATCCAGACTGCCGTATCAATGTCCGGATGTGCTCCGCCTGCAGAGCACGGGCCTTTGTACTATTGAACCTCAGGATCATATAAATCCTTGCCGTCTCAGTTAATGTTCCGTCCCTCCGGATGCTATGGGTATAGGGCGTCTTCATCTCCTTTCGTGCGTCTGTGTGACCTTTGGCAGTACCAGTGGCTGCGGTAACCCCGACGAGTCAGACTACTCTGACGACTCCGATGACTCAGATGCCTTTAGGTCACTCAACTTTCGCTTTCGAGCCATGGCTGACAGTAGGGCTGGTGTATTGGATGTGATTTGGAAAGCAGTGTCGATTACTTTGAAAGTAGTGGAGGTTGGTGTTCGTATCGACTGCTTATGTAGAGCAATGGAGGTAGTTGATTTCGAATCGGTTTTGGACAAAGTATGAATCGAAGGGTGCATCTGGGGGGTTTATATGAGATAGATGGTGTCGTGAGTCAAGTTGAATGGATGCTCTTTGAGGCGTAAGGAATAGTACTTCTCCGGTGGCATCGTCAGCAAACTGCACAGTATCGGGAGTATCATGTTGAATGGATGCTCTTCAAGGCATACGGAATAGCACTTCTCCGGCATCGTCAGCAAACTGCATGGTAAGTGTCATGTTGAAGAGGTACTATTACATGGAATTGCACCTGCTATCAGTCATCAGAAATCGGGATCCTTTTGTACTTTACCGAGCAAGCTACCCTGTGTGTCAGAAACATATTGAATAAAGGGATTCAAAACGCCTAAAATAGCACCTGTCATGTTTCAGAAATCGGAATCCTTTGTCCGGCATTGGCATTATTCACGGAGCTTTATCCTACTGGGCAAACTGCATGTCTCAGGAGTTATACCAAATGGATACTCTTCAAGGTATATGGAATAACACCTGTCCGGCGTCGGAAATCAGGATCCTTTCCTGCACACTTCCCGGTGCTGTGTTTGACCGAGCAAGCTGCCCTGCGTGTCGGAAAAATAATGAATAAAGGGATTCAATACGCCTAAAATAGCACCTGTCATGTTTCGGAAATCGGGATCCTTTGTCCAGCGTCGCCATTATTCTTGCCACAATGTCTGGCAATTGTTCAGTATTATCAGTGTATCTGGTGACAAGTGACATAGTTTGGTACAGATTTCCTGCTTAGTCAGTTGGTAATTATGCTTTCACTGTCTTGTCGCCCTGCTTCAACAGGTGAACTAGCCACTTCCCCACACAACCTCAACACTCTCCACACAACCTCAACACTCTCCTGTCAACTGTGGCTATCCAAGTTTCACGAACCATCTTCGACGCTGACCTTTCACGCCAGAGTTATGTCACGGAAAGGTGTTGAGAACGTACTGTGTACGTACTGTTTTAGGTTCTTTGTGGAGCCCACATGGCTCCACAAACACATCACCAAAGAGCATCCAGAATACTGATCGCAACACCACATCTCGAAAATGCACGCCGCCAACTCTGAGAAGGATGAAGATCAGCCCACGATGTACATACACTCTTCCACCCGTTCCTTCCCCCAGGATAGCGGTCCCAGTCACGAAGCCGACAACGATCATGATGGTACTCAACCCACGAAGGAACCCGCAAAAGAGCTAGTTGATGCCACCCCGACCATCTGCACAAACCCCAATGCCGGCCTTCCCTATGCTTACGTCCCTCGAACAGACAAGTGCACACCCGCCAGCTGTGATCTGTACTTCCCATTTGCCGACGAAGAAGAGTTCAACTTTGCAGAAATGGTAATAGTCGAGAAGTTCAGTGCGAAGAGCATCGACAAGATGCTGAAGGACAATGTTGGGGTCAAGGATGAGATAAAGGCTTTGCTGAAGTCCAATTACTGCTTACAGCAGAAGATCAATCGTATGGAGGACGGACTTTGAGCTTCCTCCTGGCGGATAAGCCACTTGAAAAATATCGTTTGGAATGCACAGCATGCCAACAAGTCTATCAAATTCTGGCATCGAGACATTATTGAGTGTGCGAAGTGGCTTCTCAAGCCGCCAGCATATGCAGAACACCTTTCATACGCTCCTCAGCAGCGGTTTGAAGACGAGGGAAGGTGCATTTATGGCGAGATGCACACCGCAGACTGGTGGTGGGAACGGCAGGTTGGAACCCATCCTAGTAATCAGTACTACTCTCAGAGGTGTGTATGAGTTTCTGATAATTGTACAGAGCTCCCTAGACGATGGCGATACGGTCGTACCGATGATTTTCTTATCCGATGGAATGTACCTAACAAATTTTTCCAGTGACAAGAAAACGTGGCCGGTATATATGACGATCGGAAACCGATCCACCACTATCAGAATGGCACCCAGCTACCACAGCATCTTGTTAATCGCTCTTCTACCGATTCCGATTGAGATGTGTGACGTTCCCATCTCTCAATATAATGATCAGAAGGAGCACAATCGAAAGATAAAGCAACACGTCTTACGTCATGTTCTTGGACCCTTAATGGATGTGGACCGCCGTGTATTTTACGCCAAATGTGCTGATGACTACTTCAGGCGCTATGTTGCATTGCCCGCCGCCTGGATTGCAGACTACCCAGAATACCGAGATCTTCACAACATCAAGGATGGCATTTGCTACTGGTGCGAATGCCCACACGACGAAATGGGCGAATTTCCCATCAAACCTTATGAGCGTTGGGACCACACCCTGTACTGAATGCTCAGTGATATAAATAGCGCGGTGGCGAAGGCACCTCTTACATGCCATGGGGTCCACCAAGGTTCGAATGTTCTCTGGTATCTCGACTGCATTGTCAGTGACCTCCCGAAACCCAACTTGTTGCATACAATGCAGCTGGGAATGTTGAAGCACCTCCTGGGATGGCTGCAGGACTTCCTCAAGCAGTATAAACGTCTCGAGGCGTTCAATAACATCTAGCTGTTAGTACCACCATACCTCGATATGGCGCAACCTCAGAAGGCATATGGGGAGGTGTTGAGTTGGCAAGGCAAGGAGATCAAAACTATGTCTCGGTTTCTTGTTGGGGTGTTACGCTGCGCTCTACGAAATCCATCCACATCCCAATGTGGTGTTTTCAATGAGGCAATCGAGTGCTGCTGAGCTCTTGTGGAGTTCTACTTCTATGCTCAATATGAATCCCATGATGAAGAGACCTTGGGACTCATGGACGAGGCACTGAAACGCTTTCACACCTTCAAGCGTGTCTTTTGCCAATTCCGGGTCACTAAGAAGGTAACCGACCAGGGCAAGGAGCATCGGAAGAGGTTGATGGAGCAGCAAGATACGGCGATGCAAGGAAAAGCGGGTACTGAGCAGGAAAGGCTGCGCCCAGAGTGGCAGACATTTATCAACGCTGAAATGGTTGAATACCATGAGGAAAGCAGTGATTTCAACCTTTGCAAGATTTATCAGCTGCTTCATTTCGGGGAGCAGGTACAACACTATGGATCTCTCAAGCAATGGTCTACCGAGACCGGAGAAAGTTCACACCGTACTCAACTAAAGGATCTGTACAACAAGTCAAACAGGTCCGGCAATATCTACAGTCAGATGATCGAATACTACCAATGGAGTGACGCATTTGCGATACGGAGGCTCAATTTGGCGGCAACGACAATTGTGGCAACGAAAGGTGACAATGTCAAGAGTGGTAGAGACTCCATCGAAGATTCTCTAGCTGGCGTGAAATTTAGTTCCGAGCAAAGCTTCTCCGGGCAGAGAAAGATCATCACCTTCACTGTACTACTTGAATCTGTACGTGACTACTCCCTTCAGAATGAGCTACACCACGGCATGAATCGCTTCCTTCTTTCCTGCAAGATCCAAATTAGTCCCCAAGACCTGCTTCAGTGTGGGGTAAACGTCTATCATGGAATACGAATCCCACTCAGCAATATGTATGGTGAGCAGTTGACCCAATACGTTCGATGCATGGGAGAAAAGTCCTGGTACGGTCAACCAGCACGCCACGACTGGGTATGGGTCAAGGCTTCCAACTAACATGAGGATCAAGAACCAGCATATGGCGCGCTTCAGAGACGTCTGCCATACCGTCTTTTAAAGCTGTTCAAGCTTTCTGCTGAAGGAGAACCCTTTTGGTGCACGTTCGTCCAAATAATGACCCTGACGGCGGGCGGTACGCCTGAAAGAGCATCCAGCATGGTGAAAGTGATCAAACCTATGACAGATAGTGGCTACGCCGTGATCAGCAGTGATAAAATTGGTGGTGCAGCGCATCTGATTCTGGAGGAGCCAGACTGCTCCAGAATAAAGAATAAAGGATGGTTGGTGAACAGCCACATTGATTTAGCTACATGGAATGAGGTTTACTAGCCACTGGGAGCACATTTCTCCTCGTGTTAAAAGATTGCTGAGAATTGTATATACACAGTGAACATCTTGTGTTGTATTATGTCCTTACAACTACGCAGTGCTAAATGCCATGTGTCGAGTATTAAATTAATGGCCGAGAGTTACATATTGCCGGAATGACAGATTGAGTATACGTGAAGCGAATGATTTGTTCTCTTTTCTACGTTCGAACGAAGATTGCGTATATATCCCAGGTGGATAGTAGACGCCCCGCCAGACTTAGCGTTCGAACGGAAGTTGTGATGGTACTTTGCATGGATAGCGGACGACACGCCAGAAGTATCGTCCGAACGGAAGTTACCAAGATTCTGTTCGTGGATAGTAGACACCCCTCCAGACGTAGTGTTCGAATGGAAGTTGCGATGATACATTGTATGGATAGTGGACGCCATGCCAGACGTAGCATTGGAACGCAAGTTGTGAAGATTCTCTGCGTGGATAGTAGACGTCATGCTAGATGTAGCGTTCAAACAGACCTGCTGCGTGGAGACGATATTAATTTCTCTTTTCTACGTTCCAACGGAAGTAACAAACTTACTCTGTGTGGATAGTAGACGCAATGCCAGACGTAGCATCCGAACGGAAGTTGCGATAGTACTTGGCATGGATAGTAGATGTCCTACTGGACGTAGCGTTCCAACGGAACTGCTGCATGGAAAAGATAATACCATCTCTTTTCGACGTTCTGGTGGAAGTAACAGACTTACTTTGCATGCATAGTAGACACTCCGCCAGAGGTGGTGTTCAAACGATGGCTGCGTATGTACTCCAGATGGATAGTAGACACCATGGCAGAAGTATCGTACGAATGGAAGTTGCAATAGTACTTGGTGTGGATAGTAGACACTATGCCAGATGTAGCGTTTAAACGGACCTGCTGCGTGGAGAAGATAATACTTTCTCTTTTCTATGTTCCGACGGAAGTAACAAACTTACTTTGTGTGCATAGTAGATGCCATGCCAGATGTAGCGTTCAAACGGATCTGCTGCGTGGAAGAGATAATATCTTCTCTTTTCTACGTTTCGACGGAAGTAACAAACTTACTTTGCATACATAGTGGACGCCACACCAGACGTAGCATTCAAACGGATAATCTGTATGGATAGTTGACGCCTTGCTAGAAATAGTATTCCAATGGATGCACAGTGTGGACAGGCGATACATGCTAGATGTAGCGTTTGAATGCACGTTGCAAGGGTACTCTCCATGGGTAGTTGATACCTCGCCAGAAATAGCATTCCAACGGATGCACAGCGTGGACAGGCGATCTACGCCAGATGTTACGTTTGAATGCACATCGCAAGGGTGCTCTCCGTGGGTAGTTCATACCTCGTCAGAAATAGCATTCTAACAGATGCACAGCATGGACAGGCGATCTACGCCAGATGTTACATTGATAGTAGTCACCTCGCCAGACATAGCATCTGAACGGATACTCTGTGTGGACAGTTGACATCTCACGAGATCTAGCATTCGAACGGACACTCTGCATGGATAGTAGACGCCCCGCGAGACATACCGTATTATCTCACTTAAGAGGTAAACTTCAAGCGCCGCTAGCCACGCCAAGCCGTGCGCTAGAGCGTTTATGGACTAGCGCAATATCAAAAGGTGGCTATGGCCCGTACGAGGATTTTCCACCAATTACTTCATTATCTACACGAACTGCCCTTAACACCCATCTTCCTTCCAGAGAAATCCGTACTTAATGCCACCATCTTCGTCATCTTTAGTATCGGTAATGCAGGGAAAGAAACAACATGATTATGCTCAGGTTTCTTCCTATTACTTCTCCTGAGTGCTGGTGTGTACTAGTACATACCACAACTTCTGATCCCCCAGTCAGTCATTCTTACCTGCAGAAACCGGAAGGAGCGCAACATCTGAAGGCTGTACTTCCTCACGGCCGCTTTTTCCCTGCCTTCCAGCCTGTAGATGGCATTTCCTTGTAGAAGTATCTGCCCTTGGATGTGGAGATTTATCTTCCGAGTCTGACAATAAGTGCAACTTTCCGCCGAGTGCCCCGCACTACCCCTCTGGTACAGCATTGCATGTGGGATTCTTGGCCTCGTAGGGCCGGCGCCAGACTGGAAACTATGAAATCTTCAAGTAGATCCTCGTCAGGGCCACTGGAGTTGGAATCGCTAACGTCCTCACCGTCCAACTGCATTTAGCTCTCAAGGGTATAGCGGTCAGTGTAGGGATCCAACGTGAGACTCCTACTTCGGATTTTTACGTAGACAGTGACGCGGTTTGGGCTTAGCTGGCGAACGGAGGGGGGGGGGGCCCAAGGTGTCATTCCCGAGTTAGGATATTTCCGAAAAGATAGCAGAGAGATCATGCACAGGCGCGCCCGTTTGTATGGGGTTGTCCAGGACGGAGGGCTGACTACCAGTTGTACAAGGCAGTGAGGCAAGCTGTGGCACAACCATTAGGGTTCTTCACATCGTACAATCTCGACATATGTACTGCTAACGTGTCCTCTTGGCGCGTATCCATCACATGACGTTGTCTGGGGCTCATGGCGCTAGTCTATAGGCGCTCTAGCGCTCTTTAGCGTGCGCTAACGTGCGGCTAATGTCGCTTATAAGTTTACCTCTTAAGTGAGATAATACGGTAGCATCTGAACGGAAGTTGCAAAGATTCTCTGCGCGGATAGTGGACACCTCGCCAGACATAGCGCCCGAACAGATACTCTGCGTGGACAGTCGACAACTCGCAAGATCTAGCGTCCGAACGGATTCTCTGCGTGGATAGTGGACACCTCGCCAGTTGTAGTGTCCGAACGGATACTCTGCGTGGACATTTGACATCTCGCGAGATCTAGCATTCGAACGGACACCTTGCGTGGATAGTAGACGCCTCGCCAAAAGTAGCGTTTGAACATATACTCTTCATGGACAGTTGACATCTCGTGAGATGTAGTGTTCGAACGGATACCCTGCATGGATAGTTGAGGGACGCCAGGCATAGCATCCAAACGCAAGGGCTACCTAAGGATTACGACGAATGCATTGAATGCATTCCAGTGAGAGAAGGCCCACTACCGTGCGTTCCAACACTTCCAATGCACCTAACGCAACACTGCGTTCCAACGCAAAATTTTTTTTCCTGATGATGAAACAATCACCCAGGATGCCCGCCGCAAATACGTGGTGCACCAAACACTCATGCAGCGCATGAATGACTTTTATGACGCAGACCAGCAGCAACTCCAAAGAATGACCCATGCCCTGGAAACCATCATCGCCAAACACTGAATGAATAAACGAACAGTTCCAAGCCCAACAGCAGGCTAGCCACCCCATCTGCATCTAATACACCCCCATCCGCTGCTGCACCACCATGACCTGATCTGATCTCACTAGAGATTCAGTCGGGACAGGGGGTGTACTGTCACGAATCTGGCATGACATGCTCCTGAGTGCCGCTGCAGGCACCGCCATTACCCTAGCCAGCCTATGGTTCCTCCTCGTCTCCACTGCCGCAGCCACAGTCATCCTCCACACCTAGTCACCTCGCTCAATCATATCGCTCTGGTAGTGACATCACTCAAACCCAACTGCTGGCTGGTCTAGATCCTTCTCCTTTGTTTCCAATTGGTTATACTTGTACTTCCTTTTTCTGGTCATCATTACGGATGTTGTTTCCCTTTGGTTATACATGCACATCCCTTCTCCTGCTATCGTTACGTATGTTGTTTGCCTTTGGTTATGCTTGCATGTCCCTTTCTCCTGTCACCTCGAGTAGAGTGTTGGCTGGGTGTCAGCCGAGTGGAATCATGTATTTTACTGGGGCGCGATGATCGAGTCATGATCTAGAATGGAGGAACTGTGTTAGTCTTGTGGGCAAGCAGTGATTCCACAGAGGGAAGGGGAAAGTATAAAGGAAGGGCACAGTAGCTAGTCTGGAGATTCTTTCTCCACACAATCTATTATCCTTACCGCACCCCACAAAACTTCAATGTTTTCGCGACACCAAAAATCTTCTTTTCCAATTAAGTTTTCAACAACCCCAGAAAGCCACTGCAGGAGTCGGTCAATAGTTAATTAACTAGAGGCCGTACCCCTCTGGAAAAGTTTTGGGAATTTTCCCTCCTATGACTGCCTGCTTTTCATGATTTTGGCTCGCATCGCCAAACTATCACCACCTCGGTAAAAGACTTCATGACCACCAACAACCCCGGTCAAGGATGAATGGACGCTTTCCTCCACTGGAACACCCCCTCAAACGCAGGGAACAACCCACACAGTACCCCCAGGGCCCACTCTGACCACAACACCCCTCCCAAACTCTCGCACCCCCTATGACCACAGCTTTCTGCTCCCCCTCTCCCACCAAGCGAGTGTGTAAAGAAGACGAATCTGACTCCAAATCCGAACTCGAATCAGAGGACGAAGAAAAGAAGAAGATGACAACAAAGATACTGACACCATGGACTTCCAACCCACCGAACACATCACCGAGATGTAAGCCATCGGGGTTTAAATTTTAAACCCCAACATTACGGCCCCCCCCCCCCCCCCCCCCCAGATGGCAGCCCCACTCAGCCCAGAACACACTGCACTTCATGCCGACATCAAAATTATCACCAGTAGTATCCTAGAGTAGTTCGCACAGACCATCTTCACGGAGATCACTGAACTCTTCGCCAAGAACAACACCACCCTTCAAAATTCCACCAACAGCCTCACCAAACAAATCACCTTGCTTAGCACCCAGGTCATGCAGATGCAATAGCAACTCCTCACGGCTGGGTGGGGAGCGGCCACCACTGCAAAGTCGCCCGAAGGGCCGAGCAATGCCAACACCAGCCCAAAGTAAGAAAGGAGGAGGAAGGAGAAGAGAGCCGCAGACAACAACCCCAACCCCAACAGCCCGGCCACCAACACTGGGCACAACACACACACATACGCCGACGCCACTAGAGCACCACCTGCCCAGCCACACCCGCTGACAGAGCAAGCCACACATGCCACCAACATCGAAGGTTGGGCGAACCTGTGGAAGAAGAGTCAGTGAAAGAAGACCACTGCACCCAAACTCATCCCGACCACGTACCCCCAAGCCGAACGTGAGGTCACATGCCATTTCCCAGCTGTGTCTCCCACTGAAGCCACCATCCACGCCGAACAAGACTACACTGCCCGCCAAGTCGTCACAGACGCTGCCCTCCACCGAATCAACAAACCCCTGGTAGACAACCAGGATGTAACCGCACCCCCCTTCCTCCATACCCGGGTCACCATGCGCCGATCCATCATCCTCAACACTGGAAACACCTAACACAACATCATCTACGAAGACAATGTCACAATCATTGCAGATGCCCTCTCCTACTATGGCAAGCGCGAGAAGGTGGAAATAGGGAAACGCTACAGCCAGTTCCTTCTGCATGGCATCCTGACCCACCTCTCCCTACTGGAGATCTCCGATAGCATCACTACTAACTACCCCCAACTGATCCAGGGACAGACCCCATGCTAGCTGACCCCAGCTGACCGATACGAACACAAATCAACCTCCACGATCGTTATGAGTCTTATTGGCAGTGTCAAGATGACCGACATCGGACGCCAATACCTCAAGATTTGCAACCGTAAATGCCAACTCCACGACTACATCTCATATTGAAGTAGCATCCAGTACCACAACTGCCAGGGCTATGGACACCCAGCTGCCCTCTGCAGAAATCCCTCCCGCTACGCTGTCTGTGGGGAGGCCCCTGAGACGAAAGACCACCCATGCACCATCCCGTCATGCAAGTAAGGCCCAGCCTGCACCCACCCACCGATCTGCATCTGCTACGCCAACTGCAGTACCCCCCACAAAGCCACAGACCCCAACTGCCCCCACCGAATCAAGATCCAATCTTTTACCAACACGAACACGAATGCTACGACCAACCCGGGAGATACCCCAATAGCAGGAGTAGCTGAATAAAATGCCCTCACACGCTGTCGGGTCCATGCAGCTGTTGAACTGCGCGAGAGGCCATGCGACTACAATTTCAACACTCTGAGAGTTTGCAAGAAAAACAGAAAACCTTATCTGCCTCATCCAAGAACCATTGTGCGATAGACATGGCAACCCACCACTCCTACCAAATTTCAACCTCTTCCTCACAATACCCGTGAAGCCCAGATGTGCCACATATGTACGCTAACTCCCTGGGCTCTGCGCCACCACCACCTTTGCAGCACAGAACTCCTTCCTGGATACCACCATCACACTACAACAGGAACAACTCACCATATCCTTCACCATCTTCAACCTATACTCACCTTGTAGACCAGAACCACTGGCAGCCCTCCGCCCCACCCTCAGTATCCCAGCAAGCTGCATGATCATGGGCGACCTCAACACACACCACCCATGATGGCAGGGCCCTCTACCCCACACAGCCTGCACCTCCCCCATAAGCCACGCCATTGCACACTGGTTCAAACACAATAATTTCCACCTCCAGAACGAACCGGTGATCCACACCCACCACCCAAGGAATGGGAGCAGTCCCTCCACCATCGACCTAAGCCTCACCCGTGGTGACACAACTAGGAGTACCCTCTCCCTAGCAATCGAAGACGATACCACCTCAGACCATAGCTCCCTCACCGCCACCCTATCACTACCCTACACCGCCCCACCACCGAAACCCTATCGATGTTGGACCAAAGCCGATTGGAACAGTTTCAACAGCCACATTCAGTCCACACGAATGGATCTCTCAGACCTTCAGGGACCGGAGGCCATGCTCCGCGCCATCAGCAACATCACCCTTCTCATCCACCAGGTCGCAGAAACTGCCATCCCCTATAAGAATCCAAGGAAGACAGAGTCTCCCTGGTAGAACCACAGCCTTACACTAGCAAAAGATGCCACCAAACGAGCGGACAGGAGATCCCGCCTCTCCCCCACTGATGCCAACAGACAAGATAGCCAGTACAAATGCCGCAAGTGTACAACAATGGTACGCAAAGCCAAGACAGCATATCACATTCACCAGCTCCAAAACGCAACAACCAGAACTATCTGAAAAACGATCCAACGCCACAACACCCACAACAAACCCATTCCCCCACTTGAGGGGCAGCCGGCTTTGAAGACAAGTGCAGAGTTCCACACAATACACTCTTCCCCCAAGTCAACACAGCCCTATGAACACCCCTCCCTCCTGACCTCCTCACCCACCTTAAAGATATCCACCACTACACAAGACCAGTTACAATACACGAAACACACCTTGCAATTGTACACCTGAAGTATGGCACCTCAGTAGGATCTGATGACATCTCCTACACCACCCTCCGACATTTCAATGAAGCGGCCCCACTCCTCCTACCCCACCTCTTTACAGCCTGCCTCACCTGGAGCGTCCACCCCCCAGAATGGAAGATGGCCAACTGTGTGGTCATCCCCAAGCCCAGCAAGAGATCCTACTGACACCCCAAATCATACCGGCCAATCTCACTCCTATCATGTTTCGGCAAGCTGCTAGAATCTATCACTGCAAAGTGACTAGTACATGCTGCACAAATGTGCGGAGCCACACACCCATCACAAATGGGAGCGCAGGCGGAGAATTCTGCAATCGATGCCCTCCTCCGATCAATTAACCCAATCGCCAAGGCAATCAGCCAAAAGAAAGCCTCAAACAAGTTCCCACTACAACTGGCAGTGCTCACCCATGACATTGAGGGAGGCTTCAACCAGGTCCACCCAACAACACTGCACGAAATCATGCTACAATGGCGCATGCCCCTCTACCTCACCAACTGGGTCACAACCTTCAATACGGACTGGAAGTTCGTATTCGGTTTCGACCAGAACACTGAGCAACCTTAACCGTACGAATGCAGCCTACCATAGGGATTCCCTATCTCACCAATCCTCTTCCTCATCAACAGCAATGCAATGCTGGAGAAAGAACACCACCACTCCAACACAACCGACACATCATATATAGATGACGTCTGCATGGTCCAAATGTCACCCACAGTGTCCAGAGCCAACACCCTGCTTGAAGAAAGGACAAACCAGCACCTTCAAAGGGGAACCCACCTAGGACTAACCTTTGCCCCTCCGAAAACAGAACTCCTATTCTGCCTCCCCCTCACGAGCAAGGATAAGAACAAGAGCGTCGCCTGACACCCCCCACTCCAAATCAGGAACAACACCATCACACCAACACGACAGATCAAATACCTGGGCGTGTTTATTGACGAATCACTCAGCTTCCTCCACCACACCACCATGGCCGTGTCCAAAGGGAACAAAACACTCGGCAGCCTAGGCTTCCTACGCCACCAGTCACGTGGTATCCCCACCCACATCGCTCATCACCTGGCAATGACAGTGATACTACCCACCATGTTCTGGGCATCCCCAGCATGGTGGACTGGCACCCCAATGATAACAGCTACTCTGAACACCACCTACAACTCGATTGCCCAATGGATCACAGGGCTCCCACTCAACACCAGAACTTCCAACCTTATCACACTCACCCAACTCCCACCCCTGGAAGCATACCTGGACTACCTGTCATTATGGTATGCAATACGTCTTCACTTCCTCCCCTCCCACCATGCACTAGGCCCCCCACGGGCAGCATAAAACATGCCCCCCAACCTCTCAGGACTCCACCGCCTATACCACCTGAGCAAACACCTGGTAATGGGCAAACTCGAAGACCGAACAAGCACCTCAACAGTGGAGGGGGTCCCCATTATCCCTTCCCGAAGCCCAGACAAAACAACCCAACCCCAACAAGCACACGAACAATGGCTCGAAACACAAGAAAACCACACCATCATCATCTACACGGACAGCTCCAAACTCGATAATGGGTCAACCGGGTGTAGATGCGCAATATACCACAACGGGGATCAGTACCTGTACCGGCTGGCCTAAGGCAGCTGTCACCTAGGCAGTCGGGCCAAGGTGTATGACGCAGAACTTCACGCCGTCCAAGAGGCAGTCACCACCCTCCTCACCACCACAGCTCCACGGGACACTGTTGTCATCTGCATGGACAATCAGGCAGCAATCGCCACCCTGAACTTTAACAAATACAACCACGAGTACACCCGACGAGCCCTCGAGTCAATCGAAAACCTATGCACCCTCGGCTGGCAAATCTCCATCACCTGTTGCCCATCCCATTGCAACATTAGGGGCAACGAGTGGGCCGACAAACTCGCCAAACAAGGGGCCAACAACCTGATCCCGTGCCACTTCGCACTCACGACATAAACTTGGCTCCTTGCACAAGTGCGAGCACAACTCATGAAACAATGGAAGACCCAACTCCCCCTCTCCACACCATCCTTCATCTTTCCCAAACACCTCTAGGAGGTGGACTGGGTTGACACACAAGCTCTCGGGCGGGTCTTTTGCAACCGTGCATACACAGACCCACCCCCCAACATTACCGCTGATCCATGCCTGTGCAGCACGGACCTTGCCACCTTACACCACCTTCTCCGTGATTGCCAGCTGCTGGATACACAGTGGGGAATCCTCCAACGCACTACGATAGGGGATATTCAGACCTCACAATTCATTATATTACCCAAAAACACCCACCCACTTTGCCAGTTCCTCCATACAACCTGCCTAGGCTACTCCACCCACCTCCGTTTCGTGATGGACCAACCCACACCACAAGGCTCCGAAGCTTCAGGATCAGACTCACCAGAACCAGACTTCGGCACCTTCGAAATTTAAACGATCACACGAACAAGACGACAAAGCTTGACGAAGGACAATTGGTAACAAGGGGGGGGGGGGGTTTCTCTTTTCTTTCCTTTTACTGTTAGAGTGTTTCCTTACTTGAGTTTTCTTGTGGCGTGCCTCTCTATGCGTTGAAATTTTGTTTTTCTTGGTGCGAACACTTTCTTGGTGGAAGGGAAAGATGAAAACCCCATGGGGGTGGGATGGCAAGGAGGAGTGCATATTACCTGTAGTGTAAAGCACAATAGATCGAAGTCACGTATTATCCTCACAGTACCCCCCAATACTTTACTGTTTTCGTAACACCAAAAATCGTATTTTCCAATTAAGTTTTCAATAACTCTGGAAGGCCACCTCAGCAGTCAGTCAATAGTTAATTAACTAGAGGCCGCACTACTCCGGAATCTCCCTGGGAATTTTCCCTTCTGTCACTGCCTGCTTTTTGTAATTTTGGCTCATGTTGCCAAACTATCACCATATCCCTAAAAGGCTTCATCTCCACGAACAACCCCGGTCAAGGATCCCTTGATGCCTTTCTCCGCCTGAACACCCCAGTTACCACTCAGATCTCGATGCACAACACCCCCACAGCCCGCTTCCAGCAGCACCCCTCCCGACAGAACCTCCAAACTCCTACGATCACGACCTCATGGTCACCCTCCCCTGCAAAGCGAGCACGTGATGAGAACAACTGCGACTGCAACTCCGACTCTGACTCTGTCGACTCTGGAGATGAAGGAGGGGAAGATGACAATGACAATGCCATGGACTTCCAATACACCGAACACGTCACCGCAACGCAAACCATCGGTGGAGACACAGATGAGCTCAACAGCACTGCCCCGCAGATGGCAGCCCCACTCAGCCCAGAGCATGCCACACTCCGTGCCAATATCGAAATCATCACCAGCAACCTCCTAGACTAATTCGCCAGAACTATGTGCACTGAGATCTCCGAGCTCTTTGCCAAAAACAACACCACCTTTCAGAACTCAACCAACAGCCTAACCAAGCAAATTGTCATGCTGGGCACCCAAGTCACCCAAACGCAACAACAACAACTCCTCTCGACCGCACAGGGCCCAGCCACTGCTGCCAAGCTGGCTGGGGGCCCAAGCACCACCAGCACCAACCCAAAGAAAGAGAGAAAGAGCAAGGGGAAGGGAGCTACCGAGAACAACCACAACATCAACAACTCACCTGCCAACACCAGTACCAGTATTCACACATATACTGACACCGCCAAAATGACCACCGCCCAATCACACCCACCAACCGTACACGCCACACATGCCACCAATGTTGAAGGATAGGAGAACCTGAAAAAGAAGACCCAAGGAAGGAAGCCTGCTACGCCTAAGCTTATTCCGACCATGTACCTCCAAGCCGAATGTGAAGTCATGTGCCACTTCCCAGGTGCCTCCCCCACCGAAGCAGCGCTCCACGCCGAACGAGACTACATCACCTGCCAGACAATCACCGATGCCGCACTCCACCATGTCAACAAAGCCCTGGTTGACAACCAGGACGTGT
>Ga0307508_10002748_pt1 | contig 18346 bp, 19 predicted proteins | sample 9_EM_MG_FD_203089 | JGI IMG/M metagenome (GOLD analysis project Ga0307508, IMG submission 203089) | Populus trichocarpa ectomycorrhiza microbial communities from riparian zone in the Pacific Northwest, United States - 9_EM | ecosystem: Host-associated > Plants > Roots > Unclassified | place... | reverse complement strand
TTTCGATGGTAACTGAGAATATTGAGGGGAGGGTGGTGAAAATATGGGTTTTGAACGAGGCATCGGATATGGCTTCATCAGAACCGGCCAGTTGATTCTTGATTTCCATCAGCTGAGAGAAATAGCTCTGGATCGGTTCGCCAATGGTCGGTTTCAGATCTCGAAATTTTCGGAGAAGCATCATTCGTCCAACAGTAGTACTGACTGCATCCATTTGAGCAGCTAGGACAGTCCACATTGCTGCAGGATCATGAATGCCTTCCAGCTCGATTTGGACTTCCTCTGAGCAAGATCCACTGATGATGGTAGCCGCCTGTGCCCGGTGTTCCAAGTAATTGGTGTAGACTGCTCGTTCGGCTATGGCAGCAGCGTTGAATCCAACAGGAGCATTTGGCTCAACTTCCTCGCCGGTGATGATGTTTCAAGCACGAATACCTTCGAGGATGCGACGACAGTTCCTATTCCACTTCGCGTAGTTTGTTGACTTGAGGAGTTCAATCGATCCGAGAGCATGTTTGTAGGGTTTCTCCAACATCGTGATGAGGGGAACTGGTGAGGTTTTCTTCATCGAGTTAGTACTGAATGGAGCAGTAGATTCCGACGAGGCAGGGAGACGTAGAAGAATGGGCCTCGACTTGCCGGCCCCCGCGTTTATAGCTGGCTCCCTTGAGAGCTACGTTTTGCGCGAGGATTAAGCGTTGGATGGAGCGGTTACGACTCCGGGCTCATAACCTAAACAAATAGTAGAGGTTTGAGGGGCAAGCCGGGCAGGGTCCTTCTTCAGGGCGCTGAGCAATAGGAGACGGCGAGGAAGAAGAGGAAGAAGGACTTGAAGGGAGTGAGAGAAAAGCAGTGATGGTTCAGTTGATGCTCACGTTGGGGGAGAGCAGCGAGCGATCTTTTGGGAACCGTGAAGATTATTATTTAGTCTGGGAGAAAAATGTAAGAGTGAAAAACAAACTGTGTACAAAGACTTGCTGCCCGCACTCTTGCCCCGATTGGGCTGCTTACCCCGCTTACCCGGTCAGCGCCCTGCTCAACTCCGTGCGCAATGCTGTACGTCAAGCGGTGAGAAGCATTTTCAACACTGTTCAGGGAGTAGCAGAGCGTACCGATTGCTGTAAAGGTACAAAATCACTATCAAGCCAACAGTCGACGACAGGGCGAGAGAACAGAATGTAGGAGTGACACGGAGAGGGATGGCGGCAGAGTAACGGAGATGGATACGTATTATCTCTGCTGATGTCTAAGTATATCAAAGAAGAGAAGAAGAACAGAAAGAACTAAGTACAGAACGCCAAGCCATCAAACAACGCTAATCCTAATCTGTCTCCCTTGCAGCCCAGTGTTGCTCCTTACGGCGTTGCTCAGTCGGCACGCCGTGCCGGAGCGGCGAGAAGTATTTCCAACACCGATGAACGAACAAAAGAAAATAACAAAGGGAAAAGACACAGGAAAATCTGCTCCGCGTCTCCTACTGTAACGGCACGCCGCCGCCGTCACCACCAATGCCGAACGACTAGAGTCTGGAACGTTCTGGATAGCACAGCACAACAAAGTTTCCGGTTCTGGATTGCGGCACGTGGAGAAGGTTTTGGGTTCGGGATTGCGCGGCGCGAGGAGAAGGTTTTGGAGTTTGGGTTTTGGTTGCGCGGCGCGATGAGGATCGCACTCCTTTTATATAAGGGTGCGCTGTTGTCTGTCTTGCATGTTTCTTCTTCACGCAACAATTAAATGTCACTTGTTATCGTTAGCCATAGTCGGCCTCGAGCATTACCAACTGTTCTCGTCACAGCGCCTTGTTCCACGTCCCTGCCTTGCCCCGTTCCCCGTCCCTGCCTTTCCCCGTTCACGTCTGCCCATTCCTGTCCTTGTCCTTGTCCGTCCAAGTCCCCACGCCCTCGTCCTAATCCTTGGTTTGCTATCTGGAGTCACATCGAGCCACGCCCATTACACCTACTCTTCCTCCGCAGAGGCGATCTCCACGTCCTCATCCCCCCCTCGTCGCTGGCCTGCCACCCGGAGCCACGCCAGACCACGCCTGTTACGACAAGGCCGCAATGCCCATCAAGGCCGGGAGCAGTGGTACATAAGTTGCTTGAACCGACGGCAGATCTGAAGGGCGGCCACACTGGGCGGGGATGCAGGCGGCCGAAGAAGGTTAGAGGCCTCGCGGAGGCGGGCCGCGGACGGGGTCACGTTCGGGCTGCCACGGCAGCCGTATGGGCACACCGCGACCGCAGAGAGCAGGGCAGGGGCCCAGGTGGTGCAGCAACAGCAGGCCTCCATATCAGACGAGCAGATTATTCCAGAAGGAGGGCCGGAGCGGCGAGGTGGGCAAAGAAGCCCGCAGGGTTGGAACCGATCAAGGGCCCCTCCCCTGGGACCAGAGGGCCATTGTGTTCCAACGGGCGATAGGCGCAGCGCAGATCAACCCAGTGGTGGCGGCCAGCGCGGCAGGGTTCGTCAACATCGCGCTGAGCACGGTTTTATACACGGGAACATGTACGCACGGAGGGATATGGGATTTCGAGCTACGACGGCCTGTCGACAACCGCTAGGTTCGGCGTGTCGGCGGCAACGCTCCTTCGTTTCGAGAAGGACGACATCGAACCTGCACCGCGGGCGGACAAAGGCAATCGCAAACGTGATCGCCAATGAGAGATGGGCGGAGCTAAAGATCCTATTGCCATACACCAGATGCTGGGGTGGGGATGGGTTGGCAATGTTGAGGGAGGAGATTGAGGCCGAGAACGAGGAGGTCGTGATTCCCCGTTCTCTATGAGGTGGATGCGCCCAAAGAAAGCCATTGAAGTCCATTAGCAGAGGTGCCGACTCCCGCTGGCGATGGAATCCGTTGTCTTCAAAGGGCGCCCTACTCCGCACGATATCCTCAAGGCCGGTGGTACGGAATCCCGACTGCGTTGGCGGGCATACGCACAACTCAACAACCACGACGGCGCGCCAGACGCTACCGTATGCACGCGCTTTGATTCGAAGAACTTTTCGTTAAGAAGATCGTTGATCTATATTAATGTTCTGTAGTGGCAAGATCGGACTCGAGATGTACCGGCCACCTGAGGATGTCTACGACACGGAGGCCATGTGATGGCGAGTGCCAGGGTCACCTCACGGCAAACCCATCGTAATCCACAGATGGAAAAGGGAGAGGAGAGGAGGTAGGGAGTTGAGGCCGAGGACGAGCTTCCGTTCTTCATTTCCGTGTGGGTGATATTGATTAGGGAAGCTACTGATCAGTGATAGGATTTTGATCAGGTTTTGATTGCGCTCTGCATGTCGTACGATTGATATTGTGAGATCAGTAGACACTGAGTGAATGGTTACTGAGCGATCGGGCAACTCTCAACTTCGTTGTATACTTCAGTATAGAGAAGAACAAAAGATCATCCTCTCGTACTTCCCCGCTCTTGCATGAACCCACATCCAACCACGTACTCAACAGACTGCGCCATATAACTATAGAACTACATCAATACGAAATCCAGGAACGAGGAGCATGTCCAACAGGTGGCCGGTCGGGGCAGGGCGACGAGACAACAACAGCAGAGTTGGAGTGGCGGGGGGCCGCCCCCCCCCCCCCCCCCCAACCAGCGGACTCCGGCTGTTCGTTGGAAGGTTTCACCGGGGGGGTTGCCGATCGTGGGGCTATGATATCACTCGCGTCCACCATTGCTACCCGATTATGGCGATGAACGTTGGGCTTTGCCAGCGCAAGAGAGCGTACGACGGTGACATGCGGACGCGTGGAATCCGTGTGCGATGGGCGTGATCGCATCCCCCACTTGTTACCTAGGTAGCTAACACCTACGATAGTGCATATGCCGCGGGACGAGGATGCCGATTACGCATTTCTGAAGCGGAGGCTTGACTTCAAGCCGATCCTGTGACGCTAGGTAGCCCCCGGATCAAGTACCGCCTCGTGTTCAGCAAAGTGCCAGCGCCACTACGGGAACACTCGCTTACAAGGAGGTCGCTGGCAACGGAGAAGCCGACGAGCGGGCGAAGATTGCAGCGGAGGAGCCAAACGCTCGCGGGGTGGAATGACTGAGCTACCTGGATCGGAGCCAGGCTTGTACAATGCCTCTCCCACGATCACTCGCACACCTCAAGCGGGAGATCTCCGAGAAGTGGGTGGAGGCGCGCCAGTGGGCTGGAGGCTGGACCTGCAAAACGAAGTACAGAATGCCGGGGGGCCGTGGGAGGGCTGCGCTTTCTTCTCTCTTTCGGCTTCTTTCCTTTGTGATTTCCTTGGGCGCATCACATCTTCTTGGGACAGGCTTGCAACGTGCCGCCACCGTGCGGACAGCGGACAGGAAACGGACTGTACATGATCTCGCCATGATCTAGATAGGTCGTATGCGAGTAATGGATGAGTGGGGGGGAAAGGAAAACTACGGGGGCAGTCGGGAAAAGTTTGTGATGCCGTTGCGGCCGAGAAGGGTTGGCAGTACGGTTGAGGGTTTGTTTTCTACGACTCTGGGAGCTGTCGAAAGATTTAATAGCCGCTTGCTCCGACCACTCGCAGGAGGATACGTGCAAATCGGTGCCGACCGAGAGATCATCTGATACGCTGATAACGCATCGCTGCGACGCGGGGTAATCACCCGAACGACTACGTTGAGCCGGGCACTTACATGGCGACTCGCTACAAGCAGTCGTCGCAAAGGGAGAACCAACGAACTATCAACGGACATCCGACCGGTCCACCAAGTCATCAGGCCAACTAGCGTCCCCCACCGATATGGGTAATACGTCGCACGCCTATCGAATGACCGGCCACACGCGAGTCCCCAGCGAGACGACGAGCGATCGATCGGAAAGGAGACGGAAGAATACGTAAGTGTTGATGCATGTGTTGGGTGTTGGGTGTACGTGGGGCAGCTTGTGCGCCGACGCATGGCCTTGGGATTTCTCGGAAGGTTGGAGTGCGTAGCTGGTGATAGTGAAAGATCGATCTTAGGTAGAGCACCTAGTCAATGTCAACTTCCCAAACTGGAGCAGATGAAGAGCAGAATCTGAAAAGAGCGACTGTCTTTTGGGTGCTGGCGAAGTGCCGGTGAGACTCTAGCTCTCGGAACCGCATCGGTGGAAGTAACTTCATAATATACTCTACCAAGGCCCACCATAGACAGGCTCGTCCCTGGCCGGGCTGAGGAAAACGGGCAGAATGAAGCGTCAGAATGGGAGCTCCAGGAGCGGAGGAGAAGGGAAGGGGAGAGGAGACAGGAGGCTGAGGAGCTGAGTGCAGAGGAGGAGGAACTACCTATGAATCTCCGGGCGAATCTCTTTCGAGAGAACAAGAAATACCAGGGCACGCGAGAGGTTTTGTCAGGACGGGAGACGACAAGGAGATCAGTCCGTTCAATCTCCGCACATCCCACGTTCGAGTGATAGTGCGTTCAAAGAACGGCTCGAAGCAGCGGGATGATTCTTTTTGTTTCTCCGAGTTTCACAGTACAAGGGCTGCCGATGCCAAGACGCTAGCGTGCTCGAACACTATATAATGTGCGCTACCTCGTTTCTTCGCTGGTTTCTTTCCATTCCTCCAACATGCCGAGCTAATTAGCTGCTGGTAGCAAGGTACGTAAACCCTGAACCCTCATTAACAAATTCTCATGTATGCAAGAGTAGGTGATGAGATCGTTTCGAAACTCATCTCTCACACGCTGAGCTAATTAGCTGCCAGTAACAAGGTACGTAACGCCGATCCCACACAATCAAATTCTGACGTGTGCAGGAATAGTCGAAACTATCGTTTCGAAACTCGAGCGGGCGCATCTCGATGGATGCGCCCGCTCGGTGGGTTCAAAAATGGTAAGAGCTCAGCGAGCAGAGCAACCATTGGGGAGAGATTGCCGACGAGGAGACTAGCACGAACCAAGGCGGCGTCACAGTCGCAGCTTGGACGGTTCCGACTATAACCGCCAATTCAATGCGATCCTTTCAATGGAAACCGGAAGAAGATGCCAACTGGGGCACCGCGCTAGCTGCCGGTGAGCAGGTATGTAAAGGTCAAATCTACTGCAACGAATTCTGACGTATGGAGGAATAGTAGTGATGGTTTCGAAACTCGAATGCAGGCTTCACAAATTCCCGAGGTAGGAGCGAGATGGAATCCGAGCGACCAAAACGACGACGAGAGAAATGGCGACTGTTGGAAGTACTTCTCCCGCTCATAGGCGGAGGGCGCGGCGTTGGCGGAGAGTTAAGCGCCATAGTTGAGTGAGAGAGGCTAAGGTTGGGAGAGTGCCTGATTAGGAATAGCGCGGTGCATCGTCAGAAATAGCGTGCTGTTCTTTGCTCTCTTTTAAGTATGATAGATACTGCATTAGTCAGCAATCGACCGCCGTTTTCTCGTAATCTATAGTGTGGCACTTAGACAGGGGTAGTTAGGGCGACCGGGGTTTGCAAGTTGCAAAATGCTCACAAATCCATCCTTTACTCCAGACGACCCAAATAAAGAGAATAAAAGGAATTTGTATAATAGATGATAAAAGGGTGAGTTCAATTCTACACTTTCGAATTACAAAATAGTGTGGAGGGTGGAGCGCAATTTAAGTACGGTTGAATGTTGACCGTTTTTGTGGGGAGTATTTTGTACTGGCGCTAACCACAAATATCTAGACAAGAAAATAACCACAACAGGAAAATCAAGTGATATTTAATGCCTCCTATCCTATACAAAGATCGGCTGGTACTCCGGCCGGTACTCCCGGCGGTGGGACTTATATACACCTTCTCTGCGTATGCATGCTGTTCAGCAGTCAACCCATTGATACATAGTTATATGCCATTACCCATCTCTTACTAAGGCCTGCAAAACGCCGTATGGTTTTGATGCTAACAGAATTTATACCTATCTAGCCTCCAATACTGTCTTCTCCAACTCAGAAAATCAATACTTGCACTGCTCACGAGCATCGCTTTACCGCAGCGTAATAATATTCAATATAATTGAGCTGGTAGTGGAATTTCGGATAGAAGATAACTTCATGTCCGGCTCGAAGGATGGCTGTTTCAAGCATCGACTTCGCGAAATCATCAGAGCGCTACACAGCTATCCGGAATCTCCTTACGGGTGGTAGCAAGATTTCGTCTCTTAATTACTGCTGCAGCTTGGGGTGTCCGCATAGCAATTAATCGCTTGCGGGGACGAGGCGCAATAAACGAATGAAGCAAATAAATTTGCGGGCGCGGTTGACGTGGTACACCATGGTCGTGGTAACTTCGTTCAAGCTAGATAGGTTCTTGCTACAAATGGTCGACAGAGAAAGGTTAGAGCTGCTATTATACCTGGAGTTTCCAGTCGACGATATGAAAAACGGTCGCTGGTATCTAGGCGTGTTTGAGTGATAACCAGGGTAAGGCAGCGTGGAAAGATGGGTAGGCGCAGCGTGATTTTTCCCATGACAGTGCACGCGATTTCTTGGCACTGGCGAGGAGGTTTGTACTTTGCCAAGAATGCCAAGACGCTAGCCCGCCATGTGTCCGACACTCTACCATCTCAATTCAGCAGACCTCCAAATTCTGAAACCCACTGACCTCTCCGTGAACCTTTGTTCTCTTCTCAACAGCGACGGAGCCAACGAGAAATATACAATCGGCTAAGTCGCGTCGGCATTCTCCTCATCGCTATCACGTATCGGTCAACTTCCCATTGTTGTTGACACTCTGAGGGCTGTGCTAACCGTCCATGAAGCTGAAAAAAACTCGTCGCGTCTTTCTCACCGTCACTTTCACCACGTCGTTCTAGCCACCTTACCCGTCGCCACCCCACCCGACACCACCCTACTCCACGAATGGGCAAACATTGCGGCGGAGGAGCCAGACACCCGCGGGGAAATGGCTGAACTATTCCGACCGGACGGAGGTACGCCTCATGCCGCTTCCGCGACCTCAACGGGGAGATTTCGGAGAAGAAGTGGGTGGAAGCGTGACAATGGGCTGGAGGCCGGACTACCAAGAAGAAATACAAAATGCCGGAAAGCCACAATTCGGACGGCGCGATCGCTGCGAGCACCAAGAGGCTCGCCTCGAGGTGCTAACTACCAGCTGAAGACAGGGCACGCCCGCACTGGGCAGTACCTGCGCTGGGCTAGGGTTCGCCCCACCGTCCAGTGCTGGTGGTGTCAGTGCCCCTCGCAAACGAGAGACCACCTCTTTAAGAGGTGTCCGGAATGGAAGATGCAGCAGAAGGTTCTGTGGGCGAAGGTGTAGAAGGAGACCGGAAGGTGGAAGAGCCGGTGGACGGTCCGAGATCTGCTGGCCGATGGGGGATGTGGGCAGGCAGTACTGGACTTCCTTTCCTCCACGGATGTGGGAAGGCCTCTGGAAGAGGGCGACGCCCGGAGTGAGGTGTCAGGGTGGGAACTCGAGCGCCGGGAGCGGGAGGAGGAGCGGGAGGCGGAGGCGGAGGAGCTGGGTGCCGGGGAGGAGCTGCCGCTGTTCCTGCCCACGCCCTCTTTCATGGCATCGGCAAACGAGAAGTAGGGGAGGGGCCACGTTTCTTTTGTTATTTCCTTTGTGATTTCCTTGGGCGCATCTATCTTGGGACAGGCCTGGGCGGAGGGCAAAGGGGAGCTTGCAACGTGCCACCACCGCGCGGACAGCGGACGGGAAAAACGGATAAAATGTACGCCGCCATAGTCTAGATAGGCTGAATGCGAGTATGATTAAACGAAAAAAAAACCACCCTACTGTAGATCCTACCCGCCACCCTACCCGACACCGCCCTCCGCACTGCTACCACACCCCCGCCGCACCGGCCAACCCAACGCCGTTTCTCACTGAACTTTACGAGCGTGAGACGATGCTTGGGATTACTAGAGATCTGGCCACCGGCGCTCGAGCGCCCTATGTATCCTCCCCTCCGCACCTAGAACAAAATAGCTGGTGGGTGGATGGGACAGACGACCAAGCAGTGGCAACCAAGCTGTCGGAGGCAGCTGCAGCAGCGATCGCGTGGGCTAGGGACAACGGTGTAGCCTTCGACCATGGCAAGACGGAGGCTGCCATCTTCCAGAGGATGCGAAGGGCCCCCACAGCGACGGTAACGGTGGGGCCGAACGAAGTGCCATTCAATCGAGAGGCCACACGGTGGTTGGGGGTATGGCCGGACTCCCAGCTCACGTTCAAAAGCCACCATGCCACGCGAATGAAGGAAGGATGAAAAGCAATGGGCAGGCTCCGTAGGCTCACGGGGCAGGTGGGACTATCGCCAGCCAATTCGCGAAAAGTCATGACGGCCTGCATACGGTCGGTCGCTATGTTCGGCTTGGAGCTGTGGTGGAAGGGCGACTACGTTCCAGGATCGATCGGCCGCGTAGCGGAGATGCAGCTCCTAGTTAACCAAGAGGCGCGGGCGACTACAGGCTGCTTCCGGACGACAAACCTAGGGGCGCTCTCGATGGAATCAGGGTTGCGAGCAGCGGCGGCGCAGTTGGAAAACCGCCAGAGGCGCTTTGGACTCGGGCTGCTGAGCCTGCCGGTGGGAGATCAGGCAAGGGAAATAGCGGGAGCGCCGACGGGGATCGGGCGGCGTCTCACACCCGGCCCACACTGGACTGACGGAGTAGTCAGTTCTGCAAGAGAACCCGGAGACCCTCGACGCAGAGCTGGTACAAGAAGCGGAAGCTGAGGCCAAGACCGAGGCAGAGCGTGCCAGGCCAGGACTCACCATGTTCACAGATGGGTCACGACAGGATGACGGCACTGTCGGCTACGCAGTGGTCTGGAAGAAGGGAAACTCCTGGAAGGGTATCAAGCAGCACATGGGATCAAACCAGGAGGCCTACGATGCGGAGTGCGCCGCCATTGCTCTCGCGCTGGAAGAAGCGGCCAGAAGAGACTCCACCCCGGAACGTGTCACCATCTTCTCAGACGCACAGGCAGCCATAAAGAGGATGGCATCGGACGAAGCAGGCCCAGGGCAGCAATATGCACTCAGGGCTCGCGTACACATTGCCGCACTGCGCAAGGCCCAGCCGGGTATCACCATCGAGATCCGGTGGTGCCCAGCACACAAGGGAATCGCTGGCAACGAGAAAGCCGACGAGTGGGCCAAGGAGGCCGCGGCGCGGAGTACCACTGAGGTGCTAGGGCCAGGCCCTAGCAACAGAGCGAGAGGGAGGCCAACCCCTCTCCCGAGGTCCCTTGCCAACCTCAAGCGGGAAACCTCGGAGAAGAAGTGGGTGAAGGCACGCCAGTGGGCTGGAGCTCGGACCTCGAAGACGATGTACCGCATGCCAAAGAGCCAGAAACCCGATAGCACGGTGGACGGTAGCTCCAAGAGACTCGCCTCGCGGTTCTACCAGATCAAGACAGGGCACTGTCTGACCGGGCAGTACCTCAACTGGACAAAGAACCGATCCACCCCACAATGTTGGTGGTGCCGATACCGTACGCAGACCCGAGACCACCTCTTCAAGCATGCCCAAAGTGGAGGCCACAGCAGAAGACCCTGTGGGCGGAGGTGAAGAAGGAGACGGGGAGATGGAAGGACTGGTGGAAGGTGCGGGACCTCCTGGCCGATGGGAGGTGCAGCCAGGCGGTACTGGACTTCCTCTCCTCTACGGATATCGGAAGGCGGGTGCCGGCTGAGGTAGAGGATGACGCTGTGTGCGCGGTGTCGGAGCTGGAGGTGTGGGATTAGCTGGAGGAGCAGGGAGCGGGGGGCCGAGGAGCTGGGCGCTGGGGGGGAACCGCCTCTGTCCTGCCCACACCCGAATTGATGGCGTCCGCAGGAATGACGTAGGCAGTGCTCTCCCCTCCGTCCTTCCCTTTGTCCTACACGCTCGCCCTTCTCTTTCGTTCTTTTCCTTTGTAATTTTCTCGGTGCGCACCACACGGTCTCGGGACAGGCCTGGGCGGAGGGCAAAAGGGGTGCTTGCAATGAGCCGCCATCGCGCGGACAGCGGACAGGAAACGGACTGTACACATCCTCGCCATGATCTAGATGGGTCGCATGCGAGTAATGAATAAACAAAAAAAAAGCACCTAGAGCAAAAATACAAGGAAAAAAACACTGAACACCCCTCTTTTTCATCCTACTATCTTTGCCTCCCTCGCGCCCACCTGCCTCCTCAGCGGCTAGCATCCTTGTGCAGCACCTTGGCAATATCTTCAACACTCACAAGCTTAGAACTGTGCTAAATACGTCAAGAACAGCGTCCGGCTAGTGCGTGGTCGGCGTCCTTCCGCCCATTCCCATGCCTCCGCCCACTTTTTCTCGGAGATTCCTCTCTTGAGGGTGAAGAGGCATCGCGCGCTTCCACCCCACTGGCGTCTGGCTACTCCGCCGCACGCTTTGCCACTCATCAGCCTTCTCGTTACCAATGTCTCCCTTGGGTGCCGGGCACCACCGGTCTCGGTAATGATGCCCAACCTAGCGATATTCTTCCTTGCCTGGAGCGCGTACTTCTGGCTAGGGCCAGGCTCCTTTGTAGCCATCCGTCTGATGGCGGCTTGGGCATCTGTGAATATTGTGACCCGTTATGGGGTTGTCTGCCTTCTTGAAGCCGATTCCAGTGCCCTTGCAATGGCAGTGCGCTCTGCATCGTAGATAGGCACCAGGATTGGCCATTCTTCCACACCACCGCGAATCCGGCAGCTCTATCGTCCAGTCGCGACCTGTCCGTGAACATGGTGAGTCCGGGCAGTGGCTTCTTTGCCTCCGCCTTGGCTTTGGCCTCTTCCTCCAGTTGCCTAGACCATGAACTCATCGAGTACTTAAGTAGCGTTCCGTCTGCTAGGCAGCTACGCTAATCGTATACAGTTAGTTACCGTATAGACCCGGATAACATTTCACACCAAACGCGCTTGACACTGCCATATTGCAATTCACCGCTCTCGTTCTTACACCTATATATACTTCAAGAAACTACTGGCGGAGGTTTAGACGACTGAGATGAAGATTATCATCTTTCGAAGCTGGTTGTCCCTCCACCTCTATCACTTCTCAAACAGAAACCGGAGACCGGCCTAAGGGACAGGTAACTGTAGACCTCTTGCGCAAGTTTACTCGCTGTTTCTTGCCCCCGTACCTGACCAACTCTAGGGGTAATCAACTCCTTATAGCCGCCTACCCTTCCTCGGCATGGACGGCGTATGTTTGACGCGCGCGTTCTCGGCGTACTCCCCCCTCGGCAGGCTCAGCGCACACGGTCTCGGCAGGTTCGAGGTTCGGTGCTCGCGCTCTCTGCAGGCATGTTCTCGACAGGCTTAGTATCGGCAGGCTCAGTGGGCAATGTGGGCAAGCAAGGAAAACTCTTGTTGAACCGGTGGGTTTAGCTTGAAGAAGTAAGTGACTGGAAGTAACTAGTGTGTAGGCAGTATGCGGTTTGTTGAAAGAATACCGATTAGCGATGAGGATAGAAATGAATGATAGGAGTTCAATCAGTCTTAATGCTGCATGAGATGAGGAACCACAAGGCGTATCGATTCTTGTAGTTCGAGTGGTTCACAACTTCGTTGTAGTATTCGATAAGTATATTGTAGAAGGAGAAGAGAAAGAAACCGCAGAACAAATATCCTCCGCTGACACTTCCCCGCTTGCGCCTTACGCAATCGTGTCCTCAACAAACTCTAAGGCTCAAGTTCCAAATCCAAACACCGCGCGAGAAGCATTTCCAACACACCCCCTCTTCTCGTGCTCCGTATATTGACCAAATGCAAATAATCCCATTAAACCTCGTCGACCTCATTAAAACCTCTGCCGTGAAAACCCTGTGGGAAAAACACTTGCTAGTAGGAAAAAGAGTGCCGACTCACACTTGCCGACATGATGCAAGAACTTCAACTTTTAAAATCCAAATAGCACAAAACAGAACACCTATCTTTCGGATCTCTTTCTATCTCAAGCACCTCCTTTTTCCACGCCGATTGACACCCCCTCTTTCCCACCAGAGTCACTTGTCCGGTCTTCCTTGTTGTGTCGAGTCCGGAGTCCGGTCAGGTAACACTCGTGTCCGGTCCGATATTAAGTCCGGTGTCCGGTCGGATATGGAAATTGGAGTCCAGCGTTTGGTCGGACGTGTTTCGTAACCTTTGTGTACTGATCGATCCGAACGAATCCTGTAAGTTGCAGTAGCAGAAGAACTCCTGGTTGAAGGTATAGGTTGCGATCCTCGGCCGGTTGTCTCAATTCTATGGACTGTAGGTATCCATCGATGTCCTCGCACAATAGCCATGGTGCCTGTCCTAATCCATAGAGGGCCTTCCGAAGGAGTAGCATACTACTCCCAGTCGATTCACTTCTGGTCGATGTGGCGCTTACGGTCGATGTGGCACTTCTGGTCGATGTGGCCATTCCGGTCGCTACCGTCGATATAGCACTTCCGGTCGATGTAGCTATTCCGGTCGATGTGGCGCTTCCAGTCGATGCGATCTAGTCGATTCCAAGTGGCATTGCAAGTTGCCATCATGGATACCGGCGCATAGGTCTCGTCATAGCTGATACCTTCCTTCGGCTCATAGCCCTTGATGACTAGCCGTGCCTTGTAGCGAGCAGGTCCGTCTGGGTTGACCTTTCTCTTGTAGAGCCACTTGCATCCAATTGGTTGTTCTATGTCAGTCACTTGCTTATGAACGGCATTACCTTTCGTTCCATCCACAATGTCAAACGTTTGGTTCCCAACCAGCGCATGCCGCTCCTGGCACATAGCTTTCTTCCATCCTCTTGCTTGTGGACTTCGTAGTGCGGCCTTGTACGTGAGAGGTTCACTCTCGCTATTTGGCTGTGATCCGTCGATCGGTTCGGTTTCGGCTTCGCCTTCAGATGTCGCAACAATTCCAAGCAGATGCAAGGCGTTCCGAAGACGTCAAATCACCCCCTTTTTCGTGAGCCTTGCTCATAATTGCCTTGTTGGTTCCAAGGCGTGCCTTGCTGCGGGTTCGAATAGAAACGTAGTCATGACCATCTGCCAGATAATGAAGTCAGTATTGCAGTTTTGCAGACACATTGACTTCCGCCTAGCAGCTCATAGAGCCAATTCGCTGTATGACGAAAATAAATGCAGTTCTGCCCAGCAGCTCATTGAGCCAATTCGCTGTATGACAGGGATATGAATAACGTATCGCCCAGCAGCTTATAGAGCCAATTCGCTGTATGACGACGGAGAGATGTTATAGCCGGTTACAAGCCGTAGTCTCTGTGGACATTGCATTCTCGCGAAGTAACCTCGGCTGTTCCGTCCAGCAGCTCATTGAGCCAATTCGCTGTATGACAGAGAAATGGGGTCTTTGACCCAACAACTTGTATGTCTTGTTCCGTCAGGTCTTGTCTTGCTTCGTTTCCTTTGTCTTATCTTGTCTTGTGGAGCAATAGAAGCGTCTCTTCTTTCAAGTCTTCTTTCCTTCCTTTCTTTTCTCACACAACTTGTTTGTCCTTGCCTGGGATACCCTGTCTCGTCCTTTCTCGGTTCTGGATCGCCGTGCGCGCATCCGCTCGCCGTTGCGTGTCGCCATTTGCCTGTTACCGTACTTGTGTCTCACCGCATCAGGTTTGTTGGTCGTTCCGCGATTCGGTCCGCAATCCTTGAAAGTTTTGAGGTAATACAAGAGAAGCGGTAGCTGATCGGTGTTTCGTTGAAGTATCTGGAGCGGTTACGGCTCCGGGCTCATAACCTGTAAAGGAATACCGATTAGCGATGAGGATAGAAATGAATGATAGGAGTTCTATCAGTCTTAATGCTGTATGAGATGAGGAAACACAAGGCGTATCGATTCTTGTAGTATTCGATAAGTATTGAGTAGAAGGAAGAACCCGCGGAACAAATATCCTCCGCTGACATTTCCCCGCTTACGCCTTACGCAATCGTGTCCTCAACAAACTCTAAGGCTCAAGTGCCAAGTCTAAACAACGCACGAGAAGCATTTCCAACAAACCACTCATAACTCTATCACCATTAGACGAAGCATCATACCTATGCAGCATGCCCACAATATCACTCGTTTTTGCACGCCTCAACCACCGTTCTTCAATGAGCCTTTGCCGCCCTGAAAGTCAGATAATAGGCCGAAGTAAGTGATGGTAACTCGTGGTGGGAAAGAGCAGCCGGTATGACAGCCGTCACACACACAACCGCCATCCTGAATGGCTGCTAATAATAAGAGTCGTGTTTGTTCCTTGCAGTGTTCTACATAGACCAGTCCGGAATAATTTTGGGTAAGGTCGGGTCTGGTCGGGATAGATCTGGCTAAAAACGTTGATTTTGTTGAAAAGTTCGTAATGCCGGTTCGCCGGCAGCTTCCCACTACTGGTGCTGGTGATTAGAAGCAACCTTTCCATTCTTTGATATAGGCAATCATTACGCTACACCAGATCCTCCTTACAAACAGCGGCCAGCATCTGCTCGATTGTTTTAATATCCTCCTTTGTAGCGGCGATCATCCCATCTCTCTGCCAGCTTTTCAAGCACTCAACAGCCTCCAGTACATCATCACCCATACGGCGCCGGCGGTCGGAGAGAGTGATCTTTGCGGCACTGAACACACGTTCTGGTTCGGCACTCATTGCAGGGAGAGTGAGGTATGTCAAAGCCATCCGGGCAAGATCTTTCCACTGCGGATCACGCAACCTATCATACCACCAACCAACCACGTCTCGTACCTGGTGACTCTGCGGCCCCTGCTGAAAGTGGTCTAGCATGCCAAGATTGGCTGGTAGCTCGGTTTTACGCTCCCAACGGGTGAGATACTCCCCCGGATCCACTTCAGCCTCCAGTGGGCGGCCCTGACCAGCCACAGTATGTGCGGTGCTATGTCCCTTGTATGAGGACTTCCAGACAGACTGCACCATGTCTTCAGCCGCGAAAGACCACTCAGGTCTGTCCTTCCACCCCTCCTGAAAGTAACTGAACTTCATATTCGGATGTAGAGCCACAGCAATCGCATACGCTGGTGAGAGTTCAGTCTTTGCGCAGTATCTTTAGGTTAGCGGGGCACCAATCGGGATAGATGTCACGTACTTGTCAAGAATACACCAACCTAGCTCAATCATCTGCACCAAAGGAGCGTCGCCATGGAATCGAACTTTCATTTCCTCGAGGTGACTAAGGAGCTCATCCATAGCAGGGAGAATGTCACTGACACAGCCGTTACTGTATCTGACCTGTAGCCGTAGGGTCCACTCCTTGAAAGGTGCAAGGATATCCTTGATGCAGTTCAAATATTCCCAGTCATCTGGTAGAAGCTCATCGTTGACAAGAGCAGAAGGATCTTCTCGCTGATATTCGCCATTGTGGTTCTGACGTATAACTAGTCGTAGATAGTCTTCAATGGCGTCTCGAAGTCGGAAGGCATGTAGGATGCTTTCGTAATCGCTCGACCATCTGGTAATATTGCCAAGGAAGACAGTGTATACAGTTTCGTCTGGGTATACACGTCTGACAACCGCTGCAAAGGCGTCCCGGCGTTGTGGGGTCTTCAGTATATACCTAGGTCAGACAGTTTTGAAGCTTCTTCAAAGGGCCTTTGCGCTGCCAATCACGGACAGGTCCCAGCTCAACCCCCGCGTTCCGGTGGTTCAACTCCAAAGTTTCAACGTCTTTACCCCAAAGGATGGCCTTGACTACGAGGTTAAGCACATGGCCAAAACAGCGAAGCCTGGCCACAATAGGATCGAAGGATGGATAGCCAGCTTCATCCAAACGGCGGGCAACTTCGAATAGTGCGGTATCGTTATTGAAGCGTTATCGACGTTGAACATCACCACAAATGGCAAGATATCGTACAGTTGAAGGGTCTGCCACAGATGCTCAGCTTGGTTGATGCCGGAGTGAGCTCCTTCAAACCGATGAAGAGAGAGTAGGGCTGCATGGAGGATACCAACCCCATCGAGCCAACGAGCCACAATAGCTTGGTAGGAATGCTGATTCGGTCCGCTCCACATATCGAAAGAAAAATGAATCTTGACAGTAGCCGAATGAAGTTTTGATTTCACCTCCTTTCGCATAGCTTCGTACCAAGTTAAGAGATAACGCTTGATCGCATTTCCACTCTGAGGTAGCGCTCGATAAATTCCTGAGTAGTCTGGCTGGCATGCAGCCAAGTACGCGCATAGAGTTCGAAAGCTCCGCTGCTCACGCGTACGGAAGGTAACATTGGCGTCGACAATCCAAAGGAGTAGAAGCTCCTTGAAAATATCCTCGTTTAAGATAATCCTCGGCATTGATCGTCCAAAAGCTGCTTGAATCGTTTGCTGAGCAGCCGTAGTGCCAGAAACGATCAGCCCATCGGGACCAATATGCTTTATCTTCAGATGTGTAATCGCATATTTTGTAGTCTTCATGGAAAAGATCACCATCCTTGACCCTGACGGCGCACCTGAAGTCTTCATTAACACAGCTTTTAGGTTCTGGTCGAATAGAAGCACATACATCGTTGACACTTCCAACGTTTTACCCCATCCGGTGTGATGTGTTCAATACCATTTTCAGGGAGCCATATGTGACTTGACCGTACTCTCTTTCGTTTCTTGAAGGCATCAGGAACTGATTCGTCGTCCGCCACCTCTTCTACCGACTCGGTATCATCGTAGGGCTCGCGATCGTTCGTATACTGATGGGAGGCAACCAGCGTACCCCTCGTTTGAGACAGGCCTTCATCGGTCTGTTTTTGTGAACTGATGCCGATATGAGCCTGGTGGTATTGGCTGGCTTTCTTTCCCCGAGGTCGTGGCATGCTGTGAGTCCGGGTAGGTATTGTGGTATCGTGTGGTGAGGTGGGAGATTTATCGCTGTCGGGTGTCGTGTCGACTGGACACCACCGCGTGCCCCTGCCGGGGAAAAATATTTTTTTCCCCACGTTATCCAGACCGACCAACCCAAGGTCGGGATCGGCTTAATTTCGTTCAGACCGACCAACCGGTGGTCGGGTCTGCGTCTTGCCAGACCGACTTAGACCGGTCTGCCGACATGTCTGGTCTATGTAGGTAGAACACTGGTTCTTTGACAGAAGTGTGTACGCATGCGCGTACGTGTGTGAATCGGGTACGCATGAGAGCTGTGCGAGTGCGAGTACTCCTGTGAGTTGTGAGTTGCATGAGTACGAGTATGAGTATGAGTATGAGTATGCATGTATATAAGGAGGGCATTCTTCTCCGAGCCGCCCGTTCTTCTTCTCTCTTTTGCAACCTCTTGTAAAGTACTAGGCCAAAAGTTTCCGTACACCCAGGTACAACTGCCCATGATGCCCTCACTCGACCTTCTCGATCCCCACAACCACAATTTAGAAAGTCTCAGTAGTTGGCATACATCATGAATATATACTAATAAAGCTTCAATGGAATTTTCAGCCCGTAAAAATCATTATTTTATGCAAAGTAGGG
>Ga0307508_10002747_pt1 | contig 18350 bp, 14 predicted proteins | sample 9_EM_MG_FD_203089 | JGI IMG/M metagenome (GOLD analysis project Ga0307508, IMG submission 203089) | Populus trichocarpa ectomycorrhiza microbial communities from riparian zone in the Pacific Northwest, United States - 9_EM | ecosystem: Host-associated > Plants > Roots > Unclassified | place... | reverse complement strand
GCCGTCATCCGCGGCGCCGCCCGCGCCGTCATCCGCGGCCGCGCCGTCACCTCCGCCTCCGGCCCCCGGCGCGTCGGCGGCGGCGCCGTTGAGGCTGGCGCCGCCACCGTTGACGCCGGCGACGCCGCCATTGTCGCCCGCGCCGAGTCAGCCGCCGCCGCACCCTCCGAGCTTCCTGCACCAGAGGCCGGCGAACGCGACGCCCGAGGCGGTGCCGGCTCGAACCCGACCGGAGACGTCGGACGAATTTTTGGAGCGTGCGTCGCCGTGGGTCGACTTCACCCTCACTAGTTTTTGGCACGAAGATCGGGCGAGCAACTTTCTGAATCTGGGCGTTCAGGTGGGCGGCTACTTTTTCGAGCGCTTGCGCCTATCGGCGCGCCTGGTGACGCCGCTCGAAAGCGTGAGCGACGACTACTCCAACTATCGAAACGGCCAGCAGGGCAGCTCGAGCAATTCCTACGTGACCCACGACTCGCGCTCGCTGTCGGCGCTTTATGGCGTCTCTGCTGGCCTGCTCGTCAGCAACTCGCGCACGTTCGTGTTCGGCCCCGGCCTGTTGTTTCTGCGCAGCGACGTAGGAGCGTACGGCAACGCCGTCGAGGTGCTGCTGCCGTTCGAGTGGACGACACGCAAGAACTTGCGCGTCGCCTTCGAGCTGGCGCTCGGTCGTGCCTTCGGCGGCAACGTCACGCAAACGTGCGTCTCGAGTGGGACGCCCTGCGGCGTCTCCCACATCGATCGCCCTAGCGGCAGCGCCGTACTGATCCAATACAGCATGGGATGGTCGATCGGCGGCTTGTGACGCTGCCGCGTCGCAGCCCATCGCAGCCCGCCTGCAGAAGCTCACGTGGCATCTCTCGGTCGCGCCGCGTGGCGAGCGTCCCGGCTTTGCCTGGAGACGCCACGGAAGCTTCTGCGATTTGGGCTGCGGGTCGGCAGCCCAAGGGCGATCACATGGTCATGTCGGGGCGGCTGGCGGTGGTGACGAAGAAGTTGCGGGGCCAGTGGCGGTAGTAGTCGGCTTTGAGCACCGGCGTGCCGTCGTCGGGGTCGACGTCGTCGCTGAGCTTGCCGAGCACGCGCACGAGCGAGCCGCGGTTGACGCTTTTTTCGCCGATGTCGTCGACGGGCGCCAGCTTGAGTAACGCATGCACCACCGCGAACTCGTGCTCGCCGACGGTCACGCGGCAGGTGTCCTGGTCGAGCGCTTCGCACAGGTTGCGCGCCTCGAGCGTGCGCACGCTGAGCGTGACGTAGGCCATGCCGGCGGCGCCTTCGCTGCGCTTTTGGACGATGCCGAACACGCTGATCTTCGCCTTCTTCCAATCGGCCTTGTCGCGCTCGGCCATGACCGGGTCGTATTCGCGCGCGCCCTCGGCGGCGTCGGATTCGGCGCTGAGCGGCGCGTAGGTGCGGCTGTAGCCGTACGGGCCGGCCGAGCTGCAGGCGGTGACGAACAAGAGCGTGAACGCAGGCAGCCGGTAACGCATGGCCTCGCGAACTATCACGGCGGGCGGCGTCGCGGAAGCCGACGGCCTTGTCCGCTAGATTCCGCCTACATGCGCTCGGGCGATTCGATGCCGAGCAGGGACATGCCTTGCATCAGCACGCGGCCGGTCAGATCGGTGAGCGCGATGCGGGAGGCGCGAACGTCGGGCGGCACGTCGTCTTTGAGCACCGGGCATTCGACCCAAAAGGACGCGAAAGCGCTGGCGAGCTCGTAGAGGTAGGAGCACAGCCGGTGCGGCTCGAGCGACGTCGCGACCGCTTCGACCGCCTCGCCGAAGCCCGCCAGTAGCAGTGCCAGCGCACGTTCACGATCTTGCTGGATTCGGATTGAGCTAGCGTTGACGGTCTCGCCGGGCGCGAGCTTGCGCAGCAGCGAACGCCGCCGCGCCTGGGCGTACTGCAGGTACGGGCCGGTGTTGCCTTCGGGCGCGAGCATGCGGTCCCAGTCGAACACGTAGTCTTTGATGCGGTCGCTCGACAGGTCCGCGTACTTGATGGCCGATAGCGAGAGGCTGGCGGCGAGCTCGAGCTTGGCTGCGGCCGGCAGATCGACGCCGCGCTTTTCGAGCTCGGCCAAGGCGCGATCGCGACCTTCGTCGAGCAGCTCGATCAGTCGCAGGGTGTCGCCCGAGCGCGTCTTGATCGGTTTGCGATCATCGCCCAAAATTGCGCCGAACCCGACGTGCTCGGTTCGCACTTCGGGGCTCAAGTAACCGGCCAGGCGTGCCACGGCGAACACCATCGCAAAGTGTTGGGCCTGGCGCGAGTCGACTACGTACAGAATGCGCGTGCCGTGCAGCACTTGCGCGCGATAGCGCAAGGCCGCCACGTCGGTTGCGTCGTAGCCGAAGCCGCCGTCGGACTTACGCAGAATGACGGGCAGCGGCGTGCCTTCGCGATTCTTGAAGCCTTCGGGGAACACGCACAGCGCGCCGCCCTCGATGCGGGCGATGCCGCGCTCTTCGAGATCTGCCGCAATTTCCGGCAAAAAGGCGTTGTAGAAGCTCTCGCCGTGCGTGTCCGCCGGCGTCATCGTGACGCCGAGCCGCGCGAAGACTTTCTCGAAGTGTTTCTTCGATGCCTCGACCAGCGCGCGCCACAACTCGAGCGTCGTGGGGTCGCCGCTTTGCATCGACACCACGCGCTGCCGTGAGCGCTCGGCGAAGCTCGGGTCGCTGTCGAACTTCCTACGCGCCGCCTTGTAGAACACATCGAGCTCGCCGACCGAAAGCTCGGCGGCATTTTCTGATCCGCCCAGATCGAGCAGGTGCTCGATCAGCATGCCGAACGGCGTGCCCCAGTCGCCGATGTGATTTTGGCGAATCACGCGGTGGCCGGAGAATTCGAGCACGCGCACCAGGCAGTCGCCGATCACACACGGGCGCAGGTGGCCGACGTGCATCTCTTTGGCGACGTTGGGGCCGCCGTAGTCGACCACGACGGTGTCCGGTTTGCTGGTGGTGCCGACGCCGAGCCGCGGATCTTGCAGCGTGGCCGCCAACAGCGCGTCGAAGTAACTGTTCTTCAGCGTGAGGTTGATGAAGCCGGGACCTGCGATCTCGACCTTGTCGCAGATGTCGTCGACCTTGAGCGCGGCGACCAGCGCTTGCGCCACGTTGCGCGGCGGTTGCTTCAGGCTCTTGCCCAAGCTCATCGCCAAATTGGCTTGAAAGTCGGCGCGATCGGAGCGGCGCACGAGCGGATCTGTCGCGGCGTGCTCGGGCCCGAAGGCGAGGGTGACGGCCTGATGAAAGCGCTCGGCGAGCTCTTGCAGCGGCGGCTTGACGACGTCGGTCATGGCGGGGCCGGCTGTATAGCACTTTGCGCGCGCCGCTCACGCTGCAGGCGCCAAAGTCGCACGCCGATCTCGAGCGCTAAAAGGCAGAGCAAGAGCCAGCCGAGCTCCGGCGAAGCGTCGATTTGAGGCGCGGCGCTGGCCTGCGTTTTGCGCCAAGCGCCCGGCAGTTCCTGCCTGGGCGCGGCGAGCACTTCTTCGGCCGCCAGCGTGATGAAGCGCGTCTCGTGTTTTCCGTTCAGGCTTAGCTCGTAGCGACCCGTGGTTTCGGGCGTGACCACGCGCTGGCCGTCGGCCTCGCGCACGGCGAGTGGGCTGCCGTTGACCGAGACCGTCAATGTCCCAAGGGCCGGGAACCACCACTCCGTGCCGGCTTCGCTCGCGACGGGCCCACGGCGGCGCAGCGCCTCGCCGACCATGTTGTCGAGCAGCGCCAAAAACGCCGGGCGCAGCGGCAGATCGCTGACCGACACCGAAATCGGTAAGCCCACGCTGAAGAGCAGCCCGCGACCGCGCTCTTGGCGAGCGACCAGCACCTTGCCGTCGCTCCAGCGTCCGGCAATTTCGGCTCCTGGTAGCAGCGCCGTATCGAGGCGGGCGCGACCTTTGGGCTGCAGGTCTTTCAAGCTCTCGGCCTCAGTGCCGAGCCAATCGAAAGAGGCGGTGTCGACGTTGGTCTCCGCGCTGAGCGGCTCCCAGTCGACTGCGCCGCGCACGAATGGCTCGAGGCTCGCACCGAGTTGGGTGTCGTGCGCGCGCGGGCCGAGGAACAACGCGGCCACGGCGCCGCCCTCCAGCCAAGCGTCGATGGCGCTGCGTGTCTCCGGCGTCAGGCCCGGCGGGTCGTCCAAGAACAGCGCCGCCACGTCGCTGAGCTCGCCCGCTTCGCGCGGTAGCTCCGCGAGCGGCCGCACCGGAGTGCCGTAGGGCAGCGAGTGCAGCGCCTGCTCGAGCAGCGGTGCGCCGCCGGTCTCGACGGCCTCGCGCTCGGTGTCGACGTGCACCGCCAGGCTGAGGCCGCGCGACTCGGGCGCGATCTCGGCGCGGTCGTCGTCGGGGTTTTGGTCGCCCGGGCTGAGCTCCACGGCGCTCGGCTCGGCTTTGCTGTCCAAGGCGACGCTTTGCTCGCCGCGCTGCACGACTAGGCGAGCTTCGGCTTTGAGGGCCGGATCTTTGCCGACCAGCCGCAGCGTGCGGCCGCGCGCCGCAAGCTCGCTAGAGCAGGCGACGCTGACCGTCACGCGCTGTCCGCTGCGTTCGGCACGCAGGACGCCGCAATCGTCGGCCTTGCTCGCGAGCTCTGGCAACGCTGCCCAAACGTCCGAGCTCGGCTCTGCCGGCAGCTCTCCGGCCATGTCGCTGAGCAAGACGATGCGCTTGTCTTTGTGGGGCAGGCTGCTGAGCGCGGCGTGGCCGAGCGCAATGGCTCCGCTCAGGTCCGTGGCGCGGTCGCTCGGTCGGAGCTCGGCGAGCGCGCGCCCGGCGGCTTGCAAATCGGTGGCGGCCGCCAACGTGAGTCGCGCGGGCTTGCCGGCTTGAATCAGCGCTACGGCGTCGCCCTCGCGTGCCGAAATCAAGAGCTCACGGGCACCGTCGATGGCGCGCTGGAAGCGAGTTTTACCGTTCGGGAGCCGCGTGCGCATGCTGGCCGAATCGTCGACGATGATGGCGATGGCCACCGAGGCCCCGCCGCTCCGGCCGAGCGCGACGCGCGAGCAACGCACCAGCGGGCCTGCGCCCAGCATCGCCAAGCACAAGATCATCAGCGCGCGCAAAAGTAGCAAACCGCGATCTTCCAGGCGGCTGCGCTCGCGAGCGGTGGCGCGCGCGACCGGTACCAAACCGGCGGGCGGAAAGGCTTGCTCGTCGGCGCGCCCGCGCCGCAGCAAATGCGCGAGCGTCGGCACGACTACCAGCAGCGAAAGACCGAGCGCCAGCAGCGTGGCGAAGCTCATTTGTCGGGCTCCGCGGTCTGGCTCAAAATCTTGCGCACCAGCTGCTCCGGCGCGTCGGTCGTGACGCACTTGTGCAGCCGCCCGCCGCGCGGCAAAAGCTCGCGCTCCGCGTCGGCTTGGGCCGCGGCCAGCGCCGCCAGGTACTTTTGACGAGCGTGCGCGGCGTCGGTTTCGACCAGGGTTTTGCCCTCGAGCGAGCGGAGCAGCACCGAGCCTTCGAACGGAAAATCGCGCTCGGCCGGCGCCAGCACTTGAATCACTTGCAGTGAACGGCCGCGCGTCGTCAGCGTGCTCATGGCTTGCAGGCTACCAGCCGGCAAGTCGAGCAGATCGGTGAGCACGACTTGAATGGCGCCGCGGCGCGCCGAACGCTGCGCTTGGCCGAGCGCCTGCTCGACCTGACTCCGATCCGCGCTCAAGTCGCCGTCGGGCTCGGCGTCTTCGAGCGCCGTGACGACACGCTCGAAGGCGTCGCGGCCGGCGCGCGGCGGCAGTGAGCGCGCGTTTTTGCCGCCCAAGAAGTCGAGCGCCACGCGATCACCGGTGCGCACGGCAATGTACGCGAGCGCGGCCGCCAGCAGCGCGGCGAAGCCGTACTTCGGCCCGGGCGCGCCCGGGCCCGCGTACGACATGGATTTGGTGGCGTCGACGAACAGCCATAAATCGCGATCGGTCTCGGTCTCGAACTCACGGATCAAGAGCGTGCCGTGGCGCATCAGCGCGTGGCGGTCGATGTAGCGCAGGTCGTCGCCTGGCGTGTAGGCGCGGTGCCCGCCAAATTCGACGCCGGAGCCGCGGCGCGGGCTCTTGTGGTTACCGGCGTAGACGCCGTCGGCCAGGCTGCGAGCCTTCAGGCGCAGCGGCGCGAACGCGCCCCACTCGAGCTTGGAACGAATGGCAGTCACTGCGCGCGTCCGCACACCGCCAGAATTTTGGGCGAAAGCTCGACCGGCGACAGACTCGCGCCGGGGCTCCGCTTCAGCCACTGCGCGCAGGCCGCGGTGGCCAAACCGGGCGCTTCGAGCGCGACATAGGCTTCGAGCAGCTGTCGATAGACGAGCGCGACCTGCGGCTCGCTCAGCTCGGCAGAGGAGAGGAAGCGCGTGCCGCGCGCCACGGCGTCGACGTAGCGGCCGCTACGAATGTCGGCGAGCAGGGCCGGCAGCTCTTGCGCGACCTTCTTTTGCACGGCGCGCGTCTCGCCCTGGGCTTGCGAGCAGGCGGCGCCGGCCGAGGCGCGCGCGGCTTGCTTGCCGGCGTCGGTGAGCGGCAGCTCCGTGAGCGGCACCAGCACGACGTCGCCCGGCTGCAGCTTTCGGCCGTTCAACAAATTGTAGCGGTCGAGCACCCAGGCGCGATTCATGTCGCCGTAAAAGCGGTAGGCGATGGTGATCAGCGTGTCGCCGGTATCCGGCAAGACGCGCAGGTTGAAGGGCACGATGATTTCTGCACCCTCTTCGGGCGTGAGCCAGGGGCTCGAGTCGTTGGCTAGCGAGAGCACGTCCGAGCGCTTCGGCGAGCCGAGCAGCTCGGTCGCCAGGCTGTCCCAGCTTTCGCCTTGGCGCACGATGCGATGCCCGAGCGCCGGCACCTCGAGCCGCATGCCGCGCACGATCGGTGAGCCGCCGCGAATGTCCAAGTCGTTGGCGGCGACCAGCAGCTTCTCGAACTGAATGCGTCCGTAGTAGTGCTCGGCGATCGAGGCCAGCGTGTCCTTCTCGCCGACGATGTGCGTGAACGCCCGCGCCTGGCCCATCAGCAGACTGAAGGTGGCCGCGCCGAACAACCAAGAGCGCCATTTCATGACGCCGCGAAGCATAGTGGCCACCCCGCCGCCCCGCTATCCCGGCGTCTTCGCGGCCGTTTTGGTAGGCCGGGCCTGCGCGGGCCGCTGCCCGCGGGCATGCAGACTCACGGTTCGTGCCGCGCCTGACGGCGCCATCGCGACCGAAGCCTCGATCCAGATTTCACAGGGAGGACGGGAGGACGGGAGGTCCGCGAGGCAAGAATTGGGGGATTCGCGCTGCCGCCCGCGAGCGTCGAAGTCTTCGCTCGCGGTGACCTCCTGCTCCCCTCGAAGGAAATATTTTTGTTTTGGTCCTCCAAAACAAAAATGCGCTTCCCGCCTCGCGGACCTCCCGTCCTCCTGTCCTCCCTGTGAATCTCGAGCCGCCAAGAGCCGTGCCCGCGCTGCGCGGTGACTTATGGAGTGGCTGCCCAGCTGGGCAGCCAGGCGGGGCCTACCCCGAGGGTTAGCGCGGTGCCTGCAGCGATGGCGACGAGGGAGCGTCGGAGGAGCGGCGCGGGACGTCGTTCGGATATTCTTCGGGCAAGCCTTCGAGCGGGACCGCGCACAGTGCCTTTTCGAGCTCGCGCGCGCTCACGGGACGCTCGGCGGCGCGCTTGCGCAGGCACTGCGCGATGGCCAGGCTGAGGCCTTCGGGCAGCGGCAAGTCGGGGCGCGCTTCGATGATGCTGCGCGGGATGGAGCGTTGGTGAAGCTCGAGCAATTCGCGGCGATTGCGGCCGCGGATCGGCAGATCGCCGGTGACGGCTTCGAACATCATCACGCCTAGCGCGTACAGATCGGTGCGCGCGTCGACGGGCGCGCCGATGCACTGCTCGGGGGCCATGTATTCGGGGGTGCCCAAGGTGTAGCCGTCTTGGGTGAGCGATTCGGCTTCGCTGAATTTGCTCATGCCGAAGTCGAGCACCTTGATCAGTTTGTCGTCGCAGATGAAGATGTTGCCGGGCTTCAAGTCGCGATGCACGACGCCCAGCTGATGCGCCGCCCACAGCGCGCGGCACACCTGAATGAACATGGGCACCGCGAAGCCGGGCGCCACGAGCCCATTGTGCTTGAGCATGGTCGCCAGGCTGTTGCCACGCAAAAGCTCCATCACCACGTAAATCGAACCGTCGGGCAGCTCGTCCAAATCGAGCGTGCGCACGACGTTCGGATGCTCGATCGAGCCTTGGACGCGCGCTTCGCGGCGCAGGCGTGCAATCTCGGAGGCGTCCATGGCGGCCGCGCCGCGCAGCACCTTGACGGCCACTTCGGTGCCGAGCGCCACGTGCTCGGCGGCGTACACCACACCGATGCCGCCCGAGCCAATCTTGCGCAAGATGCGGTACTTGCCACCCAGCAAGCTGCCGACCATGTCGCCGGGCGCGGCTTCGCGGAAGTGCCCGCGCACCTCGAGCCCGCGCTCGAGCGCCGCGATGCGGTGTTTCTCGAACACGCGCAGCGCGCGCTCTTCCGAGACCCGTTCTGACGCCATGCCTAGCGCCGCTCCCAGCGCGCCGCCGACCCCGGCGCCGATCGCCGCGCCCAGCAGACTGCCGGAAATCATCACCGCGCCGCCGCTGGCAGCGGCGCCGAGCAGCGCGCCGAGCGCGATGGAGCGCTTTTGCCCGAACTTCCAGCGCACGATGTAGTCGCAGTCCGCGTCGCCACGCGCCAAACAGCGCGGGTGCTCGATGGTCGCGGCGGGCAAGCCCCAGATCAGCGGGATCGCAGCAAACTCGGAGCGGCGCGCCGCGCACAGCAGCTCGTCGCCTTGCCCCTCTTCGCTTTCTGCGCGCGGCCGGTACACGATTTCGGCGTAGCTTGGGCCCGCCGCCTTCAGCTCGCAGCTGCCGACGCGCGTGGTCTCCGAGGCGTTCGCCGCCAGGTAGCGGTAGGCGTCTGCTGGCGCCGAAGCCACGCGCAGCATGCGCACGTACGCGCCCAGTGACTCGGGGTGCGTCATCCAAGCGCCGCGGTCACCCACGGCGTCCGGCCCGAGCGCGGACGCCAGCGCGCGCAGCAAGCGCTTGCTGGCGTTGACCGACAGCCAGCCGGCGTCGTCGTTCATCAGCCCGATCGGAATGCCGGCCGTCGAGAGCAACGCGCGCAGTGCGGCCTCGCCGCGCTCGGCGCGCAGCCGCAAAAGGTAAGGGCGGAACCACGTGCTGCGCAGCTCCTCTCGCCCGGTACCCGAGCGGGGGGGCTGCTTCTTGCCGTCACGGCGTTCACGCACGTCCGTCATAGCGGTCGAAACTTCCCAATCGTTAACTGCAAAAGCCTTACGGCCTCGGCCCAACGCGGCGGCGCCAAAAGCCCCGCCGAGCCCTGAAGCATATCAGCTCGGCAGCCGGACGGCACAATGGTAGCCTGCAGGGGCTTTGTGGCGCCCCGGGCGCGCCCTATAAGGAATGAGCAATGGCTGAGCCGCTTTCTGATGCGTTTGTGCTGTTTGGAGCGACCGGGGACCTGGCATTCAAGAAGATCTTCCCCGCCCTGCATTGGATGTTGAAGCGCGGGCACGCGCCGTTCCCGATCGTCGGCGTGTCGCGCGGCGGCTCGAGCCTCGACGGCCTGCGGGAGCGGGCGCGGGCCAGCATTCAGGAATTCGGCGGGGGCGTCGACGAGAAGGCCTTCGGGCTGCTCGCGCAGAATCTGCGCTACGTCGACGGCGACTACACGAAGGAAGAGCTGTTCAAGAAGATCAAGCAGACGCTCACCGACGCGAACGCCAAGAGCCCGATGTACTTTTTGTCGATTCCGCCGAGCGTGTTCTCGAACGTGGTGGAAACGCTGGGCACGAGCGGCTGCGCGCAGGGCGCGCGCGTCGTCGTCGAAAAGCCGTTCGGGCGCGACCTGACGTCGGCGCGGGTGCTGAACTCGACGCTGCACAAGGTGTTCGACGAGGCGAACATCTTCCGCATCGATCATTTCTTGGGCAAGGAGCCGGTGCAGAACCTTTTGTACTTCCGCTTCGCCAACTCGATGTTCGAGCCGATCTGGAATCGCAACTACGTGAAGAGCGTGCAGATCACGATGGCCGAGAAATTCGGCGTCGCCGGGCGCGGGCGCTTCTACGAAGAAGCGGGCGCCATTCGCGACGTCGTGCAAAACCACTTGCTCGAGGTGATCGCGTTCTTGGCCATGGAGCCGCCGCCGGCCGGTGATCGCGAAGCTTTGCGCGACGAAAAGACGCAGCTCTTGAAGTCGATTCGCACGGTGTCGCCCGAGTACTGCGTGCGTGGGCAATTTCAGGGCTACCGCGACGAAGAGGGCGTGAACAAGAACTCCACGGTCGAGACTTACTCGGCCATCTCGTTCTTCATCGACTCGTGGCGCTGGGAAGGCGTGCCGTTCTACGTGCGCACGGGCAAAAACCTTCCGGTTACCGTGACCGAGGTGTTGGTCGAGCTGCATCGCCCGCCGCACATGGTCTTCAAGGAGACCGTGTCGCAGCGTGGCAACTACCTGCGCTTCCGGCTCGGTCCGGACTTCGCCATCGCCATCGGCACGCGCGTGAAGCGCCCCGGTGAAGCCATGGCCGGCGACAGCACCGAGCTATTCGTCACCCAGCAAAATCCCGCCGAGATGGGCGCATACGAGCGGCTGATCGGTGACGCCTTCCGCGGTGACGCAAACCTGTTCGCGCGCGTCGACAGCGTCGAGTCGGCGTGGCGCATCGTGGAGCCCATCTTGGGCGATGCGACGCCGATCTACGAATACGAAAAGGGCAGCTGGGGCCCCGCCGAAGCCACGCGGATCCTGGCGCCCGGCACGCTCTGGCACGACCCGAAGAAGTGAGGGCCCGCGCTCCTTCGCTCGCTCGTTCCGAACGCCGATCTGCTGCTCAATCGCGAGCGCGCGCAAAGCGCGAGCCACTCCGAGGTCAGCCGACCTTGGAAGAACAGATCACGATTCGCCATTGAGAGAAGGCCCGAGCTAAACTCGCGAGGCCGAGCGCCGATCGCGTCTCTGGTCGCGCGTGAAGGTACACGACCCGAAAAATCCAGCGAAATTCCGTGATCGGATAGTATCATTTGATTCTATGCGATACCGCGATCTCGCCTCAAAGATCAGCGCCGATCGCGTCTCGGGTCACGCGAGTCTTTGAGCTTGGTCTGGCCGGGGCGGCTCGCGCCACGCACCGCGTCTGGGCAGAGCGCGAGGCAGAACAAGCCACAGGTAGGATTGCAATCCTAGTCTGTCGCAAGGACTAGGAAGGTCAGCTCTTGGGCATGCTGGCCACCGGCTGCCCGGCGCTGACCCAGCCTTTGATGCCTTCGCGCATCACGCTGACGCTGGCGTAGCCGGCTGAAAGCGCGCGACTGGCGGCGGCATCCGATGCTCGGCATTGCGTGCCGCCGCAGTAGAAGACCAGCGGCTGGCTCTTGTCGCTCGGCAGCTCGCTCAGCGCGTAGTTGCGATGGTCGGATAGCAGCACCGCGCCCGGTACAACACCGTACTGCTGACGGGTCTCGGGGCCGTTGGCGTCGACGACGGTCGCACGCTTGTCGCGGAGCGCGGTCGCAACCTGAGCGACCGTGAGCTCGGGGGTCTTGCTAGCGGCGGCGGCTTGGGCCGACGGCTTGGCTGACTCGGTCGGCGAAGGCGCCTGTTTCGTGCTGCAGGCACTGCAAAGAACGACGACGGCGAACGCTGCAAACGGGATCTTCGACATGTCCGAGCTCCGGGGTTGAGCCGCAAACGGCAGGCGCAAAGAATGCCAGAAGCTCCTGCCCTCCGCCAGCCGGGGAGTCTCTGGCAAACGGGACAGCCAGGGCTGTGCGCTTAACAATCCGTCACAAAAGCTCTTCGCTCACGACGTGCGCATGCACCATACGTCGCGGGCGTGCTGCCATGTCCGCGGGATCGGCGTCGAGCGCGATGGCCGAAAGCGGGTGGATCGGGTTCAAAATGTCGAGCTTGGTGGAGCGCGGACCGTCGCCCTTTTTTATCGGAATTCCGAAGGCGTCGACCTCGAGCCCCGGATCACGCCCGCTCGGGAGCTCGAGGTGTGACGTGACCTCGACCGTGAGCCGTACGCTCCGGCCCTTCGGCACCGTGAGCTTCCGCGTGGCCAGGCTCTGAGCGGTTTGACGCGCGACGCGCGCCCAGCTTTCGCGGTCGCCGCTCGTCGCTCCGAGCGTGTTCGAGAGCAGCTTGCCGTCGCTGTCGATCAGCAGCGTAAACAGGGCGCTGCCGTTGAGGGGCACCGTCGAAGCGTAGACAGCGGCCTCGAGCGAGCGCACGACCGGGCTGCTGGCGCCGCGACCGCTGGCGACGTCTTTGTTCATCAAGCCTTGAGCCAAAGAGTTATCGAGGCGGCGCTTCGCGCGCGCGATTTTGGCGGCGCGAACGGCGGCAGGATCGGCTCGCTCCAAGAACGGATTTTGTCCGTCGACACCCAGCGCCGCCAGGCTCAGGTGGGGGGCCGCGCCAGGCGGCGCCGTCGACGGCGCGTCCGCGGTGTCGCCCGGCGCGTCGCTCTGTCCAGCGTCGGCCGTCATGGCCGGTGTAGCGTCGACGACTTCACGTGCGGCGTCGTGCAGGGCGGTACCAACGCGCGCTTGGCGCCTCGCCTCGGGCGGCGCTGGCTCGCTTGCGGCACGCTCGTCTGTCGGCGCGACGGCGAGCTCGTCTGGCGTCACGTCGAATTCGAGCTCGGCAGCGGGGCGCGGCGCGTGTCCGTGCGCGCCCTTGGGACTCGGGTGCATGGCCGCGACGCCGTACAGCAGCGCGTGGAGCAATAGCGAGCCGAGCGCGAAGCGCGCTTGCCAGCTTCTGTCGCGTGCGCGCTCCGCCATCGGCCACCTCTAGCCCGGCAACGGCTCTCTAGCAACGCGCTCGCTCTGGCGCAGCGCCGCCGCAGCCAAAATGCAGAGCAGCGGTGATAGGAACAAGTGGTAGCGGTCCTCGCCGAAAAAGATCACGTGGGTCAGAGCCGTGATCAACACGGCCGCCATCGCCATGCGACCCACGCCGCCCAAGTAGGGCCGCCCCGGGATGGGCGCAAAGGCCAACGCAGGCGCGATGACGATCAGCCAGTGAAACGGATGCTCTTGGTCGGCGATGCCGTAAAAGATCAGCCCGGACAGCAGCACCAGCAGGCCAATCTGCCAATATTGTTCTTGGCGTGACAGGCGACCGAACGGCAACGCCACGATCGAGAGCGCCGCGGCAGCCAGGAGCGCGAGGTGCGCCGCGGTCAGCAAGCCACGCGCTGCCTCGCGTCGATCCTCTGGCCACGCACCAGGATCGGCCTCGTGCACGTACTCGATCGCGAACGATTCGTGGTTGAAGGTTTGTGCCAGCTTCTTCGGCGCCAGCCCGAGCCAGTGACCAGGCGCCTGCTTGATCTTTTCCCAGCCGACGTGCGCCCAGCAATCGTCTTGCTGCACTTGACCGGTTACGTTGGGGCAGCCGTCCTTGCCGTGCAGCGTTTGGAAGCGCCCGGTTTCGGTGAGCGCGCCAATCGCCAAGTTCCAGCCGCCGTTGGTCGAGACCAGCGCGCAGCCGTCCATGCGCTTGCAGTTTCTGATCGTCCACGGCATCACCAAGCAGAGGGCGATGCCGAGCGCTGCGCCCGCCCGCAGCGCCGCGCGGGAAAACGGCCGCATTTCGCTGAGCGCGACCAGCGGAAAGAGCAGCAGACTCGCGGGGCGCACCAGCGTCATCACTCCCAAGATCAGGCCGCCGAAAATCGCTGCCTGCCAGCGCCCGCGAAAGTGGTGCAGCGTCCACAGCAGCAGCACCAGCAAAAACGCGGTCGGGATCTCGGTCATCACCAGCGGGCAATACGCGATGAGTCCCGGATGCAGCGCCGCGATGCCGCCCGCGACCCGCGCTCGCGCGTCGCCCACGTGCTCGAGCGCCACGCGATGCACCAAGACGGCGGTGCCGGCGCCCAGCACCGCGTTGAGCAACGGCGCCACCAGCAAGTGATCGCCGAAGATGCGGTAGAAGACGCTGAGCAGCGCGCTGTAACCGACCGGGTAGTGCGTCCACGGCTTCCATACCGAGACGCCGCGGATCATCACGTCTTCGGAGTAGCCCAAGCCGGCCGCGATGCGGCTGGCACCCAGATGGTAGTAGTGGCCGTCCCAGACGGGCTCACGCGCCCAGGCGATGGCCACGAACAAGCGCGGCAAAAACGCGACCATGCCGAGCGCCCAGGAGAAGGCGACGTCCTCCGGCCGGCGCTGCGCCGCGGGCGCTGCCGTCAATGCTGTGCTTCTCCGTCGGACTCCGCGCGCCATTCGCGCAGGCGACGCAGGTAGGTCTTGGTGACCTGCGTGGGGTCGAGCTTCAAGAACTTGGCGAGTTGCTGCACGAAACCTCGGGTGTACACGAGCGCCGGCAGGTCGTCGAATGCTTCATTTTCGATGGCGGCCAGATGCGTCACGGAGATTTTCGTCTCCCTGGCAATTTCGCTCAGCTCGACACCCAAGGCTTCGCGCACCTTGGCCAGCAGCCGGCCGGTGAACTCGGTTTCGGCGTTGATTTCGCGTGACAGCTCTTGGCGCAAGACCGCGCGCTCGGCGAGCACGGCGCTGTCGGCGGTGCGCGAGCGCGGCGCCTCGGCTTCGGTCTCCGGGAAGATCGATGCGTCGTAGGCTTTGCGGCGCAGGGGATCGAGCAGGGTGTCGTGAGCTTCTTCGATGCGCGCGATCTCGCGACGCTGATCGGTTTCGGTGAGCAGCGACGTGAGCGGCAGGCTGCCGGGTTGGTACAAGTCGCGCTGGCGTTTGTAGGCGCGGCGTAGCTCTTCGTCGGTGGCGCCGCGGTGCGCGAGCAGCACTTCGTACAGATTCAAGTGCGCCGGCGCGAGCGGCACCGTCTCGACTTGTCGCTCTTGGTCGCGATTGGCGGCCAGCGCCAAGATGCGCCGCGCGATGCGTTCGAGGTTGCGTGCGCCCTTGCTGGTCGGGGAGTCGATCAACACGGGCCGCTGGTGCACGACGCTCATCCAGACTGCGTCGTCTTGTTCGACGTGGCCGACGTAGTCGAAGTTGACGCCCAAATGCCGGCGCGACAAATCGCACAGCGCCAGCCCCAAATCGGTGTCGGCGCGCAGCCTGCAGCTGTTGACGACGAGCCGCGGGCGAATGCGCGACAACTCCGTGGCGGCGAGCTGGCCGAGATTCGTGTCGTAGCGCGCGATGGCCTGCACCAGCTCGTGCGGCGCCGGCAAGGGCCCCAGCTCCAATTCGGCGCGTTCGACCAGCCGCAGCTTGAAGCGATCTTTCACCAGCGCGCGCCGCAGGGCTCGCACGAAGGCCGCGCGCACGAAGCGGTAAGTCGCCTCGACACTGGGCGGCTCGGGAGCGCTCACGCAGATCCCGAAATCGGCCATCAGGAACAGGTCGAGCGTCGCCGGTTGCGTTCCGGCTCCCAGGTCGAGCAGCACGTAGTCTGCTTCCAGGCTCTTCAGGTCTCGCGCCCAGCGCGCCTTGCGGCCGGGGCGCACCGGCACGGTCGAACCGGCTCGGTACTGCTGCGGCACCAGCGACAAGCCCGGCACCTGCGTGGCCATCGGTGTGAGCTCGTCGTCGTCGCCGTCGTCGGCGGTGCTCGCGGGCGCCACGGCGTTCGGAGCCCTGCCGGGCAGAGAGACCAGCGGGCCGAGCCCGAGGGCCGTGTGCAGCTCGGCGCCGGCCGGATCTGCGTCGATCAGCAGCACCTTCCGGCCGAGCTGCGCCAAGTACACCGCGAGATTGACGGCGACGATGCTCTTGCCGACCCCGCCCCGGCCGCCGCCGATCGCGATGACGTATTTCACCCCCAAAGGCGGCGCCACGTTCGCCGAGGGCGGCGGGAGCGAGCCGTGGCCAGGCGGCAGCGAGCCACCGCTCGGCGGCGGGGAGGACGGTATCGTCATCGGCCGGGGAACGTACTACGCTCCGCCGCGCAATGTTGAGCTTCCGAGCGGCTTCCGCCCTGGCGCTGTTTGCCTTTTTGAACACGAAGCTCGTGACGTGTCGTTCGCCGGGGGAGAGCTCGCCCGATGCCTCCCCGACTCGTTCCGAGACCAAAGACGTCACCCTCACCGGCGTCGACACCTCGGCCCTGACGGCCCGCGAGAAATCGGAGTGGTCACGCTTCGTTTCCGAGCTGCGGTCGCCCTGTATAGAGCAGCCGGTCAGCGTAGCGCAGTGCGTCTCGGAGTCGCGGGCCTGCAAGGCGTGCGTGCCCGCCGCCAAGGCGCTGGCCAAGCAGGTGCAGCGCGGGCGGACGCGGCAGCAGGTCGAAGCGTACTACAAGGCGCGCTTTGCGCCTGACCAGGTGAAGGACATCGCGCTCGAGGATTCGCCGTCCAAGGGCAACCCGGCCGCGCCGGTTTTGCTGGTCGAGTTCGCGGACTTCCAATGCCCGGCCTGTCGCGCCGCGCGTCCGCTGGTCGAAGAGGCGCTCAAGAAGCACGAGGGGCAGACGCGCCTGGTGTTCAAGAATTTCCCGCTCAGCATTCACCCCTACGGCGAAAAGCTGGCGCGCAGCGGTCGCGCCGCGCTGCTGCAGGGAAAATTCTGGGAAATGTACGCCGCGATGTTCGACAACCAAGATCGCATCAGCCCGCCGGTCATCGAAGAGCTTGCCAAAGGCCTGGGCCTCGACATGGCGAAGTTCCAAAAAGACGTGGAGAGTGAAGCCGTTGCCGACGCCGTGTCGCGCGATCGCAAGCAGGGCGAACGGCTGGATATCCAGAGCACGCCCACGCTGTACATCAACGGACGACTCTTCCCGTCCACTCCCGACTTCGCCGACGACCTGGAAGACTGGATCGGGCTCGAGGCCGAGATGGTGGGTGGCGCCGCCGCGGCCGCGCCGCGCCCGTCGGCGTCGGCGTCGGCCGCCCCAGCACACGGTGCAGCGCCCGCCGGCAGCGTGTCCAAGAAACCATGAGGGTCCTCGTCGACCTCGGCTGCTTCCCGACCGGCCGACACTACCCGGGCATCGCGCATCTGCTGCGCGTGGCCGCGCTGGGGCTCGCCGAAGGGTTCCTAGTCGATCACGTCGTCGCCGACTTGCCGATCGTCGCCATCGATACCGAGACGACGGGTCGCGACCCGCTGAGCGACCGCGTCGTCGAAGTGGCGTGCGTGCGTTGGGAACGTGGCGAAATCACCTTGCGCAAGAGCTGGCTGGTCAATCCGGGGCGGCCGATCCCGAAGGAAGCCTTCGACGTGCACGGCATCTCAGACGAGGCCGTCAAAGACGCACCGCCCTTCGAAAACATCGTGCCCGAGCTGCTGGAGGCCCTGGCCGGCGCAATTCCGCTGGCCTACAACGCCGACTTCGACAGGAAGCAGCTGCTCTCGGAGCTCGCGCGCGTGGCGGCGCCCGCGTCGCCGCCGCCCGCCTTTCAGAAAAACGCGGAATGGCTCGACCCGCTAGTTTGGGCGCGCGAGCTCCAGAAGCTCGAAAAGAGCCGCGCGCTCGGCGAAGTCGCCGCCCGCCTTGGCATCGAGCTCGCCCAAGCCCACCGCGCCACTGACGACGCCGAAGCCGCTCTGAACGTCTTCATCAGGTTCCAAGAAGACACGCGCCTGCCAAAAACCTACGGCGCCTTCCTCCAAGAACAACGCCGCCTGGCGCGCGCTTTCGAAAGCGAACGCATCAAGTGGCGTGCGTGATCGCACAGGCCGCCAAGCTGCCGCTCACAACGGATTCATCACGCGTTGTCTGCTGGGCGCCTTGCGAAAAGTCCGGGCGAAATTCCGTGATCGGATAGCATCAGCTGATTCTATGCGATGCCGCGATCTTGCCCTCAAAAATCTGGGCAAACGCCGGGGCCGTGGCCCCAAAGCGACCGGCGTGACCGTTCACGGCAACTTTATGTTAGGTTGCTCCGATGGAAGCGCGCGAGGAACGCCAGCGTGAAAGAGACGCGCCTCCACCGTCCACGCTCTTGCCCCGCAGCGCGGACTCCAAGTTCTTCGGCGGCTGCGGCTCGATGAAGAACGGCGACGACCGCAAGTGCAGCAAAGATCCGTAACGCGCGCGGCGCCGAACCCCGTGCGCGTATCGCTTGTTCAAGGACTAGTCCGGTATCCGGAAGCTCTTGCTCAGCTTGACGGCGCTGCCGCTGAAGGCGGGGACGTGCACACTCTTGAAGACCGTTTGGATGCAGCTGCCGACGGGAGTGCCGGCGAACGGCGCTGAGAGAGCGACGGAAGCGACCGGGCCTTCGGGCGAAAACGTGATGCTCGCGCTGCCGGGTCCGGTCGGTCCGCCGTCGCGCTTGCAGGCTGTGACGGAGTTCGCGGCGGCGCTGAGCGACGTGAGCGCCGAGGCGCGATTGAGT
>Ga0307508_10002746_pt1 | contig 18355 bp, 15 predicted proteins | sample 9_EM_MG_FD_203089 | JGI IMG/M metagenome (GOLD analysis project Ga0307508, IMG submission 203089) | Populus trichocarpa ectomycorrhiza microbial communities from riparian zone in the Pacific Northwest, United States - 9_EM | ecosystem: Host-associated > Plants > Roots > Unclassified | place... | reverse complement strand
TATTTTCCAGTTTCTTTTCCATAACATAACCAAACACAGGAAAGTGTTTTCCAGTTCATTTTCCATAACACTACCAAATATCGGAATTCACTTTCCCGGAATTCACTTTTCAAAAGGAAACAACTTTCCTGCAAACAAACGGAGCCTTAAATTTGATGATCAGTACATGTATGTATGAAGCAGAAAAGAAACGAAGACTGCTAAAAACTCAATATCCAAACAAAAAATTACATGTAAAAGAATGGAAAAATGAATATACACGCACACAAACAAGTATTTATACATGTACTGGTCAACAATGACAATGTTGACAATAAGGTGAAGTATTTCCAAGCGGAGGAGGATTATATGGTGAGTGGTAGTAGAGCAGATGTTGGAAATGAGATCAGGAAGTTGCATGTTTTGGGCAGTGGGATTACCGGTCTAACGAAGTCAAGAAGGTATTAGAACTTGGATATTGCTGGAGTTACTATGTTTAAGGTTTGAAAAAAACTGCAAGCTCTTGTGCAACCTCTCAAGCACCTTAATTCTTCATGGAGATATTCTGGAAAAGCTCAAAAGGTAAGGCAAGAATTATATGATATTCAACCTAGGCTGCTGGAAAACCCCTCTAATATTCTTGTTACTGAGTAGAAGCGTTTATCTGGCTTGCTCATTGATTAAATGAATGCTAGGGAGTCTTCCTATAAGCAAAAACCCAGAATCTTGTGGGTACAAGAAAGAGATCAGAAAAAGCTTTTTTCCACAGCTCGCAAGTCAGAAACACCATCTCTATGCTTTATAATGCAGGTGGTGTTCGACTGACTACTTTTGATGAAATTAAGAAAGAGCTTGTTGACTTTTACTCTAACCTATTTGGTAAGGAGGATGCTAATGTTACTGGCGTCAGCATTGAGAAGTTGCAGTGTCTGTTTAGGAGAAAACTTTCTTCGGATCAACATCATTCTTTGTTAGCTGAAGTTACTCTTGAAGACATTAAGAGAGTGATGTTCTCATATAATGGTAGCAAAGCTCCCGATCCAGATGGAGTTTCTGCAGACTTTTATAAGAAATCTTGGGGAATTATGGGAGTTGATGTCACTGAGGCTGTGCTTCATTTCTTCCAGAATGGAAAGATTCTAAAAGCAATTAATTCTACTTCTATCACCTTGGTTCCTAAAATCCGAAATGCTAGCAAAGCTTTAGATTATAGGCCCATCTCCTGCTGCTTTATTCTGTACAAATGCATCTCAAAATCTTGGCTAATAGAGCAAGACATGTTCTGCCTAGCCTTATGAGTCCAAATCAATCAGCTTTTGTGCACGGTGGAAGGATAGGTGATAATATCATTCTTGCTCAAGAAGAGGTTAGAGGCTATGACAGACAAAATCTCTCTCCTTGCACTTTGAAAATTGACTCAATGAAGGCCTTTGATGTTCACTGGAATTTCATTTTGAATGTGCTGGCTGCAATGAATTTTCCTTCTCAATTCATTAATTGAATCAAGGCCTGCATTACAACCTCCAATTTCTTGATTGCAGTTAATGGAGGTCTATGTGGTTATTTTAAAGGGGAAAGAGGGTTGAGACAATGCGATCCTCTCTCTCCCTATCCTTTTCTTATTTCCATGGAGGTTCTCTTTAGTGTTCTAGACTCAACAGTAGCTGACGGGGAGATTGGTTTCCATCCTAGATGCAAGAAGATTGCCCTCACTCTCATCTATGTTTTGCGGATGATCTTCACTAGTGGCACTCCAAAGTTCAATCAGCAGTGTTACTTCTGTAGCTTGCAGGATTTCTTGTTGGGTCTCGAAATTGTAGTGGAAATAATAAATTTAAAATAATATTTGAAAGTCTATAAGATTATGTTAAATAAATCTAGAATTATTAATGGATTTACTATATGAAGATATGATATTTTTTGGCTTTTGAATAATTTTTTAAAAATTGGGTTGTCACAAACCACAAATCATCTAATTGTCTAGCTTCCAACGATAATTCACACGAACCACTAATAAAAAATCTTCTAAATTCCTATTTAGAAGAGAGAGATTGTTATGCTTAGAGTGTTATCTCTCTATTATGTGATTTACATAATTTTTGTGTCAAACAGACAATCTCTTAAAAAATAAGAGACATAACTTTATATTTATATGGAATCTTAAAAACCCTATAAATGACAAAATATTTATTTGCCCTTTAAATAATATCCACATATATTATTTAAGGATAATTTTAGAAATTTAATCAATCAAGTCCCTACTTGATTACTCTAGGATTATAATTATAATCCCTGAATTAAATACATTCTAATGCTTAATTTCTAAAATTATTTTCAATCAATTCACACTTGATTAATTATCTCATTTTAATTTCTGACTAATAGTTCTTAATGTGTGTGACGCGTTAGGTTACTAATATGTTAGCCCAAATATAAATTATAATTCTAAATAAATAGAATTAAATAAATCAAACAATTTAATTTATTATCAAATTAATAATTTAATAATTTATATCTTAAGATCAAATGCATCGTCTAACAACATGTCATGATCCCCAAAATATTAAGAAAGTCATATGTGATTTGGCTTAACCTTTCGGTGACCGGTTTCTCTGTGTAATTATTATTCGGTCATCAATAATGTTTTGATTTAGATATTTTGGCATGAAGTGTATCTGTCATGTCAAATTATATTTATTCGTAACATTATAGTTATTGATCATTGAATAAGATTTGAACTCTTTAAAGACTAGGTTTTCGCAAATTATTCAGCCTCCAATGGTAATCCACACGAACCACTAGTAAGAAATCTTCTAAATTTCTATTTAGGAGAGATGGATTGTTATGCCTAGAGTGTTAGGTCTGTATTCTGTGGCTTACGTAGTTTTTGTGTTTAACATACAATCTCTTAAAAAATAAGAGACATAACTTTATATTTATAGAGAATCCTTAAAATTCTATAAATGATAAAATATCTATTTGCCCCTTAAATAATATCCATATATATTATTTAAAGATAATTTTAGAAATTTAATCAATCAAGTCCCTCCTTGATTATTCTAATACTAAAATTATAATATTTGAATTAAATACATTCTAGTGCTTAATTTCTAAAATTATTCTCAATCTAGTCACACTTAATTAATTATCTCCGTTTAATTTCTGACTAATGAGTCTTAATGTGTGTTACCTATTAAGTTCCTAATATGTTGACCTAAATATCAATTATAATTCTAAATAAATAGAATTAAATAAATCAAACAATTTAATTTATTATTAATTCAATAATTGATTAATTTATATCTTAAGATCAATCAAGTACACCGTCTAGTAACATGTCATGATCCCCAAATATTAGAAAAGTCATAAGTGGTTTGGATTAACCTTTCAGTAACCAATTTCTCAATGAAATTATTATCCCTTCATTAATAATGTTTCGATTTAGACATTTTAGCATATAGTATATCTGTCACGTCAAATCATATTTGTTTGCAACATTATAGTCATTGATCATTTGAATACATGTTATGATCCTTCAAATATTAGGAAAGTCATAAGTGGTTTGACATAACCTTTTAGTGACCAGTTTTTCAGTGTAATTATTATCCCTTCATCAATAATATTTTGATTTATATATTTTGGCATAAAGTGTGTTTGTCATGTCAAATCATATTTGTTTACAACATTATAGTCATTGATCATTTGAATAAGATTTTAAACTTTTTTTTCAAATCTCATTTCACCTTATACGCAGGGATTTAACAATCAATACTATTGAGAACATGTGAAATATTTTTCTTAATTCACCCAGGATGATGAATCTTCTCTTGATCACTCAAATACTTTCATATAGTTTATGTTATATCCAATGTTTGTCAATTTGTTATATTTATCAAGATAACATATAACAAGATCAAAACATAATATTTCTTATATAAGATAACTTAGTGGTCTCAAGTCTAAGAATTACTTATACAACTGTTATGTGAGCCTTTTCATTGACACATGCAATATTTTCATATGAAATTCTAATGCGGGTCAATTCAATATACATGTCTTATGACAAACAACTATATTTTAGTTCTAAGTATCTCTTATACCTTAGTTTATGAAAATAACTATTTCCTTTCATTAAAAAAAAACATGATATGTATTAGTTTCTACGACTCTAATAAAAGTTCAATATTTAAAAGAGCATTGACCATGAATATTTTTGAAATAATGTTTCGATACAATAAGAATTTTATAATTATAACAACTTTATAATTTTTTTGTAAAATATTTTTGTCACATGAATATTTATAAATCAAATATTTAATTCATTAATCTAATATTATATAAATATTAAAAATAAATTAAATATTTAATAATAATAATATCCCGTGTAATGTCATATTAACATGTCTGGCCTTAGATTCAACTCATGTGTGAGATTTTTTGTGCTGGCATCTCCTCCTCTATTGTCAATCATCTTCTAGTCTCTTCTGAGTTCAAGTTGGCAAGCTTCCAGTAAGGTACCTGGTATTTCTCTTGTTACTGGCAAGCTAAGAATTTCTGATTGCAGAAGATTTCTGCTAGAATGCAACATTGGGCACCCAAGCTTTTATCATTCGCTGGGATATTGCAGCTTATTTCCTCAGTGATTTTCAGTATTCAAAGTTTTTGGAGCTCCTTTTTTTTGTCTGCCCAATCAGGTGGTTAAAGCCATTGACAGAAATGTAATGCGTTTTTGTGGAAAGGTAAGGAAGGCTCTGCTTGTGAGGCAAGTTGCTTGGAATATGATTACTCTTCCTAAGCAAGAAGGTGGTTTAGGTTTAAAAAAGCTTAAAGAGTGGAATGTTGTTGTGATTTTAAGGAATATTTGGTGTTTGTTTCTGAAATCTGGATCTTTATGCTTATAAGATAAAGGGTAGCAATATTTGGAGCTTGAAAATTCCTACAGATTGTTCTTGGAATTGGAGAAAGCTTCTCAAGCTAAGAAGCGTTGCTTGGGTATTGAATCTATTGATTGAGGTGGTTATTGGTAATGGCAAAAATACTCACTTGTGGTGGGATTGCTGGCTTTCTCATGGCCCTTTAATTAAGACACACGGCTCCAGAATTGCTATGAAGTCTGGGCTCTCTGCTGATGCTGAAGTAGCTGATGTTATTCGTCATAGTGCTTGGTGTTGGCCTAATGCAATGCCAGAGGATATGGAGGAGGTCCAGTGCGCTTACAGTTTAATAGTTCCTTCTGAAGCTGAGGATCAGTTTATTTGGAAGCTCACCCCAGATGGGGTTTGCTTTTCCAGTAGCACCAAGGAGTTCTCGTGGGAAAGGGGTATTAAAATTCAGTGGTGAAACTAGTTTGGGGACCCCTTCTATTCCAACATCCAGCAAAATTTATCATCCTTCAAGCAGAGAATTTTATTTAAGATAAACGAATCCATGAGCTGGAGGCAGAAAAGAAAGTTACTGCTGAAGCGAGAAACTTCAAGGAAGCTGTACGAATAGCTGCTGAGTCAAAGTCATTGAGTGTTGAAATTGTTTGCAGATTGACTTGGAAAAGGCCACTTTAGAGCTTCAAAAGCTTGAGGAAGATATTAAAGACACTGCTAACAGATTGCAAACTACCGAGGGACTGATATTATCCAAGGAAAAGGAGGCTGCAATGACTAGATTCCAAAGGCTGCTTTTAATTGCTGGTGCTGCCACAGCTGAAAGATTTGCTGCTCTAGAGCCGGGGGACATTGAAGAAACTAACCTCCTACTTGCAGAGGCTGAGGCAGCTAATGAAGCAAAAAAACATCAACTTGTATACATTTTTAAAGAGGAAGGCTTTTCAATAAACAAACATTTATCTCCATGGAACTTGTATCAATCTTGGTAGGAAGCAGTTAGCACAATTGGCAGCACCCATTCATTTCCAGAATCACGATGTCTAGAACCAGAGTGAAGTATATGAAGATGACCAAACCAAGAGTACTTATTGGAGAACCAATAGTATCCAAATCATGTGATGTCAAAACAGTTTCAGAAATTGCATTAAAAAGGACAAAAATGTTTCGATCATAGTTGATATCTTCTAAAAGTTCTCCTACTAAGCCATGGATAACAAATATCAAATACATGTTCGATGATCGAAAGTTTGGCGACAGGAACCGTCCAGCACATTTTTTTGTTCCTTGATATCTCGCCATGTGAGGACTTGTCAACTTTGGTAAGCTATAAATATAGCACGTTCATACAATATATAACAAATGGGTTTCCTTACCAGTAGTGAAGCATGATGATGATGCTAAACTTCTTATGATTAGTGTTGGTGAAGTTAGGCACGCTTTAGTTATGTTTACTTTACAAATACATAGGTTAACCGCGCGTTGCCACGAGTTATTTTTAAAAACATGTACTGTTTTTAATTGTAAAACAATTACAAGAAAAGAAAAACGCTTTCTAAATATGTAATCAAGAGCTGATAGCATTAAAAGATATATAATTTGGTTTTCAAGCAACAAATAAGTAAAATTTAAAAACTTGCTTAAACTATCTCGAATTTTATATAAGAATCAAATTGTAAAATGTAAAAGGACATTAATCTAACATAGACATTGTTTAAGCAATTTAAAACAAAAGGTGGCATGATGAACAAAAACACTTTCTAATATATGTAATCAAGAGCTGATAGCATTAAAAGATATACAATTTGGTTTTCAAGCAACAAATAAGTAAAATTTAAATATTTGCTTAAACTATCTCGAATTTTATATAAGAATCAAATTGTAAAATATAAAAAGGCATTAATCTAACATAGACATTGTTTAAGCAATTCAAAACAAAAAGTGGCATGATGAACAAAAATAGTATAGAAGCCCAAGTTTCGAGTGAGAAATAAAGTCCCAATAATTGTTAGCAAGTGAAGACTAATAAATGTTTGTCAACTCCTTGTTATTGCAAATATCTAAATAACTTAGTTAAGTATCTGTAAAAATATTTTATATGTCCATCTATGTATCTAGACTGGTAGTATAAAATGAGTATGATACATACCTCAAACGCTCGTCTTAAAAGATAAATTTTTCTCCCAAGAGAAAGCAACATAAAAGCATTTAAAGCCTTTAAACTTTCTTAGGCAAGCATTAACCAAATAGTTTCCTCCTCCACCAGATTCTGGATATATATATATATATATATATATATATATATATATATATATATAGAGAGAGAGAGAGAGAGAGAGAGAGAGAGCTTTTCTAGATGTAAATCGAAAAAACTATGCACGCATCTAATTATTGTGTAAAGTAATGAAAAAAAATATTAACAATAAAGAGAATTGAAATTGAGAGAACCAAGTGAAAAACAAAGATCAAGATATCTTACATCGCAACACGGGTAATTTACCTGGTTATGTTTAATAAATTTCTCTATCAAAATAAATTTGTAATAGAAAAACATATAAAATTTATAATAGAAACCGACACACATATAAAACTTATTGAACAATAATTAAAAAAAAACAATGCAAGGCTGCATACATGAAAAATCTTACAAAAAAACAATATTAAAAAAAATTGATGTATATAAAATTAAAAAAAAAACCACAGATGAATTATACGTACCAAAACATAAACCAAAAATTTATTTGAAAAAATATACACAAATAATGCATTTTTTTAAACTGAAAAATTAAAAAAAAAAAAACAAAGTTAGGCACTTATGGCTTTGGCAAGCATGCCAGACCCATGATACTTTTTAATTTAGTCCTTCTATTTTTAATTTCTTTATTTTTTTGGCTTTTTTTTCAAAGTCTTATAGTTTTTAATAATTTTTAAATCAAATTTATGATTTTTTTAATAGTAATAATTTTATTTTCAAATTTATTAATAATTATATTAATAAAAATAAAAATAATAATATTTATAATAATATTAAATATACCTAACTCAAGTTTACTAGAATTTAGCAAACAGAGAAGAACCAAATAAATGACAAGTTTACTTGTGTAGGCAAAATTACAATCACATACAAATTCACGGTATATGCTTGAATTTGTCCTGTTGGGGGCTGATGCTACCTTTAATGATGAGTAAAAAAATTAAAAAATTGATTAAATTAAAAAAAATTTAAAAAAAATAACTGAAAAAACTGAATCGTAAAACAAGATTGATTAAAATTTTGAAAAAACTGACCGGTTCGGTTCGATTTCGGTTTTATAAGCCTAAAACCGAAAAAACCAAACCGAACCCAAACCAAGCCAAACCAGCTTGAACCGGTTTTTGTCCTAAAAAACCGAACCGAACAGAAACCGGTCAGTTTAAACCGGTTTCGTTTTTTTTATAAAAAAAATCAGTTTGATTACCTTTTTTAAAATAAAAACCAAACCAAACAAAAAATAATCACACCAAACTAATCCTATGCCTAATGCAACCATTAATAAGAACACAACCTGAGTTTTTTTAGAGTGTGAATTTATCTTTTATTGATTTAAATAAATAAATTCAACAAATACAACAAGGTAAATGTCTTATTTTATTTGATTGAATATCTTAATCTACATTCATTTTTTATTTTTTTCAATTTTCTTTTGGTTATTGTTAATTATTTTATTTATTTATTTATATAAATAATTATTGTTTTTTTAATTAAATGCTTGTATTAACTTTTTAATTTATACTTTTAATTTTTTATGTAAGAAAATATATTGAAATAATCTGCATAGGCGGTGCTTTTTGAAAAATATTTTATTTTAGTTAATTGTTAGATAGCTAGTATGAGTTAATTGTTATGTCATTTGCATTAATGGACCTTTGTTCTAAAAAGAAAGTTTTTATTTTTTATTTTTTTACAACATGATATTTTATTTTTAGAATGCTAAATTCCTTTTAATGTATTTTTAGGTGATAAAAAGTATTGTTTTATTTGCCTTCTTAAGAACACCGTTTAGAAATTTCTCTCCAACAAAAACCATCTTTTCATAAAGGAAAATACACAAAGTCGCACATTAAATCAGAAGAAGAAGAAGAAGAAGAAGATCGAGGAGAAGCAAGAATTGTATTTGTTTATTTTTTTTGGAATATTATATTAAATATTGTTAGAACCAATAATATAAAAGAAAATAAAAAGAACTAATTCAATAACCATAGTAAAATAATTCTGAAAGGAAAAAAAAAAAAATAAACAACCACAACAACCTGAAGAGTTGGCCTGGTTGTTAAAAAAATCTGTTTTTTCCCCTTAATTCTTTAAGTTTAAATTTTGAATCAGTATTAAAAAAATTTATAATTTTTTATTTTATTTTCTTAAAAACGCTTGAAAAAAAAAACCTTAGTTTCTATTTACACTTAATGATACCTAAAAAAATATCATAATAAAAGAAAAACACTCTTTTACTTGTGTATATATAAATACGGAGGCTTGAATGAAGCAAAATCTCTGATTATAGCAATAACAAAGATTAAAGAAAAATGTGGGGTGTTGCTATAGTGGGTGCGTGTGAGCGAGAAGATCTTCTTGTCCTCCGGTAGCCCAACCCTAATCGCCTTCAAACAACGGCAGCGCCACCAGGTGAACCTGCCGCCGACTTAACCTTGAATTATATATTTTTTCTCTCGGTCCTCTTTATATTAGGTTAGGAGATGATTTTGTTTTTCATTGAGATCAAAGATTTACGATCGGCTGAGCACATAATTTACTGTTCATGCTCGTTCGCTCCTTCTCCGCGGATAATCTTAACCCTTACTAATTTAGCTGGTGCGTGTGAGCGAGAAGATCCTCTTGTCCTCCGGTAGCCCAACCCTAATCGCCTTCGAACAACAGCAGCGCCACGAGGTAAACCTGTGCCGACTTAACCTTGAGTTATCTACTTTTCTTTCGGTCCTAATTAGATTAGGTTAGGAGATGATTTTTTTTTTCATTGAGATCAAAGATTTGCGATCGGCTGAACAAATAATATACTGTTCATGCACGTTCGCTCCTTCTCTATGGGTAATCTTAACCCTAACTAATTTAATATCACATAGGATCTCTGATCATCCATCTTGTTTTATCAATTTATTATTGTCCAAGCTTATTAGGATCTGTCCTAATCCAGGTGAGGTCTAAGGAGAAACATGGTCTCCTCAACACTCCTCCTCGAGCAAGAAGACGATTTCCCTTTCTCCTCTAGAAAGAGGCTGAAGATTTCAGATTTTCAGCACCAAGAACAACAAGATGCATATATCTCCATTGGCAACTGTGATGACGTCACATTCATGCCGATGAACAACGCAGAAGAATGCTCATTCAATGGGTATTGCGTTACTCTCAATCGTTTTCTTTTTTCAACTTCTTGATTTTTATTTATCTAATTCTCTCCCTGTCTGTCTGTGTCTGCCACTGCTGCTTCATTTATGATGAAATATTTAGTTCAAATTCCCTACCAGAGATGAGTTGCAATTCTAATGGAAACAGTGATGGTATTCCTGAGTTGTCTATTACGGGCAGGTCTTCATACCAGGGAAATAGTTGTTCTGGCTACTTACCACCTGCTTTTGTTAGTGGATGGATGTACCTTAATGAAAATGGACAAATGTGTGGTCCTTATATCCACCAACAACTGTACGAGGGCTTATCTACAGGTTTTCTGCCTGAGGATCTTCCTGTTTATCCCATTGTAAATGGAGCATTGATCAATCCGGTTCCTCTCAAGTACTTTAAGCAGTTTCCTGACCATGTTTCCACTGGTTTTACATATCTTTCTTCTGGTACTTCAGGCACAACTATGCCAACAAATTATTCCACAGATTTGGTGGCATATAGGCAATGCGTTCAGTATGCTACTCCAGTCTCTACTTATCCTGTTGCAGAATCGGTAACTGATTCTTGTGTTCAACACCATACTTATGGCTCCAACCAACCAACCCCCAACCCTGAAGCAGCTGACTATGCTACACCAGTTTCACTTGTGGTACTGTAATTTTTTTTTCCTGGATGGTCGCGGGTTCATACCTCTTTCCTATCTCTTTCCCTCCCTGACCCTTCCAGCTCACTTCCACCTCTGAAATGCTTCTCTACTTTTTTTTTCCCAGTCAGGTGAGGATTCCTGTTGGCTATTCAAGGATGATGAAGGGAGGAGACATGGGCCACATTCTCTTATGCAGCTTTATTCTTGGTATTGGTATGGATATCTTAAGGATTCTTTAATGGTAAGCAGTTGCCTCAAACTTGTTCAACCGTGTTTCTCACCATATAATACATTTTTGCTTGTATTTTAACCATCGCTGTGCATTTCATTTGGCAGATATATCATGCTCAAAATAAGTTTAGACCCCTTCCTTTGCTATCTATTATGAATGCTTGGAGATTGGATAAACCTGAATCTTTCTCCAAGACTGATGCAAACACTGAAACTGGCTCATCTCCGAGCTTCATGTCCGTAATTTCTGAAGAAGTTTCCTGTCAACTGCACTCTGGAATATTGAAAGCTGCTCGTAGAGTTGTATTAGATGAGATAATCAGCAATGTTATTTCAGAGTTTGCTAATACAAAGAGAACAGAGATATATCATAAGCTTGATAATCAGGCTGCCATAAGTTTTTCTGCAAATGGTAGAATGGTAATGCTTAGAAATTCTAGGGATTTTATACGTTCTTGAATTTCTTCATGCCTCTCCATGCCCTACCTCACTAATGTCTTCATATTTTTTTCAGTCTCAATTTGCCAGTGAGATGGATTATTCTATTGCCAAGTGTGAGGCCTCTGTCTGCAATTATAACCCTGATCAGGCATGTGTTGATGAGTTGTCCATGCAGTTACTGAGACGTACAAAATCTGTTGGTAACATCGATGATTTTTGGGGGTCTTATGCGGTTGTTTGTAGATTTCTTTCTGATTATTGCATGGAAGTCCTGTGGAATGCTGTCTTTTATGATACCATAGCAGAGTATACAACTTACTGGAGAAAGAGCAAACTTTGGTTCAGTCATCCATATTTGTGCAAGAAGATTGAAGAATTACCCAGTAAACCAGTATGTTGGGAGTTAATTCAGGTTTTCTTTTTCCTAGTTCCATGTATTTAAAAAATCTGAAACAGTTTTAAATGGTTTTGCAGTATTTTTCTCGTCAAGAATCTCCTGCTAGTAGTGTTGACTGCCCTCCTGGTTTTGAGCTTCTCAAAACTGAATCAGATCGTACTGCACCATCATCTATTGGATCTTCATGTGCCTGTATGGAAGAAAAGCCATGCAAACAGAATATCCTATTGTTCAAAGAGTGTCCAGATGATGACCTGAAATGCTTCTTAGAAAGTGTAGCAAATGAGTTACATAAGTCCACAAAGGTGTCTTTGGCTGAGTATGTTGAAATTCTTGTGGAAGAGGAAATGAATAAATTAGTTAATTTTTCAGAGGAGAAGAGATTAAATGAGGTAACATTAAGGATATTGTGCTCTCTCTCAATTTTTTTCCATCGCGGTTAAAGAAAATAAAGGGAACTTGATTGTGGTTGTCAATTTGCAGCTTTATCTCTATTGTTTATGCCTTTTACTTCTGCTGCAGGAAACTGTTAACTTTTCTATTCCATTCAGCCAGGCAAGTGAGTATGGTTCTATTGAAATGAAATATGAGCGGATGATTGATTCCAACCAAATTTCGGGCAAGATAAATTTTTCTGGTGATTCTCAAAGTTCTCTACAAGCAGAAAAATCATTTTTTCCATTTCAATCTGGGAATGCTATATCCAATGTTCTGGCAATTGCTTTTGAAAGAACACATGCTTCTGTTGACAATGCAATTGATGTTGAAAACATCGATGAGCCACCACCTCCTGGATTCAAAGATAGTGCTATTTTCCCTCCCACTATAAGTAAATTCCAACCTTCAAAATCACTTGAATCGACTTCCAAGAATGGAGCCTATGTTGCCATTGCAATGTGCAAGCAGAAGCTGCATGATGATGTACTTAGTGTTTGGAAATCGTTGTTTGTCAATGATGTTCTTCATCGATTTCCTGGATTATGCTGTACTTCAGAAAAGCATACTGAGCCTGATAGCAATGAGGTAGGGATTTGTTAGTTTTGACTGAAGTTCTTTTATAAGGAAAATAATTCAGATTTACATCTATTGCATTTTTGTTGGTTGCTGTATTTTGATGGCATGCCTTTTGGAATTTTGAAGTGTTTAGATTCTTTGAATTGATGTGTATATCTGTTTTAAAAAATTTAGGAAGGAGTTTTCAAATTCACAGAAGGGTCAAGGAAATTTCACAGTCCAGACTCTTCAGTGTTGTCATTGGTTTCAAGTAAATACACATATCACCGGAAGAAAAAGTTGGCAGGAAAGAAGTTGGGTTCATCTTCTCATTCTACTACTACAGATGCTGGGTTGCAGAAACGGCCCGTGGAGAAGTCAAGAAAGCAAAACTTTCTTAGAAATGTCTCTGAGAATGTAGTAGTTCAACCTGTAGGGACTCCTAAGAAGAAGGAAAGAATCAAGGGCCAGGCTGAATCATCTGTTAATGGTAGGCCTTCAAAAGCCACTTTCGCTGAATTACCTGTTAATGCCAGGTCTTCAAAAGCCACTGTTAGAAGCACTGTAAAAAGGGTTCAATCATTGCCCAAAAATGCTGGTCATCGGAAAGTAATGAAGATTGCACAAGCAGTTAATGGTATGATTCTTTCTTAAAACTTCTTGTTTCTTTGTAGATGAAAAGCCTTAAAAATCATGAAGTCATATAATTTAAACCGTTAATGATTTATTATTCAGATGATAAAGTTGCCGAAGAAGCCATAAAAACCTCAAGAGAGAGGGCTGGGAAAGTTTTTGATTGCAATGGCTGTGATGTTGAAATTGAAAATGCAGAGACTACTGAATGTTCTAAGAAGACTCTAAACAGTAAGAAATGCTATGATTACGTTGTGTTGTGCATAAAACATTTTTCTTTATCTCCTTGTTATTGATTGTTTCATCTTGTGCATAGCAAATAAGGTGTCAAAGTTGAAAAGGAAAAGCACAGTAGATGGTGGATCTGTATCACATCCTATGAAGTTTCTAAAAGTAGAAAACAGTGCTATCAAGCAAGCAGCAAGTAGACAGGTTTCAGTTCGGAAGACAAAGTCCAGTAAATCCAGGACATTAAATCCCTGCCCTATATCTGATGGTTGTGCTCGGTCTTCAATTAATGGTTGGGAATGGCATGCATGGTCAATTAATGCTAGTCCTGCTGAAAGAGCTCGTGTTAGGGGAGTGCCACACGTTCATGCCAAGTATTCATTTCCCGAGGCATACACATCTCAGTTGTCAAATGGCAAGGCCCTTTCTGCAAGGACAAACAGGGTGAAGCTTCGCAATCTTGTTGCTGCTGCAGAAGGTGCTGAGCTTTTGAAAGCAACACAGTTGAAGGTAATTGAAAAATGAAGCTCATCTATGAACTGCTAATATTATGCTTTTTCAAATTATAATTATTTCATGTTTCATTTAGGCAAGAAAAAAGCATTTACGTTTCCAGCGAAGCAAAATACATGACTGGGGTCTTGTTGCTCTTGAGCCAATTGAGGCTGAGGACTTTGTAATTGAATATGTTGGTGAACTGATTCGTCCACAAGTAAGTTTGACTTATTTTAAATAATGGTTGCAGTGTGTTAACATAATTTAATTGTAATTCCTAAACTTTCCCCCCATTCCTTTGAGCTTTTAATTATTCATTTTCTTTTGCTATTTTCTCTCAATTTCATTGATGGCCTTTCATTGTCTTTCTACTTTCCACAGATATCTGATATACGTGAACGTCTTTATGAGAAGATGGGAATTGGCAGCAGTTATCTTTTTAGACTTGATGATGGTTATGTGGTAAGTAGATCAAATATTATGTCATGTTTATGATTTTGCTACCAAATTTCAATTTTGTGATTTTTAAGGCTATTTTTTAGCAAGAGGTGCCCTCTTTCCCAATCAATTTATGTGACCATATGTTGAGTTAATGACCTATTCATGTGGACCAAGTCTATAATGTACCCCAGATCTCTGGTATACTGAACCCCAGGATTTTCATATAGCTTTGTTTTCTTCCCCAGCAATGTTCATATTAATGGACTGCCTAATGGGGCTTCTGGTTAAGGTTTGTTGGCGGGTGGCATCAACTGTTGATTACAAAATCTAAAAACCTAATTGGAGATGGATGATCTTTTTAAGACGTGTTTTCATGTTATTTTATTGTTGCAAAACTGTGCTTCAATTTATTTCTGGCATGTGGTCCCTCTAGTGAATACTACTGTTGTATGCAAACCACAAAGTTTATATTGGGATTGGAGGGCAACTATGACCTGCTGTTATCACCATTGAATTTTCTTCTTTGATGCTTGTTATGAACTATGAGGGCAAATAAGTTATTTTTGTATGCCCTTCCTAAATTGTATAGGTTGATGCCACAAAGCGTGGTGGGATTGCAAGATTTATAAACCATTCTTGCGAGGTAGGTACATAAATTATTTTGCAGATGATTTCATTTACTAAAATTGTTGTTATTTATCAATTCTTATGATATGAATTGACTGTCATATGTAGCCCAACTGCTACACCAAGGTTATAAGCGTTGAAGGTCAGAAAAAAATTTTCATCTATGCAAAACGCCATATAGCTGCTGGTGAAGAAATTACTTACAATTACAAATTTCCTCTGGAGGATAAAAAGATACCTTGCAACTGTGGTTCTAGGAAGTAAGATGTGACTATAACTTTGTTATCTTGTTTGTGTGTTCTTCAAGTTTGATCTTACATTTAATTCAACATCTTTTTTGTTCAGGTGCCGGGGATCATTGAATTAGGAATTATCCTGAGATGCCAATTATTGTAAGCGTAGTTTTCATTATTGTTTGTTATGAGACATGAATTTTGTTCATTGCCTTCTGATGTCATATGATCTATGTATTATTTTGTAGGCCGTATTTTAGAGTTTTGTCTCACTTTGCATGGTTGACAGAATCAGTATATAGGTATGTTATCTTATTGATTTATCTTCAATGCATGTGTATAGTTTACTCAATTAAATTTGTTCAGTTTAGCTGCTGCTTCTTTTTTCTCTTTCACCTCCTACTGCATCTGATTAAGATCTACTGTAGGATACAGCTGATGTGGCTATTATTTTTTTTCTTTTTTTTGTAACCACATGACAGATAATTGCCCCATGGATGATCACATGGTGTAAAATTAAAAATAGGACATAAATGCAAATTTTATATTATTTGAAACGTAGGGGACAAATAATGGATTTGCAGTAATTTAAAACTGGAATGATTTCTTAGTTTACAATTTTTTTTCCTTTCAAAACTGGAATGGGGAAATTGTATCTAGCTATTTCATTTCATGTTTTAGCAACTGAGAATTTAGCAATTCAGTTTTTTGTTGTAGTTTGATGCTTTTGGAAGAGCCGGGATTGTTTTCTTGAGATTTGAAACCCTTCACAAACTGTTGCTTGAAAGATTTCTTTGGTGTTCAGATGAGATGAATCGGGGTGCAGACTAGCAGCAGAGAACATTAGCATGGTTTATCTTCCATTGTATGTTTTTAATTGCTGATCACTTTGTGTATGAGTAATTTATAGTACTCCTATTATCGACCACTTTACAATTTTTTATTGGCATCCTTTTCTGGTTAATGAACTAATTCTGAGATCAATAATAACTTGGAATGTTACATGTGATACCTGCAGTTTGTCTTGCGTGAGTTTAGCTTATAGATGTGAGGTTGATAACTGAAAATTCGGAAAGCAAATGTGAAAACAAGAAAATATGTTGGCATTAAGGCACGATGGCATATCCCCTGGTTCCAAAGTGCTATTTGAGGATGAAGTCTGGACTTGAGGACAAGCAACTGGGTATGGCTGACGGCTAAAGGAAAAAATAAAATGGTATCAAGGCATCTTGAGTTCAGTCGCTTTTATATCGTCAATTGACACCAAGAATCGGTTAATTTTGCCTCTTGGTTTATCTATTGAGAGGATGATGCTTTTTGTGCATTTCAATCATTGATTGAATTATTGTGTTGTTTCAGGCTGTGAATCGTAGGTATTGATAAAAGCTGGATGGTGTGATTGTGGAGATCTTTCTATGTTGAATTCCCCTCCCTACTAGTCGAAGATGAATTAGTGACCTGTGCATTCTTGTAGATCTCTCTGCTGCAGATGAGTTTCTCCTCTTAGAAACACCAAATCAATATATTGTTTCCGTACTTTACATTTCTGGAGTATCAATTTGTTGTACAGACATGCATTATTTTTTTTTATTAATTCAATACAAGTGAAAATATAATATAGATGATGAATCTTGTGAATAAATTTAATTTTTTCTTCTATTGGTAACGTTAGTAGGTGATCACTGCTTCAACATGTTTTTTTGTTGCAAAATTAAATTAGAGAAACAGAAGAGTTTTTGGAGCATGTGGTGCTTACGCCCTTTGAACCAAATATTGACTACAGGAGGGGCCTGGTCATGAATGGACTAGCTGTCAGTTGGTAAAATTTTTTTCAAGGGCATGGTTCTCAGCTTTTTTTCTGTCATTCCAATACTCATGAGTAGCCATTTTGAGGGCTGACATGAATCCTGCTGCATGACGGAACCAATTTTAAGTTTCGCTTTGCCATTTACTGAATCCTATCGGTCTTTGTGCCTTGACTAGCGAAGTTGTGAGATAAAAACTGACGCCACCCTAGCAGTCTAGCTTTTAGATTATAATTTCTAAATATTTCAAGTCACCGTCATGATGAGAGTTCCATAATTTTACCAGGTAAATGGAACATCTAGGGTTGAAAGACGCTGAAACCAAGGGAAAAATTGTTTAGGATTTATTGGTCACAATTTGAAGATGTGGTTAAAAGTGGCGATGCACCAAAAAGAGATCAAATGGGAATGTTGATGACCAATGTCCCACGCTATTTTGGTTGTTTAATATTGAAATTTGAGCCTTTGGTACATGATAGTTTCATGCAACAGCTTTTCTTTGGTGTTGGGTAAGTGTTTGATTGTTCATCTTTTTCCTTACATTTCTTTTTGGCTGCAGGAGTGCATCTGGTAGAGATTCACTGTAGCTGCTGGGTTGGGGCGGAGGTTTCCTTGTGCCCCCTGGTATGTGTCTGCTTCTCCTCTCCTATGTATAAAAGCTAACGCCAGTGGCCACTACTATGTTGGTTTGTGCAGTTATGGAAGTTACCAACCAATGGCAATTGCTAATTTGAAAACAATTTATAAAATCATGGTCAAACTTCATGCATATACATACTTCTCTTATAATTAATTAGTGCAAGTGTCGAGAGCCGGGGTTCTTTAATTAATTTTTAAACCTAATTTAACTCAATCAAATCTCAAATCCAAACCAAGTTAGGCTTGACTAAAAGTTTTTTTTTTAGGCAGACATTAGTTGATGGGTTTTTTTTTT
>Ga0307508_10002745_pt1 | contig 18358 bp, 23 predicted proteins | sample 9_EM_MG_FD_203089 | JGI IMG/M metagenome (GOLD analysis project Ga0307508, IMG submission 203089) | Populus trichocarpa ectomycorrhiza microbial communities from riparian zone in the Pacific Northwest, United States - 9_EM | ecosystem: Host-associated > Plants > Roots > Unclassified | place... | reverse complement strand
GATCCCGCCCCCGGGTCTGGTCGGTTTGGTTCTCCGGAGCGCTCTCCTTTGGGCTTGGATCTACCTGGCTCCAACGCCACTCCCCCACGCGCTACTACCCTCAGCCGCCTCCGCTCCGGCCCTCGCGACACCATCCCCATCGTCGGAAAGCCTCCTCGAAAACAACGCAGCAGCCGCTTCGTCGTCACTGAAAAAGTCGAGATCGAGCGACTTGCCCCCTTTACCGGTTTGTTTTTCACCTCCTTCCCCTCCTTCCTCGTTTATCCATACTCCACCAGAAGTCCCTCCTTCCGAAAGGTCCCAGCTCTTCATCAAGAAGCTCACCCAGTGCCGCGTACTATTCGACTTCAACGATGCCAGCGCGGAGCTCAAAGGTAAACAAATTAAAGCGCAGACTTTGCACGAAATGCTCGAGTACATCACCACTCAACGAGGGGTGATCACCGAGAATATATACCCCGAGGTTGTCAACATGGTACATCTCTTGACGCTTGCCGGTCCCTCCATAACTGACCTTCCGTAGTTTGCTGTCAACCTCTTCCGCTCTATACCCCCTCCCGTCAACCCCACTGGGGACGCATTCGATCCAGAGGAAGATGAACCCGTCCTCGAACTCGCCTGGCCCCATCTTCAAATCGTCTACGAGTTCTTCCTTCGATTTGTCGAAAGCCCTGACTTTAACACCAACCTCGCAAAACGGTACATCGATCAGCCATTCGTCCTCAATCTTCTTGAACTCTTTGACTCCGAGGACCCAAGGGAGCGCGACTTCCTCAAGACTACACTTCATCGTATTTATGGCAAATTCCTCAATCTCCGTGCATTCGTTCGCCGGTCAATAAGCAATGTCTTCTACCATTTCATCTATGAGACGGAGCGCCACAATGGAATCGCAGAGCTCTTGGAGATCCTCGGGTCAATCATCAATGGTTTTGCCCTCCCTCTCAAAGAGGAACACAAGATTTTTTTGACTCGAGTCCTCGTCCCACTCCACAAGGTCAAGAGCCTGGCGCTCTATCATCCTCAGCTAGCCTACTGCGTCGTTCAGTTTTTGGAAAAGGACCCATCCCTCGCGGAAGACGTGATGCTAGGGTTGCTCAAGTACTGGCCCAAGGTCAACTCGCCAAAGGAAGTCATGTTCTTGAACGAGGTCGAAGAAGTCTTGGACGTCACCGATCCTGCCGAATTTCAGAAAATCCAAATCCCTTTGTTCCAGCAGCTTGCGAGATGCATCAACAGTCAACATTTCCAGGTCGCTGAGCGAGCATTACTATATTGGAACAACGAATATGTTGTCAACCTTATGAGTGACAACTTGGCCATTCTCTTGCCGATCGTCTTTCCCGCGTTGTATACGAATTCAAAGTCTCACTGGAATCGGTATGTTTTCCCTTCTTTTCAGGGACGGTTGGATTCGACCGATGCACAGAACAATACATGGAATGGTATACAATGCTCTCAAACTATTCATGGAAATCAACCCAGAGCTGTTCGATGCAACATTGCAGCAGTACAGACAACGCAAGATCGAGTCGGTATTCTTTTTGGCACTCCTGATTAGCCTGCTGATTAAACTGCTTTCAGTGAGCAACAACATGCAGTTGACCGATATGAACAATGGCAAAAAGTGCGCGAAAAGGCGATACAAAATGCTGGCGGGAAACTACCCAAGGGTTTCATCGAGGTTGAACGGTCGCCACCGCCACCGCCCTCCATCGGCGACGACTCAGATATTTTGGAATTGTCAATGGAGTTGAACGCGGTGTCGATTGATGGTGAAGTGCCGGCAGAATTGGATGAAAGCGGGATTGAAAGGGTACCGATGGCGGACCCTGGTTTTGATGTTCGTGCATACAACGTGCAAGTGTAGAACGCGTACTTACAGGTTACTTCAGCGCGAGTACCCTCAGGTGGGGAGCGACCATTCACCTGTTTCACAAAGTCCTCATGTCCGGAGAAAGAGTGTCTTGCCAGGTAATTCGTTTTTCCTTTGGGTACGTGGAACATTAACCAATGTTGTTAGTTGATCCGTCGGTTATTCGCGATCTCCAAGCCCACCGTAGTCTAGAAGACACGATTGGGATTGGTTCGCATGCCAACGGAGCGTAACCTGGACCCATGTGTTACTGACAGACTTCTACTTTCTGCATGTTGTTGCTAGCTGTAAATAGCTGGCGCCCCCCGACACTGATGACCTTTGATGACATCTTCAGCCTATTTCCCCCTCGTTCCATTTGTGCCACCAAAGAATCATCGTGCAGTTTTCTATTTCTGCCTTGTTCTCTCTTTCTTTCTCCGTCGGAGCATGTAGCATCAAGAATGTGCATGCATATGATTTTACCCGCCCGTCTGTGCACCGTACACGTACATACAGATCTGCTAGACCTCTCTACTTGGACGATGTTTAATACTAGCACTGTCCCCATCCACAAGATTCGGGGGCATGGGTGAAGTTGCCAGAAGGATATGCTTTCATTAGCTAATCATAATACGTCACAGAACCATCTAGAACTGTGAGAGAAGGTCCTGGAATGACGCAGAATATCACTCCCTATATAATCTCCCCCGCTCGACGCTTCACCTTCATAGTTTTTGTTTTCTCTCTCCTCTCTCTCGTAGACCTTTGTGAGTATTCATCGCTTCAAGTAACGACCAGCAGCACACCTTCATCGTCAGCGGACATCTTCCCCTAAAAACACACTCGCCATGTCAAAAGCTATCGGTATCGATCTTGGCACGACCTACTCGTGAGTTGATAAAAATGTTCATGTTCTCAACCGGATCTCATTTTTCTTAGCTGTGTCGGTGTCTGGCAAAACGATCGTGTCGAGATCATCGCCAACGACCAGGGTAACCGGACGACTCCTTCCTATGTCTCTTTCTCCGACACCGAGCGTCTCATCGGTGATGCCGCAAAGAACCAGGTCGCCATGAACCCTCTCAACACGTAAATTCGTTCCCTGATCTTATCATTTCCATGACTGACCTGGCGTTTTCAGTGTGTTCGATGCCAAGCGTCTCATTGGTCGCAAGTTCGACGATATCGAAGTGCAATCCGATATCAAGCATTTCCCCTTCAAGGTGATCAACAAGACTGGAAAGCCCTATATGGCAGTTGAATACCGAGGCGAGACCAAGGAATTCGTAAGTGCTTTACATGACGAAATCAGTCCACCTTCTGACTGTCGTGACAGTCCCCTGAAGAAATTTCCTCCATGGTCCTCCTCAAGATGAAGGAGACTGCCGAGTCGTATTTGGGCTACACTGTCACTAACGCTGTCGTCACTGTCCCTGCTTATTTCAACGACTCCCAACGTCAGGCAACCAAGGACGCTGGTACCATCTCCGGTCTTAACGTCCTTCGTATCATCAACGAACCCACTGCCGCTGCTATTGCATATGGTCTCGACAAGAAGGTTTCTGGGGAGCGCAATGTCCTCATCTTCGACCTTGGCGGAGGAACGTTCGATGTCTCCCTTCTCACTATCGAAGAAGGTATCTTCGAAGTCAAGGCTACTGCTGGTGACACCCACTTGGGAGGGGAGGACTTCGACAACCGTCTCGTTAACCATTTTGTGCAGGAGTTCAAGCGCAAGAACAAGAAGGGTAAGTAGTTATTCTGCCCTTGGTTTGGGATGGTGTTGATTGTTATGTAGATCTTTCTTCCAACCCCCGTGCCCTTCGTCGTCTCCGTACGGCATGCGAGCGTGCCAAGCGCACCCTCTCCTCTGCTACTCAAACATCTATCGAAATCGATTCTCTCTTTGAGGGTATCGACTTCTACACCTCACTTACCCGTGCTCGTTTCGAGGAGTTGTGTCAGGACTTGTTCCGTAGTACCCTGGAACCTGTTGAAAAGGTGCTCCGTGACTCCAAGATCGACAAGGGCAATGTTCACGAGATCGTCTTGGTCGGCGGCTCTACCCGTATTCCCCGTATCGTGAAGCTCGTCTCCGATTTCTTCAACGGAAAGGAGCCAAACAAGAGCATCAACCCTGATGAAGCCGTCGCCTACGGTGCTGCTGTCCAGGCCGCTATCCTTTCTGGTGACACTTCCGAGAAGACGCAAGACCTCCTTCTCCTCGATGTTGCTCCCTTGTCTCTTGGTATCGAGACTGCTGGAGGTGTCATGACTGCTCTCATCAAGCGTAATACCACTGTGCCTACCAAGAAGTCGGAGACCTTTTCGACGTACTCGGATAACCAACCTGGTGTGTTGATCCAGGTGTACGAGGGTGAGCGTGCACGCACGAAAGACAACAATTTGCTTGGCAAGTTCGAGCTCTCTGGTATCCCACCTGCTCCCCGTGGTGTTCCTCAGATCGAGGTCACTTTCGACATCGACGCTAATGGTATCTTGAACGTCTCTGCCGCCGACAAGACCACGGGCAAGTCGAACCGCATCACCATCACCAATGACAAGGGTCGTTTGTCGAAGGAGGAGATCGAGCGCATGGTCAATGAAGCTGAGAAATACAAGGGTGAGTTTACAATCGTGTCACTTCGGACTTGAAGATGATGTTGATGATTCTTCTCGTAGCTGAGGACGAGGCTGCGGCTGCTCGTATCCAGTCCAAGAACGGTCTCGAATCCTATGCTTACAACCTCCGTAACTCGCTTACGGACGAAAAACTTGCTGACAAGTTCGACCCCGCTGACAAGGCGAAACTCAAGTCTGCTGTCGATGACGCCATCGCATGGCTCGACAGTTCGCACGAGGCTTCCAAGGAAGAGTACGAGGAAAGGCAGAAGGAGCTCGAGGGTGTTGCCAACCCGATTATGCAGAAGCTGTACGGTGCTGCGGGTGCGGGTGGTGCTGGTGGGTTCCCTGGTGGTGCACCAGGCGGCTTCCCCGGTGGTGCGCCAGGCGGTTTCCCTGGTGCTTCTGAGGAGGGACCAAGTGTGGAGGAGGTCGACTGAAGCGCTCGCTGATCATCAGCTTCTTCTGCTTGCATACGTTGTCTTCATTGCATCATGTCAGTATGTTGTATTACACCACATAATTCCTTCAGCAGCTTGTACGTTATCCAGCGCATCTTAGAATGAACTTTTTAACTTTTATCTCTCCTGGCTTTGCGACGTTTGGGCAGTCTCTGCGTGGCGGCGAGTTGATTTGCAGAATCAGTGCAAGTCGCAACTGCATTTGGTCGGATGAGTGGATCGGCATCTCACCTGAACCGCATTCATTCTTCTAGTGTACCTCCATCATCCGCTGTGACACAATGGCTGAGCAAGTGGCCCGACCTACGACGCGGTTGACATAGTACGTTCACATCTCGTCACCAGTAAGTTGGTGTTCATGTCAGTGCAGTCACATCTTCCAGCAGCTCTTTCATGGTGGCTTCACTCTCTCCAAACTCAGGGATACTGTGGGCCAAGGACAGTTGTTACATCCCTCAGACGGAGCTATCGGAATCCCAGGACGGAGTCTAGCATGGAAGGCGAGATACCACTATCGATGTCCCACATTGGTTGGATATGCTGATATCGTGTCTGACAGTTGTTCCTCCTAAGAGATGAACCACTCGAACCGTTACCCAACGAGGTGCCAAGCATACCCATCGAATTGCTTCGGAGTTCCCGTAAGCAGTTCTCGGAGCTGCTGCTGGAAAAAATGAGGGCCCCCGACGGGAGTTACGATGAGAGCTTTGTCGTGCCTGGTCTTACGATACCAAGGCGAAAGACACAACCCACGACAGACTTGGAGATGAACAATCCGTTGAGTTTACATGATGAGGTATGTGGCGCATTGGTTTTCTGCGAGGCGGGAATTGTTCATGGCCGACAGAATCCATGGAGAGCGTGGTTCGCTGCCGTAGATCTTCGAAAGACAATCCAGCAAGACGTTGAGAGAACGTGAGTGGATCTGAACTTGCAATCAGCAACGATCACTTCCACATGCGCGTAGATTCCCAGACATGGGATATTTTCGAAATGAAGACATTCAGCATCAATTGACAAATGTCTTGTTCCTTTACTGTCAAATGCACCCGGACATTGGATATCGGCAAGGCATGCACGAGTTGCTCGCTCCTCTGTTCTATGCTATCGGTAAGTACTGTTACACTGCCCCAGATAGTCCATCCGTTCCCTTGCCTTTCTCCAGTCCGCTCATCGGTTCCTATTCCAAGCTGAAGCATAAATGATGTCTTTGGCCATAGATTTTGACTCTATAGCGGAATCGGAATCGCCGCGACAAGACCCCATGTTCTCGGAATTATGCTCTCGATCATGGGTAGCCGCCGATTCTTGGGCACTATTTTCTTCGCTGATGCGCAACATCTCGCACTGGTATGAATGGCGGGAGCCGACCTCTCCGCCATCGTTCTCTCGTGGACCAATAAACTTGCAGCCATATGTCTCCCCAATTATCCAGACATGCAGCAATATACAGGGCACGCTTCTCAAGTCCGTTGATCCTGTATTGCATGATGCGATGCAGTCTGCGGGTGTCGAGCCCCAGATATATGGCTTGTATGTCAGTGGTCCATATTACATGTTTTCTGCTGACGCGTGCCATGAAGGCGATGGCTCCGCTTGCTGTTCACGCGAGAATTCCCGATGAGCGAAGCGATGATGCTATGGGATGGGTTGTTTGCCAGTTCGTCTCCTCTTCCCGAAATTGTGGAGTGGACATGTGTTGCGATGCTTATACGCATACGAACGAAACGTAGGTTTTAGATTATGGGTCGATCGCTGGCCGCTGATAGTGACTCTATCTAGTCATATCGTCGGATTACAGCACACAACTGATGCACCTCCTGCGATATCCACCATGTCCGGTCCATGAAGAAGCTGCTCCTCATCACATACTACTTCTTATCCGTCAGGCAACGGCGCTGGAGATACTCCACACACCCTCTGCGGGTGCATCCTTGGCAATCGAGAATCGTAACCTCTTAAACATCCCCATTGAAATTACGGAGCCTCCACCGGTCGTCAGACGAAGAGCTCGTCCTATCGAGAAAACGCATCCATCGACCTCCTCGGAGCATATACCAGGCAGCCCTACAACAGAGACTCTTCGTCAGCAACCATCGTATCAGCTTGGCTTTCCAGAGCTTATCGCCCGTGGACTTTTGGATCGTGGCGAGAGCCTAGGTATTAACAAGACCGTCATGAATGCCGTGTCTGAGCTAAAAGTGAGATTACATGGCGCTTTCGAGGATTGAGTGCTAAAATTGCATCCAGCGCAATCTTCCTGATCTGACTTCTACTCTTGGTCGCCCTCCACCCTTTGGGACGTCCTCGATTTCCTCGTATCCGCTCCTCGACGAACGAACGCCCACGGAAAGATACTCTTGGGACCACCGGAGTCAATTTGAATCTGCACGTGAAGTGGCAGGGCTTCGGCAACAGAATAAACATCTCGGAGAGGCTGTCGCGTGGATTTTGGAGACGCTCCATCGGGAAGTGGACGAACAAGATGGGCAAGAAGCTTGGAAAGCACGAAGGGAGCAATCATTGGAGTCTCTGTCGTATGTGCGGGACGTCCTGAGTGGCCAGGTTAACAAGATAGATGAACGGCGGCTCTGGGGAGAAGCGGAATTCAAAAGACGCTGGGAAGTACGCGAAACGTCACCGTCGGTCGCAACGGCGAGACCTAGGCCACCTCAGGACAGTCGGCGATTTACGCTAAATACTTCTGTTCCCCCGAGCGTCGACGAGTCACTCCGTGGATTCATTTCGTCGAATGCAGTTCGGGCAGTATCTGCTGCACCAGAACATGGCCGTTCAGGGTCATTGGGTACGCCTATCATTTCCCGTACAACTTTACCGCGGCCACCCGTGCGGGTATCTGCCAGTAATCCTTTCCAGAGGGCGTCAGACAGCGGCAATGTCACACCTCCGCAGTGGTCGGTACCCGCAAATCGGACGGCAGTTGGTAGTGATGCGTCACCAGGTGTACGGAACCAAATGTCCGTGCAGCATGACCCGCTTGGTGTGCTCAGATAGACATGTAGGATAATACTAGACATGATTTTGAAGTTGTTCAGTCGGTGAGAGTGAGATGACGGGAGCCATGCATGGGAAATCATACACTCGCGAGTCGTGACCCACCCGGAAACCGCCTCTTTGTCTTTCCTCGCGGTCACAATGTTCAGAAAGTCCCTGGCAAATGTAGCGCCCTCCAGGACTCTCCTCCACCCTCGGCGTTCTTTTTCTTCTACTCTTCCTGCACGCAAAGTTGCAGCGACCAATCCCGTAAAAGCCCAGGAGGTCAAGGTACTACCTCCGCACCACGTTTTAGACTCTCCTCACCGTCCCTACCCTACACTAGTCCTGGTTTTCCGGAAAGTATCCTCTCATCGAACACGAGTACGATGCAATAGTGGTGTAAGTGCGTCGATGGGACGCGTCTGCGAAGCTGACCTCGCGTTTCAAAGTGGTGCCGGTGGTGCGGGTCTCAGAGCCGCCTTTGGTCTTGCAGAGGCAGGTCTTAACACTGCTTGTATCACCAAGTTGTTCCCCACCCGGAGTCACACTGTGGCCGCACAGGTTGGTCGGCGCATCGTGTATCCCGTTGAATGCATGTCTCTGACCGAATCTTGTAGGGCGGTATCAATGCTGCACTCGGCGTGTGTATCCAGCACTTGTTTCTCTCGTTGCATGCCTGATTATTCTGTCCCTAGAACATGACCGAAGATGACTGGAGATGGCATATGTACGATACGGTAGGGTGACTTGGACTCATGCACGCGTCCTCGGCTTATGCGCTCTGTTCAGGTTAAAGGTTCAGATTGGCTTGGTGACCAAGACGCCATCCACTACATGTGTCGTGAAGCACCAAGATCCGTCATCGAGGTATGTTGAGAGGCATCGGAGTGGTGACATGGACTGATTCTTTGCCCCAGCTTGAGCACTACGGTGTACCTTTCTCCCGAACAAAGGACGGAAAAATCTACCAGCGTGCTTTCGGTGGTCAGTCTCTACACTATGGCAAAGGTGGTCAGGCATACCGCTGCGCGGCTGCCGCTGACCGTACTGGTCATGCCTTACTCCATACCCTCTACGGCCAGTCTCTCCGCCACAACACCAACTTCTTCATCGAATACTTTGCTCTCGACTTGATCATGCAGGACGGCGAGTGCGTCGGTGTCATTGCACTCAACATGGAAGACGGTACCCTCCACCGCTTCAGGGCCCACAAGACCGTCTTGGCTACCGGTGGTTATGGACGCACTTACTTTAGCTGCACGAGTGCACACACCTGCTCTGGTGATGGAAACGCTATGGTTTCTCGCGCGGGTCTTCCTTTGCAAGATCTGGAATTCGTCCAGTTCCATCCTACTGGTATTTACGGCGCTGGATGCCTTATCACTGAAGGTAAGTCCCATACTTCTTACGCGGGACCCTCATATGATCTCACTCTTTTCGACAACAGGTTCTCGTGGTGAGGGTGGATACTTGTTGAACTCCGAGGGTGAGCGTTTCATGGAACGTTACGCTCCTACTGCAAAGGATCTCGCCTCTCGTGACGTCGTCTCACGGTCGATGACCATCGAGATTCGCGAGGGACGTGGTGTGGGACCCGACAAGGACCACATCTATCTGCAACTCAACCATTTGCCTCCCGAGGTCCTTCATGAGCGTCTGCCTGGTATTTCAGAGACTGCTGCTGTTTTCTCTGGTGTCGACGTCACCAAAGAACCTATTCCAGTGTTGCCTACTGTACACTACAACAGTGAGTCTTGCTTCATCGTGGTGGTTTGCATAGGTTGATGAAAGTTCAGTGGGTGGAATTCCTACGAGATACACTGGTGAAGTCCTTACAACTGACGAGGTACGCCGATTGAGTACATGGTGTTCCTTCATTGACTGCTGTGCTTCTGTAGAACGGCAAGGATAAAGTTGTTCCTGGTCTATATGCCGCTGGCGAGGCAGCTTGTGTATCCGTTCACGGTGCCAACCGTCTCGGTGCAAATTCCCTCTTGGATATTGTTGTATTTGGTCGTGCTTGCGCCAACCACATCAAAGAAAACCTCACCCCAGGAAAGCCACACAAGAAGATCCCTGACGAGGCTGGTCTTACTAGCATTGAGTTCTTGGACAAGATCCGAAACGCAGATGGACCCAAGTCAACTGCCTCTATTAGACTGGATATGCAAAAGGCCATGCAATCTGATGCTGCCGTTTTCCGGTCAGTGTGGCGACCTCTAATCGACTTTGTTAACTGAGCTAACCTACATGCATCCGCGTGACAGCACCCAACAGAGTCTGGACGAGGGCGTTGGCAAACTGCGTAACATTTACAATTCCTTCAAGGACGTCGGTATCAAGGATAGGAGCATGATCTGGAACTCGTACGTAACTTGTCTAACGCGACGAACGACGCGGAGCTAACGCGCATATAGTGACCTCGTGGAGACCTTTGAGCTCCGCAACCTTCTCCAGTGTGCCGTTCAGACCATCACCGCCGCTGCTACTCGCAAGGAGTCCCGTGGTGCTCACGCCCGTGAGGACTTCCCAGAGGTCAGTTCTCGGCTTCAAAATTGGTCGCGCCCATATCCAATTCCTGACTTCTGCGTCTTATAGCGTGACGACGACAACTGGATGAAACACACACTCACCTGGCATGATGTCAGCTCTCCAGACGTTACCATCAAGTACCGTAATGTCATTGACCAGACCCTCGATGAGAATGAATGCAAAGCCGTTCCTCCTTTCAAGCGTACATACTAGGTTTCTGGGTCGCCCGAGGGAAATGGGGGTATAAAATGGAGTAGAGATTTCTGTTGGCCCTTTATGTAGTCACGCTGGCATTCTGGAATATAATCTACTCTTGCAGCACCCACCCAGAAAAAGTGACATTGTCATGGCCCTCTTGTCTGTGTGGAGTCGATAAATTCCTCTATTACACCCATAATCATACATGATTCAACTCCTACAAGTGCTACAAGAGATCGATAACGATAACGAGATAACCGCCACGCCGAACCAGTGTCCCAACAAAGCTATCACTAGGCAGGTGGAAATAATATATCGCAATTCAAAAAAGGCACCAAGGCAAGGGAACAGACACGCAGCTCGTTTGGAGTACCTGCATTAGACTGATTCCCTGGGGCGTAAGTACCAATAATGCCAACGGAGGTCGTCAAATATAGATGTCGCCCTCGCGTGACGATGCATTTGTGAACTTGAAAGGAAGTCGATAAACAAGACGGATGAACGGAAAAGGGACTACGTCTTTTGCCTCTTGGAAGGTGTGGGTGGCACTACTCCGGGGGGGCTGGCCTTACGCTTCAACGGACTAGACGTCCCCTCAATGTACGAGGATCGCAGGTCGGAAGGGCCCGGTGAAGGGCGCGCACCCATTGGGGCTGGCCGCTCCTCCGATGTCTCACGGGGATCGTCGAATATGCTCGGGAGGGCATCTGCGTCTTCCGTGTCAGCCGGCATCTTATCCTCTTTTCGAGGCATTTTCTTGGCTTTCTTGCGAGTACTCTTCGGTGTTCGCACGTTTGGCTTCTTGTCGGTTTCATTCCCCCGCTCCACGACGCGACATATTTCAACAGCTACTGGAGCTTTCAGCAAGATGTCAATCCAGATCTTGACGAGGCATCAGTACCATGTAAACTTGAACAGCACATGCAATATGCGTACCCGTTGGTTCTCTTGAAGGGTATCTCCGGGGCCCTTGACCTCGACGAACTTGCAAGTGCCCTTTTCAGTATTCCACAGGAACAGGTCTGGGCCACCGGATGTCCCAAATGTGTAATTTTCGCAGAGAACGCGACAAATGACGGAGAGTGCTTTTCCGCCGATGCACTGTTTAATGCTCACCAATGAGCTGGGGTGGTCATCCAGAATCCGGAAGAGTAAATTTACCGTCACAATGTCGACAAGGTCTTCGCTACTAAACAAGTCCCACTGAACGCCGACGCACCACGTCTCACTGGCCCTGTGCTCGGCGTCGACGTTTCGGATGAGGTCAGCGCTTTTCCCAGCTTCGACAGCAGCGAGCCGCTTTTCCATGAGATCTTTCCGTGCATGATAAAAAGAGTCCTCTGCAATATCGAGGGGGGCTGTTTGGTAAGGTGTCTCAAATGCACCAGGAATTGATTCGAAAATGACATCCCAGAAAAGGAGGCCAAACAACATTGCGATAACTCGAGTTTCACAGTGGACGCTATATGAACAGTGATCAGGCAGTACAGAGAGATCGTCAACGGAAACACGAACCCCCTGAACCCTTGTTCCTCGTAGCGTCGGAGAGCAAGAGCCTCAACAGTTAATTCCTCGCCATTCCGACCCAGCCAGAGACTTTTTCCTTTCGGGATATCTGACTGTACTCAAAATGAGGAATTGTTGCAAATACATCGATCTGGTTGCCTCACCGATGATTTGCTGCGAGAAGCGGATGCTGCACTTGAGCTGGGTTCGGGTTTCACGGGCGTGGTCACGGGTGAGTAATAACGTTTGATATTTTGGTTTCCCTGTGGTGCATCGATGCACCTGCCTGTCCAATCAAGCTTCAAGCTGGCTGCTCGATGTCTGAGGCGGACACCTTCAAATTCCACTTCATCGGCGTCCGCAAGGATGCCATCGCATGTATGTCGTTCTTTGACAGGTATCTTAAGTTTGTTTTCCAGCTTCCTGAGGCGCCTTTGAAGCTTCGGACGGCAGACTACGCACATTTAGCACATGCAGATCCATCCACGTTGCGAATCTTACCGATGTGAGTGTCGGGATCCATAAGAGCCTCCATAACCGCATCGAACGCTCGTTCCGTGGTCTCCTCATCCTTCGGAAAATGAGTCGAGAGGATCAGTGCTCGCCGTTCATACCACCTTCCACGTTGCCCTCTTCGCCACCGCTTCTGTGCCAGAAGGGCCTCCAGAACTTCTAGTTCGCGTTCGTGCTCCCCAAGAATACCGAGCGCAGCACAGCCTTTGCAAACAATTCGTGTGAGGACATGTCCTGCAATAACCAATCAGTCATGAAGAGGGGCAGGTCACCAATTAAACAAACCGTGGTGGAACCGCTCTAATCCGCCTGCTCGACCATTTTCTTCACCTTTGGTCTTCACGAGATCCTGCCAGCAGGGATACAGTCGCTCAAAAATGTCCTTTACCATGCGTGCACCCCGAACACGAATATTATCAGGCTTGACATCGGGCATCGTGTCTTCATCTTCGATGCCCTCCCCTTCTCTGGTGTCATTTGCATCCCCGGGAGTAACAGGCGTTGGTAAGAATCTGGCGGCAGGAGTTTTGCTTCCAGCCGCCCTACCGCCAAAAAGAGGTACATTCCCAGCAAGTAGCATATCTATTTGTCCTTCAAGAATGAGTACTTCTTCATATTCGAGGAGGGCTTGGCGAGAGGGCCAAACATTCCTGGTGCGTTCATACTCGTATCCAGGGTAGGCTCGTTTACCGAAGCGGGTTAAAAGCGCCGCGACGAGTATACCAGGAGTATATTGGGTTCTGCAAGGAACATTTGAGAGAGAGCGTCAACTGATTGAATGATGGCAACTCACAAGCGGAAGTATACGAGATTTACTCGATGTATTACACCGAAAAACTCTTCGTCAACTCGCACGCACCTGACTTTGGAGCGGGATAAGTCACAGCCAATCTAATTCCAGGGCACATACCTATACGACTAAGCACAATCTCCCTGAGCCTCTCCTTCTGAGGTTTTAACTTGGGAAATGACAATTTAGTTTGGCGGTAACCACGACCTTTGGTTTGTGTGACACCGTCCCTGCAGGCAAAGCTCGTCAATGTTGATTGTGAGGATGATACACCAAGGAGGTCTTTGATGAGGTCGTCTTTCTGCAAGGGATATACTCAGTTGGACATCGTTTGACGAAAGGAAACTCACCTTCTGGTTTGGCTTGAGTTTCAGCTGCTTAGCGACAGCTTTGAGTTCGTCCACTCTCAGGCACTCTAGCAAACTCCTCAACTCCATCTCCCGTTCGCTCCTGGCTAACGCCAGGGGTCTGTTCCTTAAGCGCTCCTGAGTCTCTACGCTTACTGACGCCAGCTTGTCTCGTTCTGTCGGGGAATTCGCGACACTTTCATCCACTAACAAGTCGACGACCTCTTCGACGACCTCTTGTGCTTCTGGCTCTTCCTCCTCAGCGACATCTGATGGTTTGGGACCCACCTCGCACAGTTCGTCAATCGCGGCTACTATGGCTGAAACTGAACCAAGTTCGGCCTCATACTTTAAGGTATCGAGGCGGTGCCAGGTTTCCTGTTTTCTCAGCAACAGCTTCACCATGAGGAACCGTGCGTTATCTTTCCCAAGTGAGAACGATTAATCGGAGTAAGAGATAGATTGGCGTACAGGAGAGGTGAGCAAAAACAGCCAGGAGCGCGAATTCCTCGTCGTTGAGCAGATGTTTCTCCTCCTTGATCACGGTACCGATCATGTCTGAGAGTATATGAATACAGCACACAGAAATACGAGGGGAATGAACAACACCTTCAAAAACGCGTACATATGTACTGACATTCTGGTCTCCATCTGGTTGACCCGTCTCTTTCGTCGTTGCGCTCGACGGCCCTGGCACCGCTTGGGCGAGCGTATGTAAAATTGCGTTTGCCTGGGTGTCCGGCTCATCTTCGCCCCAGACTTCACCACCTGAGAATACGAGCGCGTTGACCGAGACTGCAGAGGATGCGTCCGAAGTGCGATTCATGGCGAGAGTGACTTCCCATCATGATCTCAACATATGGACGTCGCGATCACGTGACCGTAATACACAACGGCAGATAACGTACAGACAACTTGAAGCAGGGAATCGAACGATCAGTATCCTCTTCGGAGTCTCTCGTTCTCCTCCCTCAACCGCTTGTTCTCCGCTTTCAACTCCTGAATTTCCCCATTCCATTCCTCCATTACTTCCCTTAGCTCGCGCTTCCACCCTCTACCCATTCGGACGAGGTCCAAATGTAAACCCATCATCTCCGCCTTTGTCTCGCGCTGGAAGTCGTACATGACATCATGAACAATACTCCGCAGGAAATCCTGTGCAGCCGCATTCATGTTCAGATTTCCAGCTGACGGGCGGTGTGGCGATTGGAGCCATGTTGGCGGAGCAGTCGGGCGACGTGGTGACACTTGCAAGGAAAGCTCTTGTTCTCGCTCTTCGTTTTGCCGCCCATCCACAAGGATATCGGGTCCATCTTCGTCTGCCGACTCATCTCTCCCTCCAGATGACCCTTTGACATCTGGGTATCGTGCAAACCTAGTCTTCTTCATTTCAATCACCTTTTCTTTCCCCTTGCCTTTCTGACCCTCGCCTTTGGCCCATTTTGCAACCTCGGGACTCGTAAGTCCGAGGACACCATTACCGGTACAAGTCGCGCTCGCTAACGGAGCTTTCGTTGCATTCTTCCCCAACGGGATGGGTGTCACGGGTTCGTGTGGTGACTCGGGGGAGGTCAAGTCGAGGCGATCGTCACTATTGTCCGGCGTGGCTGACCGTCGTTCCTGTGGTTGGGTGCGCACGACTCCGGTAATAGCTCTCGAGGAAGATACTTTGTTATGAGCAGAGCCAGTTGAAGTGGACCTGGGCTGTCGCCTAGTGGATGCGCTCTCAACAGACTCGGAAATAATCCGACGTGTCGTATTTTTCCGCCGATCGCCTTCGTCTCCAAGGCCGCCATTCGACGGGGGACCTGATCGGACTCGCATCGCTGCCAGATGCCCGGAAATGGACTCCGGCGCAGATCCGAGTCCTAGACGTTTAACGTCTTGTCCCGTCTTGGCGGATGAGGCAGGCTTCGTGCGTTGTCTTGCGTTTGCTAGTTCGGTTGATCCACATGATGTAAGTGAAGGCGGCCGGGCCTGGGTTTCGCTGTTTTCCTCTTGTTCTTTGCTTCCCTGAAGTTTTAGAGGTCTTACGGGCCGAGATAGCGTTGCTAAGAACCAACGTCAGGTGCTTTGGAATTCAACAAAGAAAGTAAGCTGCATACGAGACCGCGAAGCTGCTAGCTGTGCATCAAGACCCAGGTTTTTGGTCTCGGATAGTGGGGTTCGCGGGGGAGAAAAAAGCTTCTTCTTGTGCGTAACCCCACCTCCCCCGCGAACCTTTGACGCAACCGTAACACGTACTGGAGACTTAACCCCAGGACCAGCGAAAACGGAACCAGATGATGCCGTTCGTGTCGAAGAAGCAGGACGTTGTGGAGATGAGGACTTCACAACTGCTGATGAACTTGACTTGACCTTCATGCTAGCGGTGTCACTGAGGTGAGATTTGGACTTCCCCTGTCAGTGTGATGTGAATAAGTGGTTGTGGTTCCCGCGAAATGAAATGTTTACCTGGACATTAATTGCCTTGATCGGAGCACCGCCGTCCCCGATTGTAAACGACTTTGGCTCTTTCTCAAGTGACCTCAAATCGAGGATCAAGAGTTTGCCACTTTCAGTGCCCAGATATATGGCAGCGCCTTCCGCGGTGAATGCGCAACACGTAAGAGGGGTTTTTACATTGACGGTTTTCAGTATCCTGGCCAAAGAAGTCAAGGTGTGCATGTTGGTCTCAAGATGTTACATACCCGTTATCTTTGTCCAGATCAACGAGTGCTACGCCACCATTGGATGTGGCAGCAGCGACGAGGGTTTTGCTGAACGGGCTGGCTGTCACACCCACGATATCCCCACCTCCCGGGATGCGAACGGTCTTGAGTGGACTACCAGGTCGCGTCGCATCGTAGGCAAAAATGTCCCGTCCAATACCTAATAAAAGCCTCGTCCTCGAATGTTGGTGGAACAAACAACAGGTGACAGGATTTGCGTCCGGACTCGGAAGCCCTTTCAATTGAGTGTGCGACGAAAGCGCCAGGTTATGTACCAAGACGGCAGAAGCCGACACGGAGGCCAACAAAGTCCCATCATTGGACATTGATATCCTTGTTACACTGCTCTTGTGGGGTTCTAGAGAGGATAGGACTTTTGCAGGTGAGTGAGTACAGTCCAGTGACCGCACCGCGTTAGCGGTTGCAAAGAAGAGTATGCTGCTCTTGTGGTTCATTGCCAAGCATGTCACGGTATCGGATCCACGATAGAGCTCTTCTAGAAGCGACTCTGATGGCGCATATCTTTTGATAGACGAGGAATTGGCCAGGTAGAGTTGAGAGTTGTCCAGAGACCAGGCATTCGTAAAGCATTCCAGAGAACTGGAAATAGGTAATGAACTCGACGAATTCTTGAAACTGATAGGGTCGATGAGACTGGTGCCGTTGTGTGTGATGACTGCGAGCATGGGTCCTATGATAGCGCTGGTCAGATAGAGATACTTGACAACTCTTGGAACCGCGTCGTGGACAACGCGTCGGTCACGTGACCGAGTCAAAGGAAACTCGATTAATCACAAGGTGACCATAGTGTAAGTGGAAACTAGCATCGTCGTCACTCCTCGAATCTCACTCTCTTTCGTGCCACCGCATCCCCACCCGGACCCTCATACTCGTAAGTTGGGAGATCTGAGTCTACGTCAACTCTGCTTGGATATCCCTCATCCCCAGACGGATTGGTCTGCACATCGACTGACGCCGCCTGATTGTCATCGAGTGATAAGACCACATTGATCGAATCATTCGGAGCAGACTCGGTCAAGAAGCGGGGATACTACTCCACGTTAAACGACATCGGAACTGAAAAAAGAGTTACAAGTTACCTGTAGGTATTGTCGCATGCCACTTTCAGTCGTCATGTTCGGAACCTTGTCACTACTTCTCAGGTATTGCCTCCGAGCGATCATGGCTTCCTCAGCGGTGGAGCGGATGACTAGGGTTTTGACTAAAAGTTACCTAAGCAAACAATACTCTCGAGAGCGAAGGAACTGACCAGTGACTGGTCTTGTTTGTCCTATACGATGGACACGCTAGGAAGACGAATCAGGCCACCATTGGGATGTACCAGAATATTAAAACCTTGATAGCCTGTGACTCGACATCAGGGTGCCAGACGGGCTCGCAGAAAATAATCCGGGAGGCCGATATCAGGTTCCTATAGAAGATATTAGTCCTCGAAGTTGCGCGTCTATCTCATGAACGGACAGGCCACGCGCGCCAAGCTTCAATTCCATCAAGAGAACTCTGTGCACGTCCGAGGTTTCGAATGTCATGATGCATTGCTCCCTCAGCAGGTATTGCTCCTTGTTCGTGTATCGTAAATACCTGATTTCAAAGAGTGACAAAGCTTCGCCGATTTGAAAGAGCGTAAGGAGAGAATTGGAGAATATTAAGAACTTCTCCTTCACAGAGTATCGCTGGACCTACGAACGTGCGAGTCGTGATTTACGCCATCAATACATGTATGTAGACATACCTCGGAAAGGATGTAGTTTAACTTCGTCGACAGCGAAGGTCCAACTTTTACCCCAGACAAAGGTGAAGAT
>Ga0307508_10002744_pt1 | contig 18362 bp, 18 predicted proteins | sample 9_EM_MG_FD_203089 | JGI IMG/M metagenome (GOLD analysis project Ga0307508, IMG submission 203089) | Populus trichocarpa ectomycorrhiza microbial communities from riparian zone in the Pacific Northwest, United States - 9_EM | ecosystem: Host-associated > Plants > Roots > Unclassified | place... | reverse complement strand
GGCGCGCTAAGCGCGAAGGATGACCGTGGCCGCGGCAGCTGTGATGAGGGCGAGCCATAGGGCTGCAAGGGTGACGGCGGCCCCGGCCGCGGCGCTTAGGAGCCTGTCGCGCGAGGTTCGTGACATCCTGTAACTCCCAGTAACGGTGGAGGTGCAATACTAGGGTAGTGTCAGTCAGAAGGGTCCCGACCCAGGCGATTTTCTGCTGGTCGACCGTTTCTAGGTAGAATCCTAGGTACATCGTAACGGATTCCCACCATTGCTTGAAGGTGGTTGAGCTGTTTCCGTCGAATTTTCCGGGGTTCTCCATTTTTAGTCTCAAGGTATGAATTCGCACCTCATTTGCTGGTCGCTCCGGGCCTCATGCCACCCCGATTTAAGCTCCTACTATCCTTGCTATTTCTTCCGGCATTGAATATAGGATTAAAAGGAGTAGGTCTGGGCGGATCACAGGGCCCTATCCTCGGACGAGTGATAAGTATGTATGACCAGTGGGGTAAATTTTGTGAGCGAATAAAGCCTTGCAATGCAGATACGCCCAGGGGGCTGTGCGCAAGGGTCTCAGGAACGCGGCGGGCCAGTTTTGAAGTTGTACTAAAGTCACCTGGGTCAGCTGGTGGACTGGGTACCGAGTGAGAACTAAAGATGTATTTTTCCTTTTTCGGGGAGTGATCAGCCACCATCACACCAAGTGAAGGAAAATCGTACACATAAAGGAGCGCATCGAAAAGATAAGAGAGACAAGGTCATCTAAAAAATCTGTCCATTGGAGAAAAGATAGTGGAGCTGTAATTGAAATCCGATTAAATTGTATGCGAGCGAGCCAAAAGCCCGATGGCACGGTGGCTGGGCGCACCAAGAGGCTTGCCTCGCGGTTCTATGGTTGGGGACGTCTATAACCGACCCAAAAGTAAGCCGAACTTTGAACGCCTACTCCTCCACCAACATTAAAGTGAATAAACGCTCTTTTGACGTGATAGAGAAAGGGAAGAATTTTTCAAATTCTCCGATTAATTTTAGGGGGCGTGGTTGATTTTACTTTGGGGTTCAAAAATAAATCATTTTGGTGGGGAAGGTTGGGAATGTCCCGCGCGCTAAGCCACAATTTTGCCATCTTGGGACGTATTAGTGCAGATTAATATTACATAATATCTTAATATGGTAATTAACTACCATTTTGTTCTGTACCAAACTCCTTCGTAACGTATGTATGCCCCATTCATATAGGCACCCAACGTTCGCATACATCATGGCTAATGATTGCTACCATTTCGCTGAACAGCAAAAGTGCTCAATGAAATTGAGTTCACAGTGAAATTTGGGATAAAAAATTACCTCTTGATGAGCACTCTCGAGTTTCTCTTGCATCCTGCCTTTCTGCATACGGAAATCCTATTGATGTGCTAGGATTGACCGGGCGCAGCATTTGTTTTCAAGTTCGGCCTACGGATCGAACGAGTGTGCAGTCGCGGTCCCAAAGTGCCTCTCCGCGTGTGATTTGGTGTAGAACTGACTGCGTTATGAGTACAAATGACATGCAGATAGCCAAGTACGAGTTACCTGTAAACAGAGGCGCGAAAAGCTATGAGCTGCACTTGGTCATTGAGCTGTACGGAATGAGTTCGCGGGCTGGGAGGTGGGCAGGAACCGTGTGTGGGCGGGCGCGAGGAACTACTTGACGGACAGCTTTCGGGCGCCTGTACATACTCTGTTGACTGGCATAAAAAATAAATAAATAAATAAATAAATAAAGGGCAAAATTTTCCTCATTGGGAATTAATTGAATTATTAATACCCCCGCCACGAATGTCCAGGACCAGTCGGTTTAAGGCGTCCCCAACCATACCAGGTAAAGACGGGGCACTGCCTTACCTGGCAGTATCTCCACTGGACGAAGAGGCGGCCCACTCGACAGTGCTGGCGGTGTCGATACACCCCGACGCAGACCCGGGAGCACTTATTCAAGGAGTGCCCAGAATGGAGGCCCCAGCAGAGGGTCCTGCGGGAGGAGGTGCTGAAGGAGTCCGAGAAGTGGAAGAGCCGGTGGAAGGTCCGGGACCTTCTGACCGATGGGAGATGCAGCGGGGAGGTACTGGACTTTCGCTCCACTACGGATGTGGGTAAGCTGGTGCCAGCCGAGGACAATGCGGGGAGAGGGGTTTCTGAGTGGGAGCTCCGGGAGCTCCGGGAGCGGGAGGAGGAGAGGGGGGCGGACGTGGGGGAGCTGGGTGTCGAGGAGGAGCCGCCGCTGTTCCTACCTACGCCCCACTTCATAGCGTCCGCAGGAGAGGATTTTTTTTTTGTTTAATCATTACTCGCATGCGACCTATCTAGATCATGGCGAGATTATGTACAGTCCGGTTTCCTGCCCGCTGTCCGCGCGGTGGCGGCACGTTGTAAGCTCCCCTTTGCCCTCCGCCCAAGCCCCAGGCCTGTCCCAAGAAGATGTGTCCGCAGGAGAGGAGGAGTAGGGGCGAGTCTCTCTTTTCTCCTTTGTCATTCCCTTTGCACAAGTCGTTCCTTTCGGTCGCGGTCACTTTTGTAAGGACTTTTTCCTTGGTACGTATCTCAACTTCGTGGGACAGGCCTGGGCGGAGGGCTCACTGGTTCCTCTAGTAGAATCGTGCCCTCTATCCAGTGTTGTGCATAGTCCAGTCCATGCGCCCTGGGCCTCGGGCGGGACTAAACAAAACTCAAGCCGTCCGTCCAATCTCTGGACTGAACTGATCCCGTCGGGAGTGTCCTGGACGGGACGGACTGTGGTCGGAGGCGGTCGACTGCCAAGGCGCCACCAAAACAATGCGTATCGTTCGGGTGACCTCGCTGCTACTGGAGCGCAGTGGTGCTATCGCTTTGTCGCTCTTCTTCGCCCGGGGTTGCGGCATGATCGTGGTGGACTCATGGTGGTGGTGGTGGAGTATGATATGATAGGGAAATTTTCATTCACTTACGCTAGCACGTGACTTATTACATAACAATACAACTGTAGTTAGTTAGTGCCGTCCCGACCAATTGCTAGGGACGGGCAGGCGACCTCCCCTCCCCTCCATATGACAGACGTGACGGACTATCTCAGTACCGTCCGTCCAAAGCTCAGATGGGACTGCCAGAGCCCTGTCCGGACCTGACTATATAGAACATTGTCTTCATTTCACCCGGGTACCCGAGGGCGCAATCCAGCCGTTGTGCCATGCCCGATGCGACGTTCACGACTTTTTACTGGTAACTGGCTCGCAGGTAATCCACTCCACTTGTGTGTACTTGTGGTACAAAAAGTGTGCGCCCTTTCTGTCTATTGCCGTCATCACTGCGTACTTTGTGCTCGCACTTGAATCAGTGGGAAAAGAGGAAGACGTTAAAACACTCAAATGAAAATTCAAGTCTTTGTCAACACCCAGGCTCGAGGGATTACAGGTTGCTTCCAGACGACCAACCAGAGCGAGCTCATGCTTGAGCCCGGTCTAATACCTACGACATCGCTGCTCGACAACCAATCAAGACGATTTGCGATACGCCTGGCATCGCTTCCAGTTGGAGATCGAGCAAGAGAGCTGGGGGGGGCTCCTAGTGAGATTGGACGTCGTCCGGCCGCCTTCCCAAGTCTCTCTGGGCTATAAGAGGTGACATGTATTGCAGATGCAGGGTCACTCACTACTCAAACAATCACACTCAGTCGGAAAGCGGCCAAGGAAGAAGCCGAGAAAGATCGGCCAGGTCTCACACTGTGGACGGGTGGATTTCGGATGGATATGGGCGCAGTGGGTTATGCGGTAGTCTGGCGCCCACGGCACCCAAAGCAAGTGTGGGCAGTGTTCTCCATAGCCCGGCCCAGACGGCCGCGGACGGGATATTGGCTGTCTCGTCCAAGCTCTGGACGGACTGCACTGGGATAGCCCGTCCAGTCGGTGATGAATGAAGGACGCCACTGAGGTAGTCCGTCCAGTCTGTGATGTGGGGAAGACGGGGTCCGTCTTCGTCCACGCTATGGGACGGACGGCAGTAGTATTGTTATGTAATATGTCACGCAAATGCACTCGGTGAATGAAAATTTCCCTAAATCCTACTCTGGCGAAGGCTTGCACCCCGACCACAACCAGTTAGTGCAACTTCTGCCAAACTCCCACTAGAAATGGTTGACTCGTTGATGAGATAACCCAGATCTCGCAGGGTTCCGGAAATATCACCATTTTTGCGGTGTCTTAGCAATCGACCGCCGTCGGCCCCAGTCCCGGACGGTGTAAATTGAATTTAGTCCCGTCCGAGGTCTAGAACGGACGGACTGGAGTAGTCCGTCCCGTCCTAGCTATGAACAGACGGGAGATAGGCAGTCCAGTCCCGTCTGAGGGCTCAGGACAGACGGACTGGACTATGGAGAACACTGAGTGTGGGTTGGAATTAAAACTCACATGCGCTTTAAACAGGAAGCATACGCTGCAGATTATCCTGCACCTACCAGAGCCCCTGAGACCGTCGCCGACAAGTAGCAGAGACACAGAATTCCCCCCCCGCAACTATATCTTCGAATGCATGGACTGACATTAAACGCATTCTCAGTACAGATGTTAGCCCAGGGCAAATCAATGCCCTACAAGCAAGAAAGGCTTTGGCAAGTGTAGGAGGTCCAGTGGAGATTAGATAGTTCCTAGCACAGGAGGGTATTACGGGAAACGAGCAAGCAGATACCTGGGCAAAGTTTGCTGCAGACGAACCGGAGGGGCCTGGTGTGGAGCTCTGGAGTCTGCCGCTACTCGGACCGCTATGGCCAGCGTGCGACACCCCCCAGCATCCCTTGCTCTCCAAGCAGAAGGAGGCATCAGACTAGGCTTACGAGCAAGTAAAAATCTGACGCTACAACATCTGGAATCGAGATATTCAGCCACACCGACCAGACCCATTCGTATCTGCAGCTCTAAAGACTATCGGGGAATGATATGTACTACCAGCTGAAAACTGGCCATGCCCTAACGGCGGAATACCTCAAGTGGACGAGAAACCAGATCAGTGATGAGTGCTGGTTCTGCCAGTCCGGAGCAGTTCAGACTCGAGAACACCTCTTCAAGAATTACAGATCATGGAAGATGCAACAGGCCGACCTGTGGGTGGAGGTTTGGATGAAGACTGGCAAGCCCAAGCGGGTGGGATATGGCAAAACTCTTTACAGATGCGAGACGCAGTGAGGCTATATTAGCCTCCCTAGGGAATACAGAGGTGGGACTGAAGAGGCGGTTTTTTTTTTGTTTAATCATACTCGCGTTCGACCTATGTAGATCATGGCGGCGTACATTTTGCCCGGTTTTCTTGTCCGCAGTCCGCGCGGTGGCGGCTCGTTGCAAGTTCCCCTTTGCCCTCCGCCCAGGCCTGTCCCAAGAAAGAGTAGCTGTGTCCAAGGGAATTAACAAAGGGAAGAACAGAAGGAAGCCGTCCCCTAACCCTCGCCTGCCGATACCATGAATGAGGGGGTGGGACGGAACAGCAGAAGTTCCTCCCCATCGCCCATATCGTCCACAGTACCCAGCGCCTCCGCCTCTCCCTCCCGCTCCTCTTGCCGCTCGATCGAAGAGGCGGTGTGGCGAAGTGCATTGGGGAGGTGGAAATACATCCTCTAGAGAGGAAGACAGGATGGGGGAAGAGGAGTAGTTACATATACTGTTTTGTTTGTTTTGGTATACAAAGGGTGCTGCAACGTACTAACTAATGGGAGCTTTCGCCTCCACTTGTCGGGGTGGCGAGGAAAACATGGTGTAATATGCCGTGATCTAGATAGGCCGGATGCAATAAATGAAGTCTCTCTGTCATTCATATGCAAACCAAAGCAGAAAACTCCAGCCTTACAATTCAGAAAGCGCCCCTTCCCCCAATGCCGTTTCCATACAACAAAAACCGCGAGACCAAAGTAAAGAAAAGCAAAAGAAAAGAAAATGGAAATGAAAACCGAAGTCGTACATCCATTCGTAAAGAGGGGGAAAGGGAATCACAATCCCGAAACACCACCACCGAGCTCACCGGCGGGGTTTTCAGCCATCCCGACCACTCCGACGGTTTGTGGGACGCCATTGTGTTCCGCGGATCCAGCGGTCGCCGCCCTGCGCCACACCCAGTTGCGCGCCACCGAGAGGCTTCCTAGAAGTTTGAGCAGCCTGCCTGCCTGCCCTGCGGGTAACGAAGGCTGCAGTGGCGTGGGTAAAGGGGGGGCTGCCACTAGCTGCGAGCCGTCAGGGTCGTAATCGGAGTCCAGTCCCGCTCCGCAGGGCCAGGAACCAGGTATGAGTGGCACTGCGTCTTGACCGCCGGCGCCATCGGAAGGTTCGCAGTCGCTGCCGCTGTCATCGTCTGGCACCACTGCCAGCTCCGCAGTCGTGATGGGAGATGCTCTGTTGGAGCCGCCGGGAGGCCGCCGGGAGGGCTGGAGATTGGCGCCTGGAAGTTCTCCGCCGGGCAGCTGGTGGCCATTTCCTGTGGGAATTTCGGCCACGGCGGCTTCGTTGCCGATGGTTGGTGCTCGTGCTGACTGCGGTTAGCGCCCGGCAGCAATAGTAGAGTAGTTAAGGACAACCTACAGTGTTGCTGCCTGCGAGGTACCGGGACCTCACTGATAGGGACTGACAACTGGGCGGATCGCTGTTTGCGTGACTTCAGCGGCGTTCTCGGAACGTGAAGGGTCTGGGTACTAACAATGCCAGCTACCCTCGGCAGTTCCAGAGGCGCAACGCCTAGCACCTTCCCAAACCTCTTCTCAGCTTCCTCCGCGGTAGGACGCATATCCACATTGATGGAAAGCATATCCTTCAAGATCGCAGCGACACCCTTCGAGATTGGGTCGTTTGTCTTCGAGAAGAGCGCTTCCACCGCAGGGTGTATGACTGTGTCGGGCCCAACTCTTTGGAAGAAATTGTACAGGGTGCTGGTCGGCCCGTCGGATTCCGAGATTGCCACCTTCCGGTCTTCCCGGAACTGGGAAACGCCGCCAGCTCCATCAAGCAACCACGCAAACACAATGCAACCGACGCAAGCGATCCCCCAAATGTCGAACTTCCGAGTGACCCTCGCCTCCGGTCCTCCGAACTCTTCCGGTCCGGGCCTCCTCCGGGTCAAGGATGTCCCAATCCCGTCACTCTTGCTGTGCGCGATCCCCAGGTCTGCGATCATCCACTTTCCCTTACACACCAAAATGTTCTGACACTTGATGTCGAAGTGGTAGCCGAACCGCCCGTGGTGGCCGTAGTGGACGTGACGGAGCGCCGAAAGCAGGCGCATGAACTGTCTCCAGACGGACTTCGGATCATGCTCCGGCCTCCGATCCTCGTTGAACAAGGTGTGGAGATCTTGTTCGCACAGCGGGTAGAAGTTCATGTAGACCTCTCCCTGGGCGACCGACGCCAGGATCGGGACAATGTGCGGGTGTTTGTACATCAAATTGTTTTCCCACTCCTTCTCCCAGTCAGCCCTGGCATTGTATGCCGCCGTGCACGTGTAGTGTTTGATGGCGACGTGCCGATCCTGTCGTCGGTCAGCACGATCACGCTGGGGGAAATCAGGGAGGGAATCGACCTCCGCATCATCAGGAAACGCGAAGTAGCCACCATCCAGAATCTTGGCTGGGTACACGTTACCGTACCCTCCCCCTCCCACCCTTTTCCCAACGGTGTAAGGCAACGTCCGCATGGGCGAGAAGGACTGTTGCTCCGCCGGGCCGTGGATGATCGGCATGAAGAAGAGCTGAATGTCGAACTCGATGTGACTGTCCGCTTTCCCGCCCGACTCCGGCGACCCGAACAGCCTGTCAAGCTGTGCGCGTTTGAGCTCGTTTGTGTGCAGCCACTTGTCGGAGTACCCCTCCTCGAGGAACCGGTGGATTAGACCGGTGTGCTCGACATAGCAGAGGAAGCCGAGAACGACGATATACGGGTCTTCCGGATCCCTGATCCGGCGGATGGCGGCCTTGTCGAAGGGGTGGTGCCGGGAAGCACATCCTCGGAAGACGCCACACGTGCAATTGGTAAGATCGAGAATCCTCTTACCGTCATTGGCCTCGAAGAAATCCTGCACCTCCCGGCGAGGGAGTGAGAGCTTCGGCGCATCCCACCTCTCTAGCGACACCATCCGACGCCGGAGCGACTCCTTGGTGGTCTGGCACATCATGGTCGGAATAGTGACTCCGACGTATCTACGCGGTATCGTCCTAGAATATCGCGCGCCCGCAAGGCAGTGCTTTTTGAGTGAGATGCAAGCTCTAGGGGAACGTCGTGAAGCGTAACTGCTGGATCTCGGCAGAGAGGATGTATGGGTAGATGCGTGCGGTGGCTCGCTTCGTCTGCGGTTGCTGGCTGTTGTATCCCGACAGGTGAATGTCGGTGCGACGGCTCGCTGCGGATTCCTTCGTGGTCGCTGGCGAAATGGAGGGTATTTCGTGGACGGTCCGTCTGTTTACCGTCTGTGGGGGTTGTCTGCTCGGTTGCGAGACCCCCAGCCGCTGTGGATTAGAGCACCACTGCCGCTAGTCCGCTCCTTATACCCCTAGGAAACAAGAAGGAAGCAGAGGGAAAGACTCCTAGAAATATACTGACCACACGACCGGGCACATCGGCCAGGCCAGGCCGGGGCGCCATCCAGGTAGGATGGGGGTGACCGGCCGATGACTCGCCGACGCCTCATAATGCTCCCTTCACGACCAGTTGCGCCACGGGCACACGATGTGCGGTGCGCGAAGCCTCACGCGAAGCGCGCTGGCGTATCAAGTCGCATCGCAGTCGATGTCGTGTGGCCAGTCATATATCTGGAGCTGGAGAGCAAGTGTCAACACAGGACAATGGCGCTTCCTAGTAGATTCGGCGGCCAGGGAGCAGGGTGGCCTCAGGTGTGCGCGGCCGCCGAGCGGGCTGGCGGAATGCGCGTTGCCCACAGGTGTTGCGGCGCGCACTCAGTCGGTAAGGTGGAATAGCAGCGACGCCGACGAACACACGCGGGCGGACCCCAGGTTATCTGGGCCTTCGAGGCCCTCCCCTAATAAACGGCGCGCGGGGCGTCGCGACACGCTCGGCGTCGAAGCTTACCACCTCCCACATTCACCATTCACGCTTGGAGACTGAGACACCCGGTCGGCCCAATCGGGTTGTTGGCATGCGGGGAAGGTGGCGCGGATCCCACAGAAAAAACCAACCAACCCCCAGCCCTGCTGCTCGCTGGCAAGCGTTCACCGCACACACAGCACAACACATCCCCATACGTTGGTAGTGTATCATTTGCGGTGTCGCTCCTCAGGCCGGACCTCGCAGTGCTGCCTAGTCCGATCTCGCAGTGCTGCCTAGCCCAATGCGATCGCTGACTCACGAGCTGAAGTGCCCGCCGGAAACCGCCCCCATTATGTGGACACACTGCGCACATCCTGAACACGCACATCTCAAAAACGCCCATCGATAGAGACGGTTTGGGACTGGCGAGTGATCTTCTGTGAGTTGCTGTTCTGGTGTTCGTCTCGTTCTACGCCTCGGTCTTCGACTGGGAATGTGCATAGGGCGCATGGCCATTAGCTCTTGCGGTCCACGGCCATCCGCGGTTGGTGTTAGGCGGAAATATTCGAGATTCAAGGTCTGCATGGGTGAGCCGCAGTCCGTCCGTCCGTTCAAAGCCGGCGCGGACTCAGCCTCATCCAGCGTGTTTTGAAGGCTAGGCACCGCGGAGAGTAAGGCTGAACCACAGCCCAGAGGCCAGCGCCCGCCTGCAAACGCGCGATCGACTCTCGTTCTCGTCCGTGGTCACCTACGCTGTGTTAGTCAGCGTGATTGGCAAGTCACGAAGCAGCGAGGTTGATATAAGGTTACCGAGTTACCAACGCCCGCATCCCGTCCTGTAGCTAGATAGTAATAAGTGCAATTGCGCACGGCCGTCTGTGGGGCAATCTCGCTATCTAAGCGAAAGATGGCCGGCCTGCGCAGTGCACATCGGCCGTGTCGCGGTACATAGATAGTGGTGGAAATTGGCACCAGGGGGACCGTGCGCTTGCCTAGCCAACTGCGGCGGCCGCATACGTGGAGCTCGATGGGTTGTGTTCCCTATCCCAATTGTTACTGGAGCCTGCAGCGTAACTGTCAACGTTCGCGGACCGTCTGCACACACAGCACAGGTCGACAGGACATCGCGGTGCGGGCACACAACGCGTGTATGTGTGGTGCTGGACATTTGTACTGGTAGCGATTGAGGTTTTCAACACCCCAGAACCAGAACAAACCGTAACTCCAACACACAACAAAAGAAGATGAATTTAATCCGTAGAATTAAAGAAAAGCCCTGAAATAACGATCCTACAGATGCCATTTCGTTTTCGGTGAGGGTGCGGACGCATAAAGGGGCAAACTTCATGATTTTTTAGTCACCGCGCATTTTTGGCAGGGGTATCTTGGCGCGGCTCAACGGCCCAATTAGGAAAGCGCGCCAATTATGGACTCTAGATATATCCATGTTTAAACGTTAGATGACTAGATACCGTATTATCTTGTCCTCCCCTTAAGCTGTTAGCGCCAATCTTGGCAGATTTGGCGAATTTCTAGGGCGCTGGCGCTCAGAGATACATTGTCAATATAGATTTACTAGTGCAGTAATACTGCCCCGCAAAGCACATGTTGAGGGGGTGTTTCCCGTATGAGGGCCAAAAGTGCCAGACGAAAATGACAATCAATACTGTATTCGGAGGTGTACAGATGCATGTGTGTGTACAAAGGTAGAGGTACAGGTGACGATGTCAAGGAGATGGTGTCTAAGTACAGAAGTGCTCCACCGCGCCGAAGCAAATTTGCGAGTCGAAACGAACGTTGACATTGAAACCATAATGTTTCAAGGTTCGGGATCCAGCAAGAGAAACTACAGCAACTTGGCGCTCGATTTTAAGGTCCCGAGCAAAGGAGTGGACCACCGGGATGCATAAACTGTGGCTGTATGTGCATACAATACCCACTTTTACCAAGCAACACCTGTCTGACCGTGAATCACTAGCTCCAACTGCCTGCTAAGGCCATAAATTCATCACCATCAATGAGTTCAATGAGTACGAAGTAATGTGTCTAAAGTCAACTTACAATCCTACTGGAACTTTTCAGTCCACCAAGTTCACACGCGATGTGGTTTTACCAAATATCATCCCCTCCGTAATTACCTCCGCGGGACACTTCAGGAGTTTGGAGCACCTTCGGGGGATATGCACACACACATCCAGATGAACACAGAATTTTTTTCGCTATTCTCGGACAGCTACTGAAGGATTCAATACAATCCTGGCCAGCGAACACCAGCTGAAACAAAAAGGAGCCGGGGTAGTACAGGGACAGAGTGACGGCACTGCGCACAACTGACACCCTGGCAAACCATGCCACGAAGAAAGCACAGCGCCGAGGGACACCTGGGGACGAGGTTCTGAAAGATACCCAGGAGGGGGAAGAGGAGGACCCAAGCACTAGAACTTTTTCCGAGAATCTCCTGTCATGGTGCTTCGGTGCTGGTGGTATGTATGGCGGGGAAGAGTTTGGAATCGATCTATAGGTATGGCATTGGTGTTTGGGGTTCTGCATTGACAGTTCATGGCTTAGGGGTTGTCTTTATTTGAGAGATATTCTCGGTTGGGGCCCGGCTCGGGGGTTGCATTTCTTTGAAGGTTGGTGTGTCGGAATAATTGTTGGGGTTTCAGAAATTTTGTATGTACGAAATGAGGGGTACTTCTCCTTCCAGACTCCCAGCCTTACACCAGGGCAACTGTACAACTTTTTGGGGACATAATCGGCTAATTCCAAACCATCACTCTACGTCTGGGAATCATCGAGACTAATGTGGCCCCCCAACAGAATCCGAAAATACCACCAACCTCAGCGCCACCGATATGTAATAGGGAACTGCTCTGCAACTACATACTACCTACACACTCCTCCCACTCCCTAGTTAAACTTGCTGGTCCGACAGGAGGTTTCTCTTGCGTGTGTGCGCCGCGCCCGCCGAGAACCCGTCCGCCGAGCCTACAGAGGGCACGCCCACCGAGCCTGCCCAGCCCGCCGCCCCTGCCGAGACGCACGCCGAGGTTGCTGAGGTAGAGTTGTGTTCTACGTAGACTGGTCCGGAGCAATTTTAGGTAAGGCCTGGTCTGGACCGTCTGCCAAGCCGCACCCGAAAGTTGCAGTATCGCGCACGGGCGGGCGAGCGACACGATTGAGCGAGCGGACAGTGGGCAGGTGCGCGTGCGAGCTAGTGCACGACTGGGCGGTCGGGTGACCGGAAGAGGGGCGGGCAAGCGAGTCAGAAGGCGAGCGATCAGGCAAGCGGGTAAGCTGGCTAGCTGGCGCTCGAGTGAGTAAGCGATCGCGTCAGAGTTTGAGGGGCGATTGGGCAAGGTAGCGCGAGCAGTCAGCAAGCAGGTAAGACGGGACGAAAGGAGTCGCGCCGGAGAAGGCAAGTTCAAGGAAAGCTGCCCAAGGCAGGGCAAGGCAGCATATGGCGAGACAGGGCGCGGCAAGGTCCGAGGTAACAGCAAGATCTATGTTCTGGGAGAGACAATGTCACGTTTATACACTGAGAACGGAAAGTAGGGTCCGACCCGGCCTCGGCACCGCTTGGCTTTCCTTCATTTATAGCAATGATTGACGCCTCCCAAAATTGCACTTGCTGTTATGGGCGCCAAGCGTGACCCATCCCGACGTCTGCAGACATCGGGATTGTCTGCCAGACTTGCCACACTGCCGTCGGACGGTCTATTCCCTTTTCAGACCGCGAAATGCGGGGTCTGGTCTGCGTCTTGGTAGACCGTCCAGAGAAAGTCTGAAGACCGGCCCAGTCTATGTAGAACACTGGGGTAGAGTGGGCAGCTGTGGGGGGCTGAATATCAGTAATTTGGTCGAGCCTAGGGAATAGGGGATTATTACTAGATTTGCGTCTGGATCTTTGAGACCCTCGCCCACGGCCGCTAGGACGTCCACGCCGGCTCCCCCTTGTAGCTGACTTTGGAGGTGCTTCACCACTGGCACTGGGAAACGCCGGGAGGATAGATCCGTTTGCTGTGATCGCGCACTGCCCGTTGCTCGCGCGCTCGTCATCCGATTGCTTGCTCGCGCTCTCGTCGCTCATCGGTTTTCCACCGTTTGTCCGCTATCCGGAGCGCTGCCGGCTCGGTGCCGCTACAGCCACCCGTGCAAATGCCGGGTATGCTTTCGGTTGTGACGCTCGCACACCTGCATAGCCGTCGGAGCTCGTAGACCACCTTTGCCGTCACCTATCCTGCCATACCTATTTCGTATACGACAGGACCCCGATTTGAATACAGTAGTAAACGCTCGTTTCTCCTGGGTGACACGCGTAGCCGGAGAAGGAAACCCGTGCGAGAGGTCCGCGGTCGCTTGTCTCTTTCGGCCAGGCTTCGATTTCGGTTTACGGGGCGATCGAGGTGGATACAAAGCCGGCTCGATGTTGTCATCTTCGTCTTCGTCCAAAGCTTTGCCGGTAGGTTCTTGGACCGTAGGTGTAAGAACGAGAACTGGGAATTGCATACAACTGTGTCAGGTGTAGTTGGCATAGGCTCTGCCGTTCTCCATTATTATCTCTATGATTCCTGTTGAATTGATCTTTCTGGGGTGTTTGTAAAAGTCTTACGATGCAGCTCAGCCCAGTGGTCTCACGAGCTTTAGTCTTCCAACCTCTTGATTTAGTGTTCAATTGTTCGCGCACAGTACACTAAGCGCACTAGCGCGCAATACACCGCGCTAAACTCGCTTCAAAGGGAGGACTCTTATACGAGTTTTTACGGTACCCGGAAGTATTGCCCGCCTGCTTTTTTTTTGTTCAACCATACTCGCATTTAGCCTATCTAGACTATGGCGGAGTACGTTTTGTCTCTTTTTCCCGTCCGCTGTCCGCGCGATGGCGGCACGTTGCATGCCCCCCTTTAAACTTTTGCCTCCGCCCAGGTCTGAGAAAAAGTAGATGACAAAGGAAATAACAAAGGAAAGCGTGACCCGTCCCCTATTCCTCGTCCGCTGATGCCATGAAGGAGGGCGTGGGTAGGAACAGTGGTAGCTCCTCATCGCCCCCCCGCCCCTCAGCACCCAGCTCCTCCACCTCCGCGTCCCGCTCCTCTTCCCGCTCCCGGCGCTCCCGGCGCTCCCGGAGCTCCCACTCTGACACCTCACTTGCGGCGTCGCTCTCTTCCAGAGGTGGCACTAGCCTTCCCACATCCGTGGAAGAGAGGAAGTCTAGCACCGCCTGCCCACATCTCCCGTCGGCGAGCAGATCCAGGACCGTCCACCGGCTCTTCTATTGCCCGCCTACGAGACTAATTCTCCTATTCAGCAAACACCCGCTGTTCCACAGTATGACCATTGATATAGGCCTTCGTCCATCTCTTTCTTCTTTCTGCAAATCGTCTGATGGTTTTCTACTCCACCGAATTCATCGCTGCAGTTAACAACGAACCCAATGGTTATTCAATACAATTGAGGGCACAGTGAAATTTCGGATAGAAACCTCGTCTCCTAGTCCCCACCTTATTAACGGTCCTCCTTCTTTTCGCTATAGCAGCTTGTTGACATGACTTTCTGCTAACAAACATTCTTTTGTTCGGGCGGGACGTTGTGTGGTGACAACACGGCGATGTGTTGATGCGCTGGTCTAGCGCGGGGTACGCCAAATTACAGTGTATCATAGACATCACTCAGTTTCGCTCGCTTGGCACTTTGCCAAGACGCTATGTAGTCCCTACAAGTTCCCAGCATAGATAAGTATCTACTTGTTTGCCAGCTAGTTAGCCGAACCAACTCCATGTCAAAGGGAGAGCTAGTCAGCATCGCGTCCACCGATCCCGCCTCTCCGGCCCTAAACGGCGTTTGCTTGCTTCCACGTATGTCGTCTCCTCTGCGCTGCTGGAAGTCGCTCATCCTCGCGCCGGCCCACGATCACCGTGCCGAATCGGTACCCTCAATGCTGACAGGTTTTGCAGCTGACAATCGACAATTCGACACTGGCCGCGAGAACTGGAGGGAGACGATTTTATTTCGCGCACGCTACATGTATGGCAAGGGAAAACTAAAAAAAAGCCAAACGGGAAAAGAAAGAATGGAAATTGGAAAGGACACGCGTCTTTTCCATTTCTTTCCACTTCTTTTCGCTGTTTCCTCGTTTCGGCCCCTCCATACTTCGGGTCTTGTCAACGTGCACCCCAAACACTCGAACCCACGATGGCGGCATTGGCGGCGGCTCCGATACGGTATTCGTGGCACGACTGGCGGATGGCGTGTGGCGAGTCTTGCACTGTGTCCGCGTCCGATTTTCAACCGCAAACGAAACCAGCGGTGTTGGCTGTTTCTCTACACTCTACCTAAAACTGCACATCCGGCCCCCTCACTGCGTGCACCCGTCGACCCGGCCACACGGCTTGTGATTCCAGGTGGCCGGCTGGACCGGGCAGTTGGACCGGTCAGCGGGTGGAGAGGGAATCGCAGGAGTCTTTCGGCGCCATCTCCTCGGCGTCCCTCCTCATCGGTCGTCTCATCGACTCAGAAGAGCTTTCTTGACTGGTAGTATTAACGCGATGCAACGGAATGCCAGATAGTGCGGATAACGACGAAGGTGGTAGATTCGATAAAGAAAGATCGTCGTGGACAGAAAGCTCTGTCAATATACAAATGTCTTCAGAGGCTCGATCGCCACCGGAGGCCGTTTTCCGGTCAGGCGCCCTCCATCCACCAGCCGGTCATGTCCGAACATCCAAAATTTTCGAGAGGACCTTCGCAAACGGGATAAACGAACGACTCTATCCGCTGAACGAAGTCATTGGCAGTATACATGTGAGCAAATCCGTCGGATCTGTGCCATCACGCTTCCCTCGACACCCGAGTCCGCCCGCTTCGTCAAAAGTGGCGAGCGAAGTAAGTTAAAGGCAGACGCATGAGCTAGGCTTCAATGGGCTCGCGCACATAAGGAATCCCAACGGTGCCTGGACTCTACCGAAGCGGAAGGCGAGGCCGGCAGAAGTTCTTCCTCGCTGCTGGGAGAAAATTCCGAGCTTGAGGTAGTGGGGAGGCCGTACCTTCTTGGGCGCTGGCAGTCATGCGATGAGACGGTACACCCGCTAGCTACCAGTGGCTGTGCCGCCCGCGGTTCCCCTGGCCTTCCCACGCTCCTCCCTGTTTCTCTCTCTCTCTCGACGTGCCACACCCGAGGGCCCGCCCTTCCAAGTGCACGCCTACATCCCTTCTATGAAATACGTGGTGCTGAAGATCTGACCAAGAGGTCTGGGCACTGAAGTGTACTCGCTAGGGAGTGTGTTGTCTTGTGAAATACGGTGGGGATATTCGCTGGGAATTCGCTGGGGGAGAACTGGCCATCGCGCTCCCTGGAGTGATTATTTCCGCGCCCAGACCTCTCAACTAGGGGAACCAGGTCCCAAAAACCGGAAACGGTGAGCCGAACACTCACCATATATGCTGTATAGTCTTATAGTCGAGGGGGGGATTGTGGTAGTGCTATCATATCATGGACAAAATGGTATGTATTGATATAGTATCAACACGGAAAAATATGTGTTTTTCATGCCTTGATACGATAGCAATACGTCCAGCGGGAAACAGTGTGGAATGACGCAATCTCAGATTTGTGCGGTAGATAATACGTACTGTACGGCGAAGGGGGGACGCAAAAGGTGTTTTTACGTTTTTTTTACCCCCCCCCCCTCCCTTCACTGCGGTATGGTGAGAAAGAGGGGCGTAAAGTGAATGGTAGTGATATCGTCCTCTACGGATATGCGATAGCAATACCATATAAGTTTGTTGGCGTGTAATTGACTAGTCTCGAATTAAATTTTAGAGATGTAGTATTCGAGTGCGTGCCAATCGAATGCCGAGACGCTAAGAGCACACTAAAACAACACTTTAAAAGGGCTAGTAGGGGAGACCGTGGAACCAATTGGGCGCTCATAACCAACGGTTGGTTCTGAGGAACTGGTGTGTTGGGGAATTCCATCTTGACCGGAAAAGCCCGTGCCTCAAAAAATCACGGTCGCATTTCGGCCCCGAACACACCATCGTCATATCTTAACAAAAACCTCTGCTAAAATATCTATGCAAATTACCTAAGAGCTGCAACCGAGAGGGTTAAAGAAAAGAACAATAACGAAGGAACAAAAGAAATCGCGTCCCTATTCCTCGCCTGCGGACACCGTGGAGGAGGACGAGGGCGGAAACAGTGGTAGTTGCTCTCCGGCGCCCAGCTCCTTGGCCTCCATCCTCCACTCTCTCTTCCAGCTCCCTGCGCTCCCTTCGCTCCCACTCTAACACGTCGCTTCCCGTGTCTTCCTCGACCAGGACTAGCTTTCCCACATCCGATGTGGAGGGGTACGTAGTCTATGTACTCTGGAGTAGATAGTATGATATCTACCGCCTGGCTGCGCCTCTACTTTCTTGGGGACAGGCCTATGTAGGCGGAGGGCAAAGGGAGCTTGCAACGTGCGGACAGCGGACGGGAAGAATGCACGCCGCCGTAGTCTACATATGCATAGGCTGAATACGGGTACGATTAAACCGAAAATAAAAAGCCCGTCGGCAAGGAGGTCCCGGATGTTGCACTGGCTGTTGCCCCTCCGGCTCCCCTTCCCAGAAGGAAGCAGATACGCGCAGCTCACGAAATAGCGTGATTTAAAGATATGTGGGCAGACTTCAAAGACGATGATTGGACTGGAGAGGCACAAGGATTGGAGTATGTATACATATTGTAACTCTTCTCCATTGACTTACTCATGTACTAAAGGACTATGCACCAAAGCGTCATATTTCGAGGGGGCACTTCATATGACTAAAGAATTCATCTTTCTTCATGGTGTCAACATAGGCAGATGACCCTGAAAGTTGTTGATGCAGAGTTGCTTGCCCAGGCACGGTGTTGGCGGCCCCTGCTGAGCTACTGTAAATAGTACCTCGTGCACTGTCGCACCCCCACCCTATTCACGCTCACAGTGTGTGAAAGAACCTCAGCTTTCGTGAACATGTATCCCTGGACAAAAACAGCTCACTCTCGTCGCCCCGCTTCGACCGGCCGCAATGATCTAGATAGGTCGCATGCGAGTAATGAATAAACCAAAAAAAAAAAAGAATCTTCGACCGGGCCCCCCTGTCTCGACGCCGCACTTCAAGCGGCCCCACAGAATTTCCTGAGGAGGTTTCCGCTAATCCAATCGGGCAGCTGGTACACACCTCTGCCGACACGCTAGTTCCTAACCACCTGCACCGGCAACTATGAGGACCCTGCTGGATCAGCGCAAGCTCCTGACAGTGAAGGGGATCGATGATGCTAATCCGAGACCGACTATCTATGGACTTCTGTATAGTCGAAGGGGGGGCCAGGGG
>Ga0307508_10002743_pt1 | contig 18369 bp, 15 predicted proteins | sample 9_EM_MG_FD_203089 | JGI IMG/M metagenome (GOLD analysis project Ga0307508, IMG submission 203089) | Populus trichocarpa ectomycorrhiza microbial communities from riparian zone in the Pacific Northwest, United States - 9_EM | ecosystem: Host-associated > Plants > Roots > Unclassified | place... | reverse complement strand
CAACCACCCCACGCAAGCCGCCGATTCGAGGCCTCGGCCAATGGGCCGAGGCCTCTCGACTACCTCACCGCTTCACTCGCCGTCAGACGCGGAGTCATCGCCGCTCTCGCCGCAGCCACCACCTTCTCTCGACGCGCCTTCGGTCGCCAGGTCGCCCACAGGCGCCGCGCACAACATCGCCGGCAACCACCCCTTCCCCACCGACAGCCGTTCGGCCTCCGCAGCGAGGTCGCCCTTCTTGAGCTTGGACAGCCGCGTCACCTGATCCGGTGCGAACACGCTCACCGCCTCCAATGCCTTCGCCTTGGACACGTGATCGAAGTAGCCGGCCGCGGTCGGCGTCCACCACGCATGCATGTCCAGGTCGAGTGCCCGCGCGAGCACGCTCGCCGGCGCCTCGCTCTCGCGCGACTGGAACGCGCCCACGGTGGACGCGACGCACACCGCCAGCAAGGAAATGAGTTCGCCCTGCGGCATCGCCAGCAGCGTCGCGAACATGGCGGCCGAGTCGTCCGGCAGCTTCTCGGCCCAGGCTTCGCGAACCTCGCGCAAGCCCATCGAGGCAGGCGCCTCGGCGATGTCGGGTGCAGCCGCGATCAAGCCGTCCACGTTCGATGTCGCCATGACGTTGACCGTCGAACCCTCGTAGCCGTGGCAGATCACTCGCCGCGCCAACTGGTGCACCAGCGCCACCAGCGCGATGTGCGGATGGCGGGCGACCTCGGCCTGCAATGCGGCTGTTCGATGCGCACTCAGACGGCGCACGAGCTTCTCGGACAAGCCCGGCTTCGCCGCCTTCGCGTCACCCTCGGCCGACCCGACACCCCCGCGTTCGACACCGACAGCCTTCGCGCGCAGCGCACCACCCGGCTGCGCTCGCAACAGACCGCGGTGCACGACGACCGCGCCCGCGTGATCCACGGCCACCACTGCGCCGGCCTGCGCGACCACCTCGGGCGCGTACACCGTCAGCGAGCGTTCGATCGCCTCGTGTTCGTCGCCCAGCGCATCCAGCCAGTCCTGCAACTGCTGCGCATCTTCCTCGGGCAGGTCCGCCTCCTCGTCGTCCAGCCGGTCCTGCAAGGCCCGCTGCTCGGCATCGAGTTTGGCGATGCGCTTGGCCTCGGCCTTGCTCGGCACACGATGCTCGCGTCGGGCACGCTGGAACAGGTGCAGTTCCGCATACGTCGCCCGCGGCACCACATCGACCCACGACCACCCTTCGGCCCGAACCGCCTCGACTGTGTCCGCGAGCTTGTCGCGCGCAAGCTGGTCCAGCAGCGCCGCATCGACAAGATAGACGCGTTGCTGCTCTTCCGAGAACAGGTCGCGACGCACCGCGCCGCCCGCCGCCTCGTAGGCATCGAGCCCGACGAACCGCGCGAGCGCATCGGTCGCCGCAAGAACCTCGTCCCGCGTCAGCTGCGCCCGCAGCACGTCGGGACTGCGCTGCCAGTCCGGCGCCTCGTAGAACGCCGCCTCCTGTGCCACATGGTCATCGGTGATCGCCAAGGCCATGAGCTGTTCCAAGGTCACGTCCTGCCCACCCCGATAGTCCGCGAGCAAGCGCGGCGACACGTTCGCGAGCTTGAGGCGCCGCTCAACGACGAGCGGCGTCACCCCGAAGTCGGCCGCGATGTCTTCGACCGGACGCCCTTCTGCGACCAGCGCGGCGAACGCCTCGAACTGGTCGGCGGGATGCATCGCTTCGCGCTGCACGTTCTCGGTCAGGCTGACCGTGCGTGCCTCGGCATCGGCCACGACCAGGCACGGCACGCCCGCGTCCTTGTGCAGCTTGCGACGCTTCACCAGCAGTCGCAGCGCAGACAAGCGACGCCGCCCGGCCACGACGTCGAAGTGCTCGCCGTCGCCCGCATCCACCACCGCGAGGTTCTGGATCAGGCGCACCCGCGCGATGCTCGCTGCGAGTTCGGGAATCGACATGCCGCCGCCCCGACGGACGTTGCGTCGTTTCGAAGGCCGCAGCTTCGACAGCGGGATGATCCGGCGCTCGTCGTCGGACGCGGTCGTCGCCATCGCAGTGGCGACAGCCGAGGTTTCGGAAAGAGTCATCGTGTTCATGGATTCACTCCTGTGCCCTCGAAGGCTCGAGCCGTCGAGAGACGTTGATCGATTGGGTTCAAAAGTCGTGGATGGGCTCAGTGGTGCTGCTGCATGGGCGCTCTCCTTGAAGTCGGTCGGACCTGGGCTCCGCGGGGCCGCGAAGCTCCTTCGCGGCCTTGAAGGCCGGTCCGGCCGGCGCGGGTGCGCCGTCAAGGGGGGAAGCGCAGCCGCTGGCGCGGCCCGCAGGCGAAGCCGAGGACACGGGCGGCTGCGCGGCCCTTGACGGAAGGAGCACCCGCAGAGGCCACGCAAGCCGGCCATTGGCCGGCGCGCAGGCGGCCTCAGCCGCCGGAGCGCGAGAACAGTCCGTCCGACAGAGTCCTGAATACCGCCGGGCGCCAAACGTGGCCGAGCCGGCATCGCCGGTTCGGCGGCTTTCAGGGGCGCCAAGCACCGCGCGGCGGGGATGGCCTGCAAGGCGATCCCCTGGAGGCCCATTGCCTGGCACCACACCCGGCCCCAAGGACCTTGCCGCCGCTCGCACAGACGAAAGAAGCGCGCCGATCAGAACAACGGCGCGCCAGAAAGTTGACCGCTCAGGGCGCGGTCGTCCCCGTCATCGCCTGCAACCGGTCGATCACGCCGGGTTCAACGAAGACGCAGGGCTGGTCCGCTGCGATCGGTGCATCGAACACCCGCGCAAAGGCGTCGCGCTTGAGGTGCGCACACCGCCCGGTTCGATAGACCTGGCCGGGCTGCATGCGCCCTGCAGCCGACACCGCGCCGCTGCGCTGCGGATCGCATTCCACCAGTGCCACGAAGCCGTCGTCGGACAGCGTCTGGTGCTCGGGGCACAGGCCCCAGCCGGTGGCCGTATGCCGCTCCATGCTGGCGCGCAGCCGACGATCGAGCAGGATGGCACCTGTGTCGAAGCGAGTGCCGCAGACCAGGCATACGCGCTGTTCGAGGGAAACGTGTGACTTGTCGTTCATGACGAACTCCGTGCGTCGGGCGGGATTGCCCGAGACGTCGCCCACACGGCGCAGCGCAGCCGTCAGGGTTCGCAGACGGCCGAAGGCCGCGAGCACGCAGCGAAGCAGCGCGCGCAGACCTTGACGGCGAGAACGCCGTGGTACGTTGAAGGAACAGCAAGCCGCCCCTCTCCCGACTTCGAGGGAAACAGCAAGCGAAGCGCGCAGGCGTGAGGGATCGAAGCCGCATGGCCGCGACTCAACACGAGGCGCGGGGCAAAGCCCGACAGCCCGACGGCCACCGGCCGGCACGCTCGATCACAAGGCCAAACCCCTGCCCGCTTCACAACCAGAACCAGGTCGTCGAGCGAGCACCAAGGGCATCAGAGGCCTGGATCAGGGGCTTGGATACGGAGGCACGAGATCCCGCCGTGCCAGCGTGCTAGCCACTTGAAGCATCAGCTCGAGATCGATGGTCGACGGATCGCGCGGGACCAGGTCATAGTGACAGAGCGTGCCGAGGAGGGTGCCTTCCGAGTCCATGACAGGGACGCCGCAATAACTTGGCACCGCTGCACGCGCAGGATGTCCTTCGGTGCGTGGATCCAGCATCGCGTCGGCGGTCATGAAGACGCCCTTCGAGTCCCGCACGTAGCAACAGTAAGTGGCGTTGTCAGGTACCTCGGTCGCGGCCGTCAGTTCCGGATTCTGCTTATCGAAGTGAACCGCCGCATTGGCCCTTCCATCCTGGAAACGCCAGATGCCGATGAACCGGTAGTCGGTGAGCCCGACCAAGTAGGCCAGCGACTCGCGGACTCCGTCCCGATTCAGCGTTCTGTCGAAGGCCTCGAAAGCTTCGCTGGTCGGCACCATCATTCATTCTCCTTTGCGATCAAAGCCTGTGTCGCCTGATCTCGCTGACCATTGAAAAATCGACCCAGCGCCCGGTCAAAACACTTGTCGACGGATGCGATCTCGAACAACGTCAGACAGCTGCAAAGCTTCAGATCGTCAGGCGAACCAAATATCTCGTGCGCGGATCGCGATTCGACGGCCAATGCCGCCTCGACACATTCCTTCAACCTCGGACCGAGAGCAGGATGAGCCCAGTACGACCGCGCCTCGTTCAGATCGTGCAGCCCATAGAACTGGGCCATCGAGCTTCGACCCAGCGCCTTCAGTTGCGGAAACACGAACCACATCCAGTGCGTCCGCTTCTTTCCCGACCTCAGTTCCGACAGTGCGGTCTCGATGACCGGCGCCTGTGCTTCCACGAACCTTCTCAGATCTCCCATCGACGCCTCAGCCTCCGAGGCGAGACTTCGTCGCGAAGCCTGCAGACGGACAGCAGCGTCCCCTTTGAATCCGAATCAAGAAGCACATGAGCAATCCGTGGCGGCCACCAAGCGATGAGTCCAAGTCTACGGCGTGTCTCGACATGTCGAGGTCAAGGCCCGCTCAACGCCGATCAGGCATCACGCAGAAGCGGATCAACGCATGCAAGGTGGACTGTTCACCGTCGTGCCCACGAATGGCCCACCGCTGCGTGACCGGCCAGAAGTCGATCGTCTTGCCTTTCGCCGTCACGACGAGGTGGCCGTCGTCGGCCACTTCGTGCTCGATGCCCGCCTGTCGCAGCCAGCGGGCTTCGTCAGGCGGGGCCGCCGCCGCTGCGCGCGTTCGAGGGTCCAGCTCGTCGACCGCATCCATCAAACGCTTGCACTGCTCGATGTCGAACATCGAGATGTGCGTGCCCTCAAAGGGCAAGTCGAGTTGCTCCGCCATCCAGGCGTAGGCCTCGCTTCTGCGCATTCGCCCAGATCGCCACAGCGGATCGAACACATCATGTGCGGCGGTGCGTGCCGACCGCAGCGCGGCGTTCGCCAACGTCCCGAAAGGCAGCGTGCCGTCGCTCACCGCGATGCGTCCATTCGGCCCCCTGACCTGCCTGCCCGCCTCATGGCAACCGACGTGAGCCTTGCACGGTTCGCAACGCCAGAACGACTTGGACGCCAGTTCGGGACGGTTCGCAAACAGATCATCGCCGCTGACCAGCTCGGCCGTCCGACCGCAGTACGAACACACCGGCGCCGGCGCCACCATCTCGATACCTCCTCAAGCCGCCTTCAACCAACGATGCTCGTAATACGGTCGCTCCCGGTCGTCCAGGATGGCATACACCGCAGCCAGATCCTTGGGATCAGGATCCAACCATGCATCGAGGTTCTCGGGGCGTATCGGGATGATGCATCGGTCGTGCCCCACCTCGGAGATTTCCGCCGGCGGGTCGTCGGTAATGGCAGCGAAGGACAGCAGGTCCGGCTGTCCAGATCCCGTCCAACGCGACCACAAACACGCCACGAGCATGTCCTGACCGGTCTCGGGCTTGAACTCGAGAACGACGTCCTCGACCTTCTCGCCTTCGCCCAGATCGCGACGCTCGGCGCGGTGTCGATTGACGTGCTCGTAAAACGTGCTGGCCAAGATCACGCCGTGCGAGATCCCGAACTCCCCTTTCCAGAAGCCTTCGAGGTTGTCGCGGCGCGCGTTGTACGTCCCAGGGAACTTCACGTCGAAAAACGCCGGCTTGCCGGCCGGCCGACATTGATAGCGCATCGGCTTGATCACTCGCTTGCCGCTCTCCAGCACCATCACCGGCGCGTAGGACTGCGGAAAGATGCGCGAGTCCTCGTCGGACAGATCGGTGCGGTGAAGATCGGACAGCTTGCCCATCGCCCACTCGATCTTCGCGGTCGAGATCCGCTTGTCTTCTTCGGCCTTCTTCGTCGTCTTCGTCAACAGCGTCCGCTCGGCATCCGCCAGGCGTGTGCGCTGCTTGAAGATTTCCTGCTGAAGCTTGACCTCCTGCTCGGCGGCGAACTCCGCAATGAGCGCCTTGATCTCGCGCTCCATGTCGCTGCGCGGCTCGGCAAACGCCGCCTCCATGGCCTTCGGAATCTTGACCTTCGCGTCACCCTTGCGACGCCAGAAGATCTCGAAGAACTCCTTGATGTCGAGCTCCGCGCCGAAGTCGCGTATGTAACGGCGGTAGTCCGCCCAGACCTGGGCCGAATAGCACATGGTTTGTCCTGTGTCGCAGGTTGGATGATCGGAAGTGTCGGACCAGTTTACGAGTGCGAAGAGCAGTAGGATAGACGAGTTGCTGTATAAACGTACAGCCAGCAAGAATCCTCACCGGCACACCTATTCCATGATTGATCAGCGCGAACGCGCCGAGCCCTTCGCCTCGCTGAACGCCGAACAGTTGCAGGCGGTGGAGCATGGCATGGACCATGATGGTGGTCGCGGTCCTGCGCTTCTCGTGATCGCCGGCGCCGGTTCCGGCAAGACCATGACCCTGGCGAGCCGCGTGACACGTCTCGTGATCGCCGGCGCCGACCCCCAACGCATCCTGCTGATGACCTTCTCGCGTCGTGCGGCAAGGGAGATGGAAAGCCGGGTCGGGCGCACCCTGCACCAGGCCTTGGGCTACTCGTCGACGCAAGCACCGCCGACACTTCACTGGTCCGGCACCTTCCACAGCGTGGGCGCCCGGCTGCTGCGCGACTACGCGGCGCAGATCGGGCTGAACGAGAACTTCACAGTCATCGATCGAGGCGACGCCGAAGACCTGATGGGCCTGGTGCGCCATGAGATCGGACTCGCCGAGACCAAGGGTCGAGCCCGCTTCCCGCAGAAGGGCACCTGCCTCGGAATCTACTCCCGCGCCGTCAACAGCCGGGCGCCGCTGTCAGCCCTGCTGCTCGACCACTTTCCGTGGTGCGCCATGCACGAGGATGACCTGAAGCGGCTGTTCGCGGCCTATGTCGCCGAGAAGCTGCGCCAAGCGGTGCTGGATTTCGACGACCTGCTGCTCTGCTGGGCGCACTTGATGGACCATCCGCAGCTGGCCGCCCACGTCGGTGCACGCTTCGACCATGTGCTCGTCGACGAGTATCAGGACACCAGCCGGCTTCAGGAAAGCATTTTGCTGGCCCTGAAGCCCGATGGCCGCGGACTGACGGTCGTGGGCGACGACGCGCAGAGCATCTACAGCTTCCGCGCCGCCGAGGTCGAGAACATTCTGCATTTCCCTGCGCGCTTCCCGACGCCGGCGCGGGTCGTCACGCTCGAACGCAACTACCGTTCGACCCAGCCCATCCTCGACGCGTCGAACGCAGTGATCGCGCTCTCGCAGCAGCGCCATGCCAAGCAGCTCTGGACCGACAAGCTGTCCTCCGCGAAACCGGAACTGGTTGCGGTGCAGGACGAGTCCGAACAGGCCCGCTGGGTCGCCGACCGCGTGCTGGAGCACCGCGAGGCAGGCTTGAGACTGAAGGCCCAGGCCGTCCTTTTCCGCGCCTCGCACCACAGCGCAGCATTGGAGCTCGAGCTCACACGCCGCCACATCCCCTTCGTCAAGTTCGGCGGGCTGCAGTTCCTCGAGGCCGCGCATGTGAAGGACGCGCTCTCCGTGCTGCGCTGGGCCGAGAATCCGCGCCACCGTCTGGCGGGATACCGGGTGGCGCAACTGGTCCCGGGCATCGGCGCAGCGACCGCGACACGCCTGCAGAACGCGATGGACGCGGTGTCGAACCCGGCCGCCGCGCTGCAAGACTTCGAGCCGCCGCCGGCAGCACGAGCGGAATGGCAAGCGCTGACCGGCTTGATGTCGACGCTGTCGTCACGCGCCAGCAGTTGGCCCGATGAACTCCAGCACGTGCTGCGCTGGTACCAGCCGCACCTGGAGCGCCTGCACGACGACGCCCGGGTCCGGCAGGCCGACCTCGTCCAGCTGGCCCGCCTGGCCGTTGCCGCCTCGTCACGCCAGCAGTTCCTCGTCGACCTCACGCTCGACCCGCCCGCCGCGACCAGCGACGAAGCCGGTCCGCCGCACCGTGACGAGGACTACCTCACCCTGTCAACGATCCATTCCGCCAAGGGCATGGAATGGCAATCGGTTCACGTCCTGCACGCAGTCGACGGCTGCATCCCCGCCGACCTGGGGGCAGGATCGACCGCGCAGATCGAGGAAGAGCGCCGACTGCTGTATGTTGCGCTCACCCGGGCCAAACGGCATCTGCACGTCCTGGTCCCACAACGCTACTACGTCACCCATCAGGCCCATGGCGGCGATCGACACGTCTATGCCTCGCTGACGCGATTCATGCCGACGTCCGTGGCCTCACTTTTCGAGCACGTGGGTCCCGCACTCGGCAGCGATGCACGACCTTCGACGATGCACCACGCCCTCCCCACCGAAGGGACCCTCGCCTCCGCGTTGGGACAAGCCTGGCGCTAGTGGAGAGGCAGACTAGCCACCGCGCTCAGCGAGAAACCGGCCAACGAGTGATGTGTGCAGAGCGACGAAGCCCACGATATTGGCAATCACGGTTGCCCAAAATACTGCGACGAAGGCCTGCTTGGACGACTTGTGGCGCAGCAGTTGCTGCGCGAGCAAGGCACCCGGCCAACCGCAGGCCAAGGCGAACCAGTGAAGTGTTGCTTCCGGGGTGCGCCACCGGCGGTGGCGCGCCGCTGACTTGTCGAAGGCGTAGGCCATGAAGGCGATGAGGCTCGCCACAACGTAAACCGCGGCGACCCATGGGCTCACCGACCAGCGCCGAGCGACAAACCAGTAAATGAGCACGAAGGCCGGCACGACCAACAGGCGAGGCAAAGTCCACGGCGCGGGCGATTCAGGGCGCGGTGCATTCTGTTGTCTCCTCGTCCGAGGAAACTGAACAGACTTTGCCCGCTTCTTTCCTTGCGGCCCGAGCTCGACCTCGAACGTCAGAGGCAAACCGACCGACGGCCGCCCAGTGCCGGACGGGAACGACTTGATGTGGACAAAGATTTCTTGCCCACCTTGCAGCGGTTCGATGAAGCCGAATCCGCGCTCGTCATTCCAGGATCTGAGTCTGCCGTCGAATCGCATGGGAGCATTTCGCGAGGCATAACGTTTGACCTAAGCGGCGTGCCGTAAGCCCGTCCGGCTGAAGTAGAGGCTAGGTTTCAAGGTCGCCTCACTCGCGAGATCATGAACGGCTTCTTCATGTGGCATCGTTGCCATCCGCTGATGACATGAAACTGCCGTGACTCGCACCCACACCTTCCGGCGGCATGTAGTAACGGAAATGCGTCGTTCGTTCCACATCGAAGGCATCGAAGTAGATCAACTTCCCATAGACGACAAGCGTTCGCTCCCCTGCGCGCCACACAGCAACTTCGTCTTCCGTCTGAGAAGTGAACTGCGTCTTGAATATCATCCGCCCCGTCTGACCCGGAGCAGAAACGCCCTTACTTTCGCGAGGGTCACCAGCCGGGCCATCGAACCGTTCGAAACCGGAAACCACGCTCGCGGCGTTGGCCCAACATCTGACTTTGTTCGCTGGCGTCTGACCGGTATTCCTGAACTCTATGGTGATCCGAACTTGCCTCACCAACAATTCGCCGTCGTCTTCCCACTCCGCAAAACACTCAAAGACATTCAGATAGGCACGCAACTGCCTGCTACTAGACTCGCGGGCTTCCACCACTAGGTTGTGAGTCTTCCGAACCAATCCGAAGGTCAAAGCGGCGATCGCGGCGGTGAGCCCCGCAATCCACCAATCCGGCTGACGCCACCATTCCATAGGCGAATGATGCGCCCAAGCGGCGCTCGAAAGTGCAAGAGTGCAACGCGCGTAGGGAGAGACGCATCCATGCGCGGTGAAGTGCTGCTGCCGGTCGATTGTTGAAACCTAACGTGTGACCTAGGTGGACCACTGTAGGTGTGGAAGCCGGATAACCTCTTCTAGGAGGTCCAACTCCTCGCCGTCGTAGTTGATCTTCTGCGATCCAGGTATTCCCATCTTGACTCTTTCCGTTAGGTCGAAGTGTCGCTGAGCCGGTACAAGGTCATGGGCTTGCTTGAAGGGAGGGTTAGACCGAATGTTTGCTCACCTCATTTGGGAAATCCAAGAGTCGGACTGGTCAACAGGTCAGATACAAATACCTCCAGCGGGCCACAGATGCTGCCTATCTCTTCGAAGGTTGGATATGGCATGTTCCCGTGAACCAAATTGCTCCGAATTTGATAAAAATGGGAAAAGAACTTGTGCGCTGGCATATCGGTGTAGGCTCGATCGCCTAGGCGATCTCTGACGAGGTGCTTTCCTGCTTGACTTATGGACTGTTGAAGAAGCCATCGCAGAGCACCGAGCATGGAGTCCCTCTCTGCCCGGCTTAGAGCCGAAGCTTCGGTCTGCGCAATGAGTTGTTCAACGTGTTCACGCGCTTCCGTAGAGCGTGCTGCTGGTTCAATCAATGCCTCGACCGACATCACCAGTAGCAAAAATCGAGTGTCGGCACTAGGCTGAAAGAAGGATGCATTGAATAGCGAGAAGGCGAGCTGTTCTCGTTGCGAAAGGGTCGGACCCCTCGCTATGGATTCAAGCAGCAATGTCTGGAAGGCGTCGGCGTTCGTGCCTCGAACCATCTTGGCGCCGGCTAGCGCGAATCGGGGTTTTGGGTCGGTGGCGAAGGCCATCAGCCCATGGGCACTGTTGAGAACACGTTGTCCCAACTGATCTTCCAGCCATTTCAGTCCGTGCTCTGTGTAGAGAGACTTGGTGGCGCGCTCACCGAAGTCAGCTCCCACACGAACCCTAGCAAGTGCAACCATCAGAGCCAACTGGTACCTCTCGCCAGCCGCAATGGCCGCTTCACTTGACGAGTAGCCGTCTCCGTTTAGGGTGAGCTGTTCGGCATCCTTGATCGGTTGTTCCGTTTTCTGATTTCTGAGCGCAATCGATGCGTCTCCATCTGAAACGGGAAGCCGTAGTTCGCACGCCTCTGTTTGAATCGTGTCGGTAGGCGATCGGGTGAAGCGAATGCGAAAGGAGTAACTCATTTGCTGCTCTGCTGTCTAACGTTTGACTTAAGCGGACGGCCGTCGCTCGGTTCGCTTGAACGAATACTTTGGCGCTTCCAAGGAAGAAGCGCTAGATCCAGACATTGTGTGGAAGCTCTTTGCGGAGCTCTTCGCATCGGTGATGCAAGGCATCCTCCAACTTTCTTATAAGTTTTAGGATGGAACGCAGCACTTGGCGCCTAAATGGTTCTCTAGCGCTCCTGAAGATTGCGCCGTCACCAGTTTCGAAGAGATCAAGAGACATATCCAGAACATCTGCGTCTGAGTGCGCCACTTCCTTGTTCCTCATTGTGATGAGAGCTTCGTGCATCTCTCGTTCGCGGGCCGTGAGGTTGCGCAACAGTACGCCGGGTACTGCCTTCTCAGCGACGTCCGACTGGCCCCGCGACTGCACAAATGATCGTGCGTATGAAACCACCAGCGCAGTGTTCATCGCCATCAAGAGCGCGTTCGGCGGTTTACTCCGAGGTAGGGCGATCCGGCGGGCGAGTAAGTCCTCGGCAGTGGCTCGCGCCTCTTCAAGATCGATGCGTGCAATGTAGAGGCGGCGATACAGGCGCAACTGAGGTTGAAGCGCTGGCAATAACTCAGTTCTCTCGAAGGGCTTGGATGGAGACTGGAGCACTTGCAACGCCAAAGTCGTGTGTGCCGCATCGTACCTTTCCATTGCCGGACGGACGGGGCAATCGGGAGGCAGAAATGGCTACTTGTCATGCAAATGGATCGCCGTGCCTGCAATGTAGGCTTCGGGTTTTCGGGCCCCTTGAACAACAAACCGAGTGACGGTGGACTCGGCGTTCAGCCTACCCAGCACTCTATTGCCGACCTCCGAACCGAAATGGTTCCTCCTGCTCATTCGGCCGAGTTACGTTGCAGATTTCCTCAACGACTACTGGCCGTCCGAAAATTGCATCAGGTTAGCCGTCGTCCCGCGCGTACGAAGCACAGGTTCTTCTTTCGCCCCAAATTCACGACCCGATCACTCGCCATTTGCCGTAGCACCGACCTTGATGTAATACTGTACATCCATACAGTACATCGGGAGCCTCGCATGGCCGCCGTCCTGGAGTGGGCCGGCGATGACGAGGAGCCGGTCCAGGCCTCCTTTCCGTCCTCGCAGCACCGCACCCGTGGCCGACGAACTCTCGTGCAGGCAGGCGATGCACTGCCATCCGACATTGCCTCGGCCATCTGGCGCGGGAACGAGCTTGGCTCGCCCGTCACGTCGGTGCTCTCCAGCGGATTTGACCTGCTCGACGCCGAACTGCCCGGTGCCGGCTGGCCCTGCCATTCGCTCACCGAGATCCTGCAGCCTCAGCCAACGATTGCGGAGTGGCGTCTGCTCGCCCCGGCCATGCAAAGTGTCGTCGCGGCCGGCGGCCATGTCGTCGTCGTCGGCCCCCCGAAGTCGCCGCACCTGCCAGGTTTGAAGTACGCAGGCCTGGACGAACGCCACCTCGTGTGGATCAAGGTCGAAGCACCCGCCGAGCGCCTGTGGGTCACGGAGCAACTGATCAAGACCAACGCGGCCGGCCTGCTGGTCTCATGGCTGCCCCAGGCGCGCCAGGAACAGATCCGTCGCCTCCAGATCTGCGCACAGGGCTGCGACGGGCCTACCTTCTTGTGCCGCCCCCTCGCCTCACAGCACGAGCCCTCCGCCGCCCCCCTGCGCGTGGAACTCGGCTTCGGCGCCGACTGGGAAATCCACGTGCGCCTGCTCAAGCGCAAGGGGCCGACACACGAGGAGCGCATCGCGCTGCGTTCGATCCCCGGCGGACTCGAGTCCATCATCACGCCCAGGCTGCGCCTGCCCAGCCAACTCATCGCCGCGCGCAAGGCGCGCGAGGACCAACCCCATGTTGTGGGCAGCCCTGCTCCCCGCCAACCCGCCCTCCGACGAGTCGAAGCGCACTGAGGCCCTGTCGGGACTCGCGACCTGGTGCCTACAGTTCACCCCCCGTGTCGCCGTCATCGAACCGCTCTCGGAGTCGCCCGCCGTCGTGATGGAGGTCGAGGCCAGCATTCGTCTGTTCGGCGGCAAGCGCAAGCTCGTCGAGCGCGTGCGCGACGAAGTCGGCGACCTGGGCGTGCGCCAGTTGAGCTGGGCACCTACAAGCCTGGCGGCGGTCGCGTTGGCACGGGCCGGCCAGTCCAACGGCTTCGCGAAGCCGCTCCAGCAACTCCTCGATCGCCTGCCCATCGAGACCCTGACCGCGGTCGCCGCGCACCATGCGACCCTCGTTCGCCTCGGCCGGCGCACCCTGGGCGAGGTCCGCGCCCTGCCCCGCGGCGGCGTCAGCAGGCGCTTCGACGCCGAGCTGCTGGGCGCGTTGGATCAAGCCTACGGCCTGCGTCCCGAGGCCCACCAGTGGGCCGAGCTGCCCGACACCTTCCACGCGAAGATCGAGCTGATGTCGCGCGTCGAACTCGCTCCGGCGATGCTGTTCGGTGCCCGCCGCCTGATGCTCCAGATGTCCGGATGGCTTGCTGCACGGTACTCGGGCGTCACCGCCTTCACGCTGCGCTGGTGCCACGACACGATGCGCTCGAAGTCCGCGGGTGACGGCGGCGAGATGACGGTGCGCACCGCGCAGCCCACCCGCGACATCGAGCACCTGACCCGGCTGCTTGCGGAGCACCTGGCGAAGGTCGAGCTGCTTGCGCCGGTCGGCGACCTCGAACTGCTCGCCATCGACGTGCAGTCGCTGGAGGAGCAGAGCAGCACGCTCTTTCCCGAACCCAAGCGCGCCGGAGAGAGCCTGGCCCTTGTGCTCGAGCGCATCGCCGCCCGCCTCGGCCCTGAACACGTGCTGCGGCCTGTCGTGGTCGAGGACGAACGCATCGAGTGGATGACGCACTGGCAACCTGCACCACAGCCCCGACCGCGCCAGCTCAACCGCTCGGTCGAGATCCCCCAGCCGACCTGCATCTTCGATGCGCCACTGCGTTTGGCCACGCGGGGTGACATGCCTCTCTACCAAGGCCCCTTGCTGCTGCTGGCCGGGCCGCACCGCGTCGAGAGCGGCTGGTGGGACCGAACGACCGAGGACGGCCTGCAGACGACGCGCCACGTCGCGCGCGACTACTGGGTGGCGTACAGCGAACACGCGGGGATCCTCTCCGTGTTCCATGCGCGCCTGGCCAACGACGAGACCCAGTGGTTCGTCCACGGTGTCTTCGCCTGAGCGTGCGATGGCGACCATCCCAGACTACGCCGAGCTGCGCTGCGTCAGCAGCTTCAGCTTCCTGCGCGGTGCGAGCCAGCCCGAGGAACTGGTCGAGCGCGCGAAGCAGCTGGGATACAAGGCCTTGGCCATCGCCGATGACTGCTCGCTCAGCGGCATCGTGCGCGCTCACGTGGCCGCGAAGAAGTCCGAACTCAAGCTGCTGGTCGGCGCGCAGTTCACGGTCGACTGGGGCATCGCATCCACTTCAGACACCACACCCTTCGTGCTGACCGTGCTGGCCTGCAACCTGCACGGCTACGGCAACCTGTCGCAGTTCATCACCAAGCTGAGGCGCTCCGCACCCAAGGGCACCTACCACCTCGACATCTCGAACATCGGCGGCGACGAACTGTCCGACTGCGTAGTCGTGGCATCCCCGAAGCGCATGGCGGAACCGGCACAGCTCCAGACCGTCGCGAAGTGGCTGCTGCAGCATTTCATCGGCCGCTGCTGGTTCGGCGTCGACCTGCTGCGCCTGCTCACCGACGAGATGTGGCTGCACCGGCTGCGCGAAGTCAGCGCCGACAGCGCGATCCCGCTGGTGGCGGCCGGCGACGTGCACTTCCATGTCCGCTCGCGCAAACCCCTGCAGGACGTGATGACCGCGACGCGCGTGCGCAAGCCGCTGACCGAGTGCGGCCTGGACCTGCAGCCCAACGCCGAGCGCCACCTGCGCACCCGCTTGCGCCTTGCCCAGACCTACCCGGACGACCTTCTCGCCGAGACGCTGACGGTCGCAGCCCGCTGCGTCTTCAGCCTGGACGAGCTGCGCTACCAGTACCCGGACGAGGTGATCCCCGCTGGCGAGACCGCAGCCTCCTACCTGCGCAAGATCACCTACGAAGGCGCGGGAAGACGCTGGCCCAAGGGCATGCCCGCCAAGGTGCAGCTGCAGATCGAGCACGAGCTGGACCTCATCGGAGAACTCAAGTACGAACACTACTTCCTGACGGTGGCCGACATCGTCGCCTTCGCACGCTCGCGCCACATCCTCTGCCAGGGCCGCGGCAGTGCGGCCAACAGCGTCATCTGCTACTGCATCGGCGTGACCGAGGTCGACCCGGCGCGCATGAGCGTGCTCTTCGAGCGCTTCATCTCCAAGGAGCGCAACGAACCGCCCGACATCGACATCGATTTCGAGCACGAGCGCCGCGAGGAAGTGCTGCAGTACCTGTACCAGAAGTACGGACGCGACCGCGCGGCCCTCACCGGCGTGATCATCAGCTACCGGCCCAAGAGCGCGATCCGCGACGTGGGCAAGGCGCTGGGTTTCTCGCCGGAAACGGTGGACGCCATCGCCAAGGGCCACGTCTGGTGGGACGGCAGCGAGGTCCGCAAAGAACGGCTGGAGGAAGTCGGGCTGTCGATAGACGAGCTGCAGGTGCGGCAGCTGCTGCACCTTACCGGTCAGTTGCTTGGCTTCCCACGCCACCTGAGCCAGCACACCGGCGGCTTCGTGCTGACCAAACTGCCCCTGTCGCGCATGGTGCCAGTCGAGAACGCGGCGATGAAGGACCGAACGGTGCTGCAGTGGGACAAGGACGACCTGGACGCGCTCGGGCTGCTAAAGGTCGACTGCCTGGCCCTCGGCATGCTGACCGCGATCCGCAAGTCGCTGGAGTTCATCGGCCTGCGCAAGGGCTACGCCTTCGAGATGCAGGACATCCCGGACGAGGACCAAGCTACCTACGACATGATCTGCCGGGCCGACACCGTCGGCGTGTTCCAGATCGAGAGCCGCGCTCAGATGAGCATGCTGCCGCGCCTGAAGCCGAGGTGCTTCTACGACCTGGTCATCGAGGTCGCCATCGTCCGGCCCGGCCCCATCGTCGGCAAGATGGTCCACCCCTACCTGCGGCGCAGACAAGGTCAGGAGCCGGTGACCTACCCGAGCGACGCGCTGAAGCAGGCGCTCGGCCGCACGCTGGGCGTGCCCATCTTCCAGGAGCAGGTGATGCAGATCGCGATGCTCGCCGCAGGCTTCAGCGCCGGCGAGGCCGATGGCCTGCGGCGCGCGATGGCGGCCTGGAAGCGCAAGAGCGGCATCCTCGACAGCTACTACGACCGCATCGTGCAAGGCATGACCTCGCGCGGCTACGACAAGGCCTTCGCCGACGCGATCTTCCAGCAGATCCACGGCTTCTCGGAGTACGGGTTCCCCGAGAGCCACGCCGCCTCGTTCGCGCTGCTGGTCTACGCCAGTTGCTGGATCAAGCAGCACCACCCAGCGGAGTTCCTGGCGGCGATGATCAACTCGCAGCCGCTGGGGTTCTACACGTTCGGGCAGCTCGTGCGCGACGCACGGCACCACGACGTGGTGGTGCGCCCCGTGGACGTGATGGTCAGCGAAGTTGACTGCACGCTCGAAGACTTGCCGCACACACCGGCAGTCCGACTGGGCCTGCGCATCATCGTCGGACTGGCCAACGAGACCATGCACCGCATCGTCGCGGCACGCCAAGAACGCGTCTTCGACTCCGCGGAAGACCTGGCGCGCCGCGCCCATGTCGACCACACCGAGATGAAGCTGCTGGCCGCGGCCGACGCGCTCATGGCACTGTCGGGCCACCGGCGCCAGCAAGTGTGGGACGCCGCCGCGCTGCGATCTACGCCCGAGCTGCTGCGTGACGCGCCCTTCGACGAAGACCTGCTTGAACTGCCGGAAGCACCCGAAGGCGAGGAAATCCTGTTCGACTACGCGGCCTTGCGCCTGTCCTTGCGGCGCCACCCGCTGGCGCTGCTGCGCGACACGCTCAACGCGCGCAAGCTCATGACCTCCGCACAGCTCGACGAAGTACCCGACGGTCGCCTCGTCCACTACTGCGGCATCGTGACCTTGCGCCAGCAGCCCGAGACGGCCAACGGCACGGTGTTCATCTCGCTCGAGGACGAGACCGGGGTGGTGCAGGTGATCTGCTGGAAGTCGCTGCGGGACGCGCAGCGCAAGGAGTTGCTGAACTCGCGCCTGATGATCGTCCACGGCAAGTGGCAGCGCGAAGGCGACGTGAAGAACCTGATCGCCGGCCGGCTGGAGGACGCCACACCGCTGCTGGGCCGGCTGGCCACCGAGAGCCGGAATTTCCGCTAGGAAATCAGGTCATTGCTACTATTTCCCAAAGGAGACACGCCATGTTTGCCGAAGAACTTCCCCGCGACCAATGGATCGATCGCTTCACCATGCGCCTCGGCGTGCTGCTGCCTGGGATGGACCCGACGGAGGCCTCGCTGCGCGCCGAAGAGATCGCCCATGACGCCTATGCCATGCGACCCGAGGACGCGGCCGAGGTCTATCTCGAGCTGCCGGACTTGCCCGTGGACGCACTGTCCGACTACGAGAAGTACGACTTCGCGACCTGGACGCTGGCCTACGACTTCGATGACGGATCACGGGCGAGTGCGTCGGCACTGCAGGCTGCCACTGCGGTGTTCGAATCCGAGCGCGTGAACCCTGTCGCCGGCATGCTGGCGCAGTTCAAACTCGAATGCTGGGACGACGCAGGGTTTACGAAAGACATGGAACTGAGCGAGGAAGAGCACAAGGCGCAGCGCACCTGGGTACGGGCCTCGCTGGCGGCGGATGCGGAAGAACCGATTGCGCCAAGGCATCCGAAGGGACGCCTCGCGATGCAGTGGCCGAGCAAGGTGCGTTGGGAAGCAGCGCGCGAACGCTGGCTGCAGCGCCAGCGCGACAAGGCCTGAACTCGTCACCGACGCTCCACGCCGATGCACGATCAATCCGGCCTCTTCTCCGAGACCTCGCACGATGGGCCGCGCGGCCTGCGATTCGTGCCGGACTTCCTCAGCCGGGCCGAAGCCGACGCCCTTCTTGAACTCGTCGCCACGCTGACGCTCGCAGAAGCACGCTACAAGGACTACACCGCCAAACGACGTGTGGCGAGCTTCGGGGGTCAGTTCGACTACACGGCAATGCAACTCAAGGAAGGACCGGCCATCCCCGAGATGTTCACGCCGCTGATCGAGAAGGTTGCAGACTGGCTCGGCGTTGCACCCGGCCTCTTCCGCCACCTGCTCGTCGCCGAGTACCGCCCCGGCACGCCCCTGGGCTGGCATCGCGACGTGCCCGACTTCGAGAGCATCGTCGGCGTCTCCTTGCTGGGCACCGCGACGATGAAGTTCCGACCCTATCCGCACGTCGTCGGTCAGCGATCACAGGTGATGCAACTCGAACTGC
>Ga0307508_10002742_pt1 | contig 18374 bp, 16 predicted proteins | sample 9_EM_MG_FD_203089 | JGI IMG/M metagenome (GOLD analysis project Ga0307508, IMG submission 203089) | Populus trichocarpa ectomycorrhiza microbial communities from riparian zone in the Pacific Northwest, United States - 9_EM | ecosystem: Host-associated > Plants > Roots > Unclassified | place... | reverse complement strand
CCGGGACATTTCGTTTCTTGGCGATGTCCGTTGCCTGCTGAGGTGTGAGCAGGCCGCGATTGTTTGAACCGTCAGTGAGCAGAACAACGAAGGCTCCTTTCCGTTTGTTGCCATCCTCGCGAGCGGATTGTTCGAGTCGGGTAAGTGCGACGCCGAGTCCGTCACCGATGGCGGTGCCGTCTTCGATCATGCCGATTTTCAGCCGTTGAATTTGTCGGCCCAGCCACTCGTGGTCGAACGTCAGCGGTGCGAGCGTATAGGCGCGTCCGGAAAACACCACGAGGCCGATGCGATCGTTTGCCCGTTGGGAAATGAAGGCCTGGATGACGGGTTGGATCGCTTGCAGGCGGTTGATGCGTTCGCCGCCGCGCTCATAATCTTCCGCGAGCATCGATCCTGAAAGATCGATCGCGAGCATAAGATCGTAGCCCTGTTGTTTGACGTCGCGTTTGTCTTCGACGATCTGTGGGCGGGCGAGGGCGACCACGAGCAGAATGAGTCCCAGCATGGCCAATGATGCCGGCCACCGTGAACTCGGAATGATCGAAGGCCGGTGCCACGATGCCGCGAACGGCACGATCATCACCGGAGCGCCCCGGCGTCCGCGCACCCATACCAATAATGGGAGGATCAGCAGCGTGAGAAGCCACCAGGGACTGTGAAACGTGTAGCCGTCAAGGACGGCCAAGTGCCAAGTGGCAAGTGACAAGTGACAAGAAGAAATCAATGTGATCATCGGGTCTTGTTACTTGGTGACTTGATACTTGTTACTTTGGCGCGCGCTTAGCGCGTGCCGCGCTGGTGCATTCTCGCGTGAAAAAATCGCACGAGGGCGTCGAGGCGATCCTGTTCAGTGCCGACGACGAGACGGCTCAGGGGATCGGGGAAGAGCGTGCGAAACGAGGCGTCGCGTTGCTGGACCCATTCGCCATGAGCGGCGCGCTGCGACGACGACGTGCCGTCGAGCGTTACCAGTCGTCCGGCGACCGGGTCGTAGGTGGTGAGCGTGCGGTCAAAGGGCAGTTCCCGCTCCCAGGGATCGTCGACGCGGAAGCCCATCGTTTTATACCGGCGCGACAACACGCTCCAGCCCTCGGGCTCAACGCGCGGTGGAAAATCCCCGAGCCAGATCATAATGCTGTGTCGCGGCGCGGCCTTGGCGAGTAACCTCCAGGGGATGGAGGTTGGTTGAGAGCTGAGAGTTGAGGGTTTAGAGTCAGAGGCTTTGCGGCCCGGATCTGGCGTTCCGCGTTCCGCGTTTTGCGCTCCGCTCTCAAGTGACGGAGCTGGCTGACCAAGCAGCGTCGCGGCGGCGTGGAGGATTTGTCCGCGGCCGCGTACCGGTTCCTGCAGCGTATATCCGGCGGGCGAGGCGTGAAGGAAACCAACGCGATCGCGATTTACGGCGCCGAGCATCATCACGAGTCCTGCGAGTTCGAGGAGGGCTTCGCGTTTGGATTGCGCGCCGGAACCGAATTGCAAACTGACGCTGTCTTCAAAAACGAGCAGGAGTGAGACCTCGCGCTCTTCGATGAATTTTTTCCGGTATGGCTCGCCCAGACGCGCAGTCACGTTCCAGTCGATGTCGCGAATGTCGTCGCCGAACGTGTATTTGACCACCTGGTCGAATTCCATGCCGCGCCCGCGAAACGCGGAACGGTACTCGCCGCTCAACACGTTTTCCACCGCATGACGCACGCGCCATTCGAGCTGCTTGAGCAGCGCGAGCTGGGAGGTGACCAGCGAGGCGGCGGAGGATGAGGATGGAGGAGGCATTGCGGAAAAGGCTCAGAAAAAGAGCAGAAGGACTGAAAGGCGGAATCAGGAAAATTCGATCAGAGCGACTGCGCGTATGATGGGTGGTCAGGGGCCAGCAAGAATTTCAGTTTTTCTGTTCTCCGGCGGGGACTGCGGTGCGGGCCAGCACTTGATCGAGAATCTTGTCGGTCGTGAGACCTTCGGCTTCGGCTTCGTAAGTGAGACCGACACGGTGACGCAGCGCGTCGTGGAAAACGTCCTGAATCAGCGCTGGGGAAACGTAATCCATGCCACGCAACCAAGCGAGGGCGCGGCCGGCTTGGAAGAGGGCGAGCGACGCGCGAGGAGAGGCGCCGAAATTGAGCAGACGTTTCGCACTGCCAGCGGTGCCCTCGGATTGAGCGGCGAGGTCGCGCGAGCCGCGGACCAGGGCAAGGATGTAGGCTTGGATGGCGGGCGAAACGTGGATCGCGTCGACCTGATTCCGAAGCTCCAGCAATTCCTCGCCGCTGGATACCGCCTTGACCTCCGGTTGTTTGGTTACCTGGCCCCACATTTCCATCATCAGCGCTTCCTCTTTCGCTGACGGATAATCGACGAGCAGCTTGAAAAGAAAGCGATCGGTCTGCGCTTCCGGCAGTGGATAAGTTCCTTCCTGCTCGACGGGGTTTTGCGTCGCCATCACGAAAAAGGGCTTGGGCAATTTGTGAGAGCCGCCGCCGATGGTGACCTGGCGTTCCTGCATGGCTTCGAGGAGCGCAGACTGAACTTTCGCGGGGGCGCGATTGATTTCGTCGGCGAGCACCAAGTTCGCGAAGATCGGGCCCTTATGTGTCGCAAAGGCGCCGTCTTTCGGTGAAAAAATCATCGTACCCACGACGTCGCTCGGCAGCAGGTCGGGGGTGAATTGAACGCGCTCGAACTGAACGCCCAGCGCGGAGCCGAGGGATTTGACGAGCAGGGTCTTCGCTAACCCGGGCATGCCTTCGAGGAGCACGTGGCCGTTGGCGAGGAGGGCGACCAGCAGCCGCTCGATCACGACATCCTGGCCGATGACGGCCTTGCCGATTTCAGTGCAAAGTTTCTGGGACCAAGAAGGGCCGGTAATCATAGAAAAGTGAGAGTGATAAGTAATGACTGACCAGAGACAAGTGAAGAGAGGGAGGCTTGAGACTGTAGAACGGGCGAAGTGTTTCAGAAAACGGCGGCGAAAATAGCTAAAAAAGCGACGGAAATCGAGATGACGGCGTTTACCCCGGCGAAGAGCGGAATTTTCATGTATTTTCGGGACATTTTATGACTAAACCAGCCCATGGCCGAATTTCCGGACATTGTTGAAGGCCCGTTGCGGGCAAGATTTGCGGTCTTGGGCGTCAAGCCCGGGGACGTGGAGGAACGTTTCGTGCGCGGTTCGGGCGCGGGCGGACAGAAGATCAACAAAACGTCATCGACCGTTTCGCTTCAACACCGGCCTACCGGTGTGGAAGTGCGGTGCCAAAAAGAACGTAGCCAGACGCTCAATCGCCTGGTGGCGTGGACCGAGCTCGCGGAGAAACTGGAATGGCGGAAAGCGGAGGCCGCCAATCGTGCGCAGGCGGCTCGCGAACTGGTTCGACGGCAAAAGCGCGGAAAAACGCGCGGGCAGAAATTGCGCATGATTGAAGGCAAAAGACATCGCGCGAAAATTAAATCGGCCCGGGGCCGCAGGTTGGATGATTGATGGACTGGCTCGGGAAATTCATGCTTTTCCTTGCCGGGCAAATTCCACATTAATGCGGTCGAAGTACCTTTGTTCGGTCGTCGTTGCCGGGTGATTTCGCTTGAAGATTTGATCACGGCCAAAGAGGCGATGGGCCGCGAAAAAGATCTGCTCACCACCAAGGAACTGCGGGCGATTGCGGCGAAGGGGGCACAAACTAAAGTGCAATAACCTCGTCGCTGACGAAGATATTGTCCCGCCGATAGTGGTTCAGCGGTGATCAGTTGTCGTGGTTCGCATGACAGCATCGCAACCCCGCTCATCAACCGCGACCCAACCTCATTTTTTATTCCGCGCGACTGGTTGGTTTCTCCTGTCGGTCGGCTTCACCGCCCTGGCTTCCGCGGCGCCGCCGCCCTCGACGCCTTACAGTTTCACCACGTTCGCGGGTGCTGCCAGCATCGGCTCCAGCGACGGCAACGGAAGTAATGCGCGTTTCAACCAGCCTTACGGCATTGCGGTCGACGCTACCGGCAATCTCTACGTCGCGGATTCCAGCAATCACACTATCCGCAAAATCAACCCGGGCGGGACCGTCACCACGCTTGCCGGTAAGGCCGGCTACTCCCTGCCGTCGGATCAGATCAGTACTTCCGGCGATGGAACCGGCAGCGCTGCGCGATTCAGTGGCCCAACCGGCTTGGCGATGGATGCTGCGGGCAATATTTATGTGGTAGGCAGCGGCGAAAACGCCATCCGCAAGGTCACGGCCGCGGGCGTGGTTACGACTTTCGCCGGCGGTGGATCGGCCAACCTCTTCATTGTTCCGCAAGGCGTCGCGATCGATTCCGCCGGCAACCTGTATGTCGCCGACGCATTCAATCATACCATTCACAAGGTCACCCCGGGTGGTGTCGTCACTACCGTTGCCGGTAGTGCTTCAGGCAGTGCGGATGGAGTGGGCACGGCGGCGATGTTTTTCGGACCGCGCGGGGTGGCCATTGACGCCGCTGGTAACCTCTATGTGGCGGACAGCGGCAACGCCACCATCCGCAAAATCTCTCCCGATGGGGTTGTCACCACGTTCGCCGGGCGCGCGGGAGTGACAGGATCGGCCGATGGCGCCGGCACGGCCGCCACATTCAATTTTCCCTGCGGCGTAGCTATCGACGCCACCGGCAATCTCTACGTCGCGGACAGCGGCAACGCCTTGATTCGAAAAATTACTGCGGGCGGAGTGGTCACCACTCTCGCGGGCCGGGCCGGACAGGTCGGTCACGCCGATGGAGGAACCGGGGTTTCACTTTTTTTCAGGCCTGTCGCCCTGACGACGGACCAGACGGGAAATATTTTCGTGGCTGATGCCAGCGACCAGACAGTCCGCAAGATCACCCCGGCGGGAACGGTGTCGACGGTTGCCGGACTCTCGCCTTTCCAAAGCGCCGGTAGTGCTGACGGTACCGCCGCCGCCAGGTTTTTTGCACCTCAAGGATTAGCCAACGGGCCGGCTGGCGAAATCTATGTGGCCGATACCGGCAACCACACGATCCGAAAAATTTCGGCGACGGGCGCTGTCACCACGCTCGCAGGACTCGCGGGATCCGCTGGTTTCGCGGAGGGCGCAGGTGCCTCCGCACGGTTCAACACGCCGGTCGACGTGGCGGTGGACTTGAGCGGCAACGTGTTTGTGGCGGATGAACGTAACTTTGTCATCCGCAAGGTAACTCCGGCCGGAACAGTTTCCACCGTTGCCGGCCAATCCGGGCAGTGGGGCGAGACCGATGGCCCGGTTGGGGCTGCCTTGTTGGGAGACATTACCGGTGTTGCGGTCGATGCGGTGGGAAACCTGTACGTTTCCGAACGGAGTCGGGTGCGCAAAATCGGTGTGAACGGCCAGGTGATGACCCTCCCGGATTTTTCCCAGCCGCACACATTCCTGACCGATGTGGCCGTTGACGCTGCGGGGAATATATATGCGGTTGATGCAACCTACGAGGACGTGGTGAAGATTACGCCTACGGGCACGATCACGCGGATTCTGCCTCATTACTTCATTCCTGCCCGCATCGCATTGGACGCTGCCGGTGCCGTGTTCGTCACGAGTGCGGAGCAACATACGGTCTGGAAACTTACGCCCGATGGCGTGCTGGCTATCATCGCTGGCCAGTACTTCACACCCGGTGGTACCGACGGAACCGGCACAGACGCCCGTTTCCGAACTCCGACGGGCATCGCGGTCGATTCCGCCGGCAACGTTTATGTGGCCTGCTCCGGCAGCGACTCCAACACGATTCGCCAGGGCCGGCTCGCGGGACCGCCCGTGATCGCGACGCAGCCTGCGAGCCAGACGGTGGCGGTCGGCGCGTCGGTGCAATTCGCGGTGGTCGCGTCCGGGGTGCCTGCTCCGACGTTCCAATGGTATTTCAACGGCAGCCCTTTCAACAACGCGACCGGGACCTCACTGAGTTTTTCCAACGCGCGCGGGAGCGATGCTGGCGAATACACCGTCGCCGTGACCAACGATCTCGGCAGCGTGACGAGTGCCAAAGCTGTGCTGACGGTGACCGCCGCAGCAACGCCCGTCCCGGCCACCAGTGGTGACGCATCGAATGGCGGAGGTGCACTCGATGCCTGGTTTGCGGCGATCGTTGCCATCGTGCTGTTTGGCAGAACGCGAAAAAATTTGGGAACGGGCCAAAAATAAGGGCCAAGGGAAATCGCGGTCGTTAATGATCTGACGGCGCGAGTTTCCTTGGCCCGATTGGCCATGAAAAACTGTTTCCCGGGCGCGGCAGATTTGCGGAAACCAGAAGCGTCGCGGCAGAGACCTCACCCACCTTCGGGGCACGCAGGGCGTGTTGATTTGAGCGCCGTACCTGCGGCACCCTCGGGTTACGCGGGTGCCACTTCGTCGCCGACGGATAGGATGCCGCGCTTGGTTTCGTGGATGAGGTTGGTGCCGAAATTAACGTTGGTGGGCTCGACCGAATCCCGCCGATAAGTGGCGAACGTTTTGAGGGGTTCCTTGCCGCGCTGAGCGGTGAATTGATCGGTGGTGGTGACGATGCAGCGTGCGCAGGGTCCGGCGTTGCGGAAAACGGCGTCATTGATTTTCACCTTTGTCCACATGTCCTCGGCGTAGCGTTCGCAATCGGCGATGACGAGATTGGGCCGGAAGCGATTCATCGGGAGTGGGTCTTCGTCCTTGAGGGCGAGCCGGTCGTTTAAGTCAGCGAGCGACGCTTCACTGATCGCGAGGAATGGGTACGCGTCGGCAAATGAGACGACGTCGCCGGGCTGCGCCTTGCTTGGTTTTACCGGGCGATTGTAAGCCTGTCCGATACGTACGAGTCTCAGATCTGCTCCGAGAAATTGGGAAAGCCACCCGGCAGGAGCGTCGCCGCAGTCATCTGCAATCACGGTGTTTTTCCAGACGGTCACCGATCTTTGAGTTTTTGAGCCATCCATTTCCGCGCGAAGCGGAATCACCACAGAACCGCGGTTGGGCGAAGAAAGAATAAGATTTTCACCGGTGAGCGCGGTTTCGATCAACGCCATGCGAGGATGAGTTCGCTGCGTGAGAAACATATTGTCGGCGGCGTTTACGACCAGGAAGCGGCGGTCGCCGACCAGTCCGTGCTCGTCGAATTCGGCGGTCCGCAGGCTCAGGCCGCGGCAGGATTTCACCGGATAAATATGCAAAGCGGAGATATGCATGATCGGGCTCGGTTGCCATTGGTTTTGTCCGAACCGCGCAAAAAGAAAAGCGAAGACCGCGCGGCTCCTCGGGGAAATTAGGCGCAGTCATTCATCGGACTTGTTGGGCTGGGCCTGGTGTCCATGCGTCTATGTCGAGTGTCGACGGCCTCCTGATGGCATGGCCGCGAGGGCCAGCCCCACACAGGTTGGCGATGAGCTTTGAACTAATTCGCTGTTCGATTGCGGGTTGAGGGTAAGCTTCATTTTACAGGCAGTGGAGCTATTCCGAATTTCACGCCGAAAATCAAAATGAGCACGACAAACGCAACGGGTGGCCAGTAGCCGCCGAGCCGGCGGGTCCAGCTTTGGGATAGTCCGAGAAACATGAGTCCAAGGAGAAGGACGAGCGACACTCCTCCAAGCCAGCTGTGCACAAAGTAGGCGTCGAAATAGACTCCGGGCAATCGGGTTCCGTGTTGGGTCAGCCAATCCATGACGACAATCGTGACCGCTGCGGATGAATTAAATAGTGCGCTCAGTGACGTCACGCCAACCAGGCCGGTGATCAAAGACAGAAATCCGCTGATGATCGCCAATGACGAGAGTGGGACGATGATGAGATTTGCGATCAATGATCCGGGTGAAAATAAATGAAAGTAGCTGATGCCGGCGGGAGTGCTTGCGACAAAAGCAACCCAACCAGCACAGCATGACCCCAGAATGTGCCTTCCAATCCAGTTGACGAAGTGATGACGCCGTCGCCAGTTGGGGCGCGGCAGGACTGAATAGGGATGCCAGTGGGAAAGAATATTGTTTGAGAGTGGCAGCCCCATCACAACCAGCGCGGTGACGACAGCGTACGACATTTGAAATCCAGCGCTGAACAATTGCAGCGGGTCGATCAACAGCGTCACCAGCGCGGCCGCGGCAAGAGCGGCGAGCGGATTTCCCGGAAGACTGAAGGCGCGCGAACCAAGGAGAAATCCGATCATAAGAAATGAACGTACAGCCGGGGAATTGATTCCGGTCACCTCCAGGTAAAACCACAGGATCGCGAGGGCGAGCGCGACGGTCGCTTTACGGGGCACGCGCAACAGTTGGAGGATGCTGTGTAATGCCACGGCAATGACGCCGACATGCAATCCGCTGATCGAGAAAATATGGAATGTCCCACTGCGCATGAAGGCATTTTGCTGATCGGGCGAAAGTACGGCTTTTTCCCCGAGCAGCATCGCGAGGTAGAGCGAGCGGATCTCCGGACGGTGTTCCAATCCAACGGAAAGGATTTTTTCGAGACGCATTGCGGTGCGATTGCAAAAACGCCGGAGCGGAGTGGGCGGACTCACTTCCTGGAGAAAACGGGCGCGGCTCAGTTTCTGGCGGATACCGAGATTTTCCAGATAGTCCTCAAAACTTGCTTCAACCGGATCGCGCGGCAGGGGTGCGATCACGCCGCGAATCAAATAACGACCCGAGCGCTGGGGAGCTACGCTCGTTTTTCGTAAGGCGGAAAAATATACCCGGCGGTCGATGAGGTCATGATCGTTGGCGCCGGCGGCGGTGATGGTGCCGAGTCCGCTGATGCTCCGTGCCTGGGGCGCACCTGGGAATATTTGATCAACGGCAAGCGTGAGGGTGATTTCGCGTGGCGGTTCGTTTTCCCAATGATGCAGTTGAGGCTCGCGAAAATGGAGGAACGCAAAAGCGCCAAGTGCAATCGCCGCATTCATTCCGGCCATCCAACCCCAATGGGCCAGGCGGCCGGGGTAAAATGTAAGCGAGCCAGCCGCCACGGTGAAGGCCACGGCGAGACCTGCGATCCAACTTAAATGAAACGGTGGCGCTGGCCAAAAATGCGCCGCGATCAGGCCGCCCATGAAGGGAAGCAGCAGCCATAAGAGTGGCGCGCGCAGATGAGTGACGGGCGAAGGCATGACAGCGAAATCCACCTTGGCCCGGGCGTTTTCTCTGGTGAATGCGAACAGCATTTCGTGCCGCCTTCAAACTTGTTTCTCCACGCATTAGGCGCACTGTGGTCGTTTATGGCGCGCGCAGTCGATGAGACCGATTCCCTTTTTGGCGAGGAACCCTCGCGTCACGTCACCGTTTTGTCCGAAAAGCCGTTGCCTCACCAACCGCTCGCGGCGCGAATGCGTCCACGCCGGATGGAAGAGGTCGCCGGCCAGAAACATATTTTGAAAGCCGGCAGTCTGTTGCCGCAGCTGATCGCGACCAATCGTTTTGGCAGCCTGTTGTTTTACGGTCCTCCCGGTTGCGGAAAGACGAGTCTGGCGGAAGTGATAGCCCGTGAAACCAAAAGCCGGTTCGTCCGGATCAACGCGGTGATGTCCAATGTCGCCGAGTTGCGCGAAATTTTGACCGCCGCGCGCCGGCGACCTGAGGCGGGGACGATTTTGTTCATTGATGAACTGCACCGGTTCAACAAATCGCAGCAGGATTTGTTGTTGCCCGACGTCGAGGAAGGTTCGGTGCGTTTGATCGGTGCAACCACCCACAATCCGGGGTTCTATGTGAATCCTCCGCTCTTGAGTCGCAGTCATCTTTTTCGGCTGGAGCCACTCGCCACGGCGGAGGTCGCGGAAGTGTTGCGTCGCGCGCTGGACGATATCGAACGAGGACTGGGCGCGCGTAAACATTCAGCACAAGACAAGGTGCTCACGGATCTGGCGGTGCTTTGTGATGGCGATTTGCGGCGCGCCTTGAATGCGCTCGAGGTGATCGCGCTTAGTCTTGCCGAAGGCGCGCCGATCACGGAAAAGGAATTGGAGTTGTTCGCGCGCGAACGCCGGATTCGGTACGATGCCGACGAGGACGAGCACTACGACACGATTTCGGCGTTTATTAAAAGCTGTCGTGGCAGCGACCCGGACGCCGCGATGTACTGGCTCGCGAAGATGTTGGCGGGTGGGGAAGACCCGCGCTTCATCGCGCGGCGGTTGGTGATTCTGGCGAGCGAAGACGTGGGCTTGGCGGATCCGCAAGCATTGCCGCTGACCGTCGCGGCGCATCATGCGTGTGACTTTATCGGATTGCCCGAGGCGGAGCTCACACTCGCGCACGCAACACTCTATATTGCCACAGCACCGAAGAGTAACTCCGCGACGCTGGCGCTGGGAGAAGCGCACCGGGTGCTCAAAGAAGCGCCGGTGCAGCCGGTACCGGTTGCCCTGCGGGACAAAAGCGGTGCGGCCAGCAAGCAGGCGGGTCATGGCAAGGGTTATATGTACTCGCACGATTTCCCCGAAAATATCTCCGGCCAGGCTTATCTCGAAAAACCTGTTACTCTTTACACCCCAAAAACCGCCGGTTGGGAGGCCAAGATTGCCGAGCGGCTGGCACGCTGGGGGGAATTGCGTGGAAAAATCCGAGCTAAATCGTCGGCTTAACAAAACGATTCGATCGCGGCCCACGAAACACACGAAAGAGCACGAAATGAATGGATTGAGCTCCGAAGCCAAAACGAAATTCCCTTACTCAAAGTGATTTTTGACTCCAAATCTGAGGGAACGTTTTTCGATCAGCTTTCGCGTTTTTCGTGTGTTTCGCGGGCAATCCTTCCTCTTGGTTGGGCGTATTATGCCGTTGAGGAGTGAATTCTGTGCGAATTTTTTCAGGTCCGGCCCGACAATCGACCTGGGGCTTGCGCCGTGCGGGTGGGGAAGTTAACTTCACAACAATGAAGCCCCTTGTCACTTGCGCCGCTCTTTTGGTGATGGTCAGCACTGGTTTTGCCGCTTCGACGGGTATTACCCTCGTGCAAAAACCCAAGCCGGCGGATACCCAGGCCACCGAAACAACCCAGGCAAAGCCCGCGGAACCTGTCGCTCCTGTGGCGTCGGTAAAGGCGCCTAAGAAAGAGGAAAAGAAGGTCGAAAAAGAGCCCGTGATTCCCGGCATGACCATTGCCCGGGCCAACGGAACTTTTTTAGGGTTCGAAGCTACCGGGGGTAAATTCAAGCTGTCGTTTTACGACAAAAAGAAAAAGCCCATGGCAGTGGATGTGAGTGGTGGATTGGCGCGTTGGGCCAATGTTCGTGGACCGGGAGATGTCCGGTCGCCGATGACGATCAGCGGGAATGCATTGATTACGTCCAAACCTGCGATTCCGCCGTTTTCCTACAATGTCTTCATTACCCTCCTTCAAGGCGACGGTGACGATGCCAAGGCGATCGAAACGTATACGGTGCAGTTTCGGGGTTAGGAATGGTCGCATCCTGCTACGCCACGACGATGTTGCTGAGGTAGGGCGGGAGCGTTTGCCACGCACGCAGCAACGGTGCTAGCCGGGCAGCGAATGCCCCATACGGCGCGCCCAGCGGTCACGCCCTGCCAGCTGAAAGAAAACGTATAGGGCGGCTGGTCTAAGTCGCGACCAACGCTGAGCCGAGCTGGGGCTCGGCGGTCCTGGGACGGAGGCTTTCGAGGACCTGAATCTTTGGCTGGCTGGATTTGACAGTGTGAGTGGGCCGGGGAATGATTGGCGGCCTTTATGCCACATGATCCGACCTTTGATTCAATTGAGACTGCGATCCAAGCCATCGCCGCTGGTGGCGTGGTAATCGTCACAGACGACGAAGGCCGGGAAAACGAAGGCGACTTGGTGATGGCGGCGGAAAAGGCGACGCCGGAGCTGGTGAATATGATGATCCGCCATGCACGGGGCCTGATCTGCGTGCCGATGACCGAACCGCAGTTGAAGCGACTCGGCATCAATCTGATGGTGCAGCAAAATCGGGAGGCATTGCGCACCGCTTTTACGGTATCGGTCGACGCCGCTGAGGGTATTACGACCGGGATCAGCGCCTATGATCGGGCGCATACGATCAAGTTGCTTTCGGATCCTGAAACGCGCTCCGACGATCTCGTTCAACCGGGTCATATTTTTCCGCTTTGTGCGCGTCCGGGCGGCGTGCTGGAGCGGGCAGGGCACACGGAAGCGGCAGTGGATCTTGCGGCGCTCGCAGGACTCAAACCCGTGGCGGTGATTTGCGAAGTGCTCTCTGACGACGGCACCATGGCCCGCGTTCCGGAACTGAGCGAATTTAAGAAGCAGCACAAAATTCCACTCGTCTCCATTGCTTCGTTGATCGAGTACCGGCATCGGCGTGAGCAATTGGTCGAACTCGTGACGCAGCGGCCATTCGCCTCGGAATATGGCGAATTCCAACTGCACATTTTTCGCAGCAAAGTGGATGGGCGCCACCACCTGGCATTTACCAAGGGCAAACTGGACGGTTCGCCGACGTTGGTGCGGGTGCAGACGGAAAACCTGCTGAGCGATGTATTTCATGCGAAGGGCATGGATAGTCATCAATCCTTGATGTGTTCCCTGAAGCATGTCGCTGATGCGGGCCACGGAGTGATCGTGTACATGGAGCAAACCGGACGAATGCAGACCGCGATCGAACCCGATGGAAAACCGGCGGAGGGCGTGCGGGCAAATTTGCGCGACTACGGCATTGGGGCGCAGATTTTGACGGCGCTTGGCTTGAGTAAAATTCGCCTTATGGCGCATTCCAACCGGCGGGTGGTCGGCCTCGATGGCTACGGGATCGAAATTGTGGAGCAAATTCACGTGTAAGATTTAGGTTGCGACACAGGCCGTTCCTACCTGCTTTGAACCCTCCATGAGTTTCTCCAGTCCCGAGCCTATTGCGATCAAGGGTGCCAAACTTTCCTTCGGCATTGTGGCGGCACGCTATAATTCCGACTTGGTGGACGCTCTGCTCCGCTCTGTCGGCACTAATCTTGAGGCGGCCGGGGTGAAGGAAAAGCGAGTCGAGGTGATTCGCGTACCCGGTTCCCATGAAGTGCCGGTGGCGGCGCGATGGCTGGCGCAAAATGGCAAGTTCGACTGCGTAATCGCGCTCGGTGTGCTGATTGGTGGCGATACGAATCATCATGAAATGGTCGGCCAAAGCGTTTCGCATGCGCTGCAGGCCGTTTCAATTTCGACCGGCGTGCCGGTAATCAACGGCGTCGTGGTGACAGACACTCTTATACAGGCGCAGGCACGTTGTCTCGGTTCGATCAACCGCGGCGCAGAGTTCGCCCGCGCAGCACTCGAAATGGCGGCGTTGCGGCGGGAAATCGGAGGAAACTCATGACCAGTCAATTTACCCAACGCCGGGAATGCCGCGCGGCGGCGTTCCAGTATTTGTACGCGTGGAGCGTTAACCAGCCGGCCAACCTAGCGGAGGATTTGCGTTTGTTCTTCGAGCATCTCGAACAACCGCGCGATTATTACGCCTTCGCTGACGAGTTGATCCACGGTGCGATTGAACACATCGAAGAACTCGACGGTCACATCAAGGCACTCGCCCATAACTGGGAATTTGATCGTGTGGCAAAAATCGACCTCGCCATCCTGCGCCTCGCGATGTTCGAGATGCTGCATCGGAAAGATATTCCACCCGTGGTCTCCATCAACGAGGCAATCGATCTCAGCAAGCAGTACTCCAGTCTCGATGCGAAGCGCTTCATCAATGGCGTGCTTGATCGGATGAAGGACAAGCTCGGACGCGATTCGCGAAAACCATCGGCGGAGTAGCGAGCATCGAGTAGTGAGTAGTGAGCATGTTAAACACGGTGCGAATAAATTTCGGTTAACGTAGACAGTCGGACCTGTCCGCCACTCACTGCGCGCTATTTTTCGTATGTTTTCATTTTTCAAAAAATTCAAAGACGGACTGGCCAAGACGGTTTCGGCCATAACTGCGAAAACGCGCGGACTTTTTGGTGGCCGGAAAATCGATGCGGCATCACTCGAGGAACTCGAGGAAGCGCTTTACACTGCGGATTTCGGAGTCGAAACCACGACTGAAGTTCTCGAGGAAATTAAAACCGCCTACCGCAAAGATCCTGAGTTGAAGGGACAGCAGGCGGCGTCCATCGGAGCGGCGGTGTTGCGCAGGGTATTGACGGGTGCGGAAGGGACGCTGGAAGGAAGGAAGGTCCCGCCCAATTCCGGCGGTCCTAGCGGTCCCGCCCTGCCGCAGAATCCCACCGTGATCTGCATGATCGGGGTCAACGGCTCCGGTAAAACCACGACGACTGCGAAGCTCGCACACAAGCTCAAGAATGACGGCCAGTCGGTGATCGTGGCGGCGTGCGACACGTTTCGCGCGGCCGCAGTCGAGCAATTAAAAAGTTGGACGGATCGCTTGAAAATCGAACTGGTGGCCAGCCACACGGGAGCCGATTCCGCAGCGGTGGCGTTTGACGCGTGGCAGGCGGCGAAAGCGCGTGGGCACGATTGGCTGATCGTGGACACGGCGGGCCGGCTTCACACCAAAAGCAATTTAATGGAAGAACTGGCGAAGATCCGCCGCGTGTTGCAAAAGAACGATCCGACCGCACCGCAACATCGTTGGTTGGTCGTCGACGGAAGCCTCGGTTCGAACTCCATCGAGCAAGCGAAGGTGTTTCATCAGAGCTTTGGTCTGACGGGATTGGTCGTGACCAAGCTCGACGGCACGAGCCGCGGCGGGGCGGTGGTCGGAATTTACCGTCAGTTGAAGATACCGATTTATTTTATCGGGTTGGGTGAGCAACCTGATGACCTGCAGCCTTTCTCGATTGAGAATTATTCGCGGGCGGTATTTGGATTGGACAATTAAATCGAATGCCCAGCATGCAACGGAGTATGCACAGATTTAGGTGGTTTGCCCCCGAAACACCCTGCGTTTTTAAAAGTTCGTCACTTCCGATCGGTTGTAGGAGCGGCTTTACGCGGCGATCAGGAAAAACATCGCGGTATAAAGTCACTCCCACAGGTGATGTACTTTGGAGCGTTTGGAGAATATGCCGGACGGTTTTGACCATGTTGGTTGTCGGTGGCTTTTTAATTTCAGCGACCGCGGCCGAACCGGAGATGCGGCTGAGCCCGAGGAAAATCCGCGATGAAGTCCATGCCACGGTTGAAGCGCAGCTAAATGCATTGCGGGGGGGCAATTTTGAACGGGCCTACGAACTGGCCTCTTCGGGGATTAAATATCAGTTTGATGTCAGACTATTCGCTGCGCTGATCCGGCACGGTTACCCTGTGCTGTTGCAAGCCAACGAAGCCGACATCGGCATCGTACGCGATAAAAACGAAGAGCTAGCCCAGGTGACTGTGAGCGTGCTCGATCGTCAAAAACGCAATGTCGTGTACAGCTATTGGCTGGTGAAAGAGGAAGGCGGCTGGCGGATCAACGGCGTGGTACTCGAACAAAAACCGCCACGTGGGGATATTTAGAGGGCTTTGATAAAATTGTAGCCGGGGGCGCTGACACCGGAGTCTGATGTATTTTCTCTTTTCACTGGGTGGGGCGGGACCGCTGGCGCGCCGTAACTACATTCGCGGCGGGCCCAGCGGTCCCGCCCTACCGCTAGAATTCAGTGCGCGGTCAAATCAACCCCATCTCGCGTGCTCGAAGTGCGGCTTGAGTGCGATCGAGCGCGCCGAGTTTGCCGAGCACGTTCGTCATGTGATTTTTCACCGTGCCTTCCGTGATGCTTAGCTGGGCGCCGATTTCCTTGTTGCTACAACCGTCCGCGAGCAGCTTGAGCACGGCGAGTTCCCGGTCAGAGAGGGGATCGGCTAACGCCGCGGCGGGTCTTTTCCCTTCCTTGGCGCTGAGTCGATTCAGCTCTGACATCATCCGGGCCGCGACCGATGGCTCGAGAACGGAGGTTCCCTTGGCCGCCGCACGTAGCGCTTCGCATAACTTTTCCGCTGAACAGGCCTTCAACAAAAAGCCGAGCGCCCCGGCGCGCAGCGCGTCGAAGATTTCTTCATCCTCTTCAAATGTGGTCAGCACTACGACACGTGCTCCGGGTGTGGTGGCGAGGATCCTGCGCGTCGCTTCAACTCCTCCCATGACGGGCATGCGGAGGTCCATGAGGATGACGTCGGGTTTGTGGATCCGCGCAAGTGAGACCGCGCGTTCACCATTTTCCGCTTCCGCGACGATTTCGAAACCGTCTTGAAGTGAAAGCAGCGTGCGGAGTGCTTCGCGGAACAGAGACTGGTCGTCGACCAGCATGAGGCGGAGTTTTTTCATGCGGGCACTTCGACGGTGAGGGCGAAGCCTCCGTTGAGCCGGTTTGCGGTTTCGATCTGGCCACCGAGCAATTCAATGCGTTCGCGCAAGCCGACGAGACCGAAACCAGGATTCGATGACGGTCTCGAGGCGCCGACGCCATTATCTGAAAGTTCCAGGCGGATTCGTTGGGGGGCTCGAAAATCCAACACCAGCAAGGCACTCGTGGCCCGGGCGTGCTTGCGGATATTGGTCAGGCCCTCCTGGGCTGCACGGAAAAGAGCGTGCTCGACCGCCGATGAAAGCGGTCGGGGCGCGCCTTCGACAGCGAAAGTCGGGATTGGCGAGCCTTGCGTGATGAGTTCCTTGAGTGCCTCCGGCAGCGGCGGACGGTTCGCGTCAGCTCGCAGTGCGCCCACGGAGCGCCGGACGTCATCGAGGGCCTCGCTCGCGAGGTGGGCCGCCTTCACGACTGTTTCGCGGGCTTTGTCCGGCTGCGCCGGAAGCAGCGCGGCAGCGGCGTCCAATTGGGTTTTTACCACGGTAAGGTAGTGCCCTACGCCGTCGTGGATTTCGCGGGCGAGACGATTGCGTTCGCGGGTGGTAGCGAGATCACTCGCTTGTTCCGCATATTCCTGCAGCTGGCGGTTCGCATTTTCAACTTCGAGGCGGAGCTTTTCCGCGTGAGTCCGGGCGTTGAGAGCCTGGCGGGTGATGATCGAAAACACGATCGTGAACACAAATCCCGTCGAGTAGCTCATCGTTGCCTCCCATGCGCCAGACAGTCCGTAGGGAATGGCCCAGACTGCGACAGTCGCGGCAAATAGGTACGCATTGACGAGTGTCGCACCGGGCGCGCGCAGCAAAAAAACAGCTTGGGCACAGAGAGGAAAAACAATGATCCCGAAGAAACCGCGCACCGGGCTCACGAAAATCATCGCGGTAACGATCGCACATTGGACTGCAAAAAAGGCGAAGTACGATTTTGGGCCGCGATTTTCGAGAATGCTGCTGGCGAGAATACTGAGCGCGGTGAATACGCACCCCAGTCCGAATGTCACGAGTACGCTCCACTCCGAGCCGCGATAGGTTTGGTTTTGGAAAAAACTCAGAAAACACACCAGGACCACGCTTCCGACCGAAAAGCTGCTGTAGTAGCTGCCAGTTTGACGGTGCTTGGGAGTTTGCATCGGTGAAATACTAACACGCGGGGGCTGCCTGGCGATATAGGAAGAAAGTCATGGAGAGGTCATGTCGGGTTTGCGGGGTCGTGGTAGGGCGGATTATCCTAATCCGCCGTTCAGGATCACCGAACCCGAAATAGGTATTCGCGCATTTTCCGGAGCGTTAGGGATAACGCGCCCTACCCTCGGATCACAACAGGGCGGCGTGCAAAATTTCCACCGGGTGTTGGGCGATGCGCCCGGTGCCATCCTTGATTTGATGGCGACAGCTCGTGCCAGGGGCGGCGATCAAGGTGTCAGAAGTCGCCGTACGCACGGCGGGAAACAGCACGAGTTCTCCGATCTGTTGGGAGATATTGAAATGCTCTTCCTCGTAGCCGAACGAACCGGCCATGCCGCAACAGCCCGACGGGATTACTTGCACTTTATAGCCGGCAGGTAACTGCAGCATCCGCACCGTTGGATTGACCGAGGACAGTGCTTTTTGATGACAGTGCCCGTGGAGCTTGATGGTCTGCGGTCGCGCAGCGAAGGCGGCGGGCGTGATCCGCCCGGCATCGATTTCGCGCGCGATGAATTCGTCGATCAGCAGTGCGTTTTTCGCGAGCGCTTCCGCATCCGCGAGCAAATCTACGGGCACCAGATCCGGATATTCATCGCGGAAACCGAGAATGGCTGACGGTTCGATGCCGATGAGCGGCGATTCAGCGGTGATGATATCAGCGAGGAGTTCAACGTTGCGGATCGCGAACTGCTGCGCTTCGCGCACGAGTCCTTTCGAGAAGTGCGCACGGCCGCTTTCCACATGCTCGGGAATAATGACTTCATAACCGAGACGATTGAGAAGCTCGACGGCTTTGATGCCGACGGGGGTGTCGTTGTAGTTGGTGAACTCGTCGCAGAAAAGGTAAACGCGGCCGTTGGGGAAGGGAGGTAGGGCGGGCCCGCTGGGCCCGCCGTTGGTATGACCGCCTGCAAGCGGCGGGC
>Ga0307508_10002741_pt1 | contig 18382 bp, 14 predicted proteins | sample 9_EM_MG_FD_203089 | JGI IMG/M metagenome (GOLD analysis project Ga0307508, IMG submission 203089) | Populus trichocarpa ectomycorrhiza microbial communities from riparian zone in the Pacific Northwest, United States - 9_EM | ecosystem: Host-associated > Plants > Roots > Unclassified | place... | reverse complement strand
GATGCCCATCACGCCCAGCCCGAACAGCTGGGGCAGCAGGCTCGGGTCGAGCGACGCCTGTTCGTCCATCGTCGAAACCAGCGGCAAAATGCGCTGCTTCGCGAAGTCGTAGACGGTCTCGAAAAATAGCCGTTCGTCGTCCGAAATGCGGGTGAGTGCGTTCACGGGTGCCTCGAACCGAAAGTGAATCGGATCAAAGGCGCGGTAGCAAGGGCCCCGCGCCCATGCTTAACTCGGGACGTGCGGCCCGAGGATCTTCGCGAATTCGCGCGGCGTTCACGCGCTGTCGTCGCTTCGGCGAAACGCGCCCATTGGCGCGCTGCCGCGCAAGCGGGCGACGGGCTGGCGGCGTTCGATGCCGCTCAGGCACTCTACGAATACGCGACCGCCGCTGCTGACTTCCCAAGCGCCTGCTCTCGAGCCGAAGACTTCGCGCACCACGTGCGCGACAAACAGCTGATCGATCGTGCCTCCCAAGCCGCTGCCTTTGCTCGCCCTGCTCGCTGACTTTCAGCGGGCCTGCTCCGAGTTGAAGGTCGGTTGGTATTTGTTCGGCGCACAGGCGGCGCTGCTCTACGGCTCGCCGCGGCTGACCGCGGACGCCGATATCACCGTGCAACTCGGTCAGCTGTCCGCCCAGTCGTTCGCGGCGACGCTGCAGCGCCATGGGTTCGAGTTGCGCATCACGGACGAAGCCTTCGTGCGCACGACGCGCGTGCTTCCGATCCTCCATCGCTCGTCCAATTTCCCTGCCGACGTGGTGCTGGCAGGACCGGGCCTCGAAGAGGCTTTCCTGGAGCGGGCCGCGATTCGCCCCATCCACGGGCTCCAGGTGCCGATCGCGGCCGCGGAAGACCTGGTCGTGATGAAGGTGCTGGCTGGGCGACGCAAAGACGAAGAAGACGTCGTCGCGGTTCTATCCGCCCAGCGCGGCAAGCTGGATCTCGCGCTGATTCGACGCACTTTGCGTGATTTGAGTGACGCGCTGGCGCAAGACGACTTGTTGCCGCTCTTCGAGCGGCTGCTTCTAGAAGCCACTGACGATTGAGACTAGGCTGCCCGCGCGGTGAAGCTCGCATCGGTACTTTGGCGGCTAGCGCTGACTGCCTCGATGCTCGGCTTCGCGGGTCCGGTGCATGCCGATGAAGCGCGGCCGCCGAAGCGCCCGGTCCCCAACTACGACGGTCGCGGCGGTCCCGAGCCGTCGCCAGGACGACAGGCATTGTGGGTCCCGCGCGTGGTGGTCTCGCCGCTTTACTTCGTGAGCGAGTACGTGGTGCGCAGGCCGCTCGGCGCCGCCATCACCTACGCCGAACAGCACGGCTGGCCAGCGGCCATCTCCGATTTTCTCGCCCTCAACCAAGTGCACCCGATCGGCGTCGTGCCGTTCTTTCTGGTCGACTTCGGGTTCGAGCCGAGCGTCGGGCTGTACGCGTATTGGGACCATGCGGGGTTCAAGGGTCACCAGCTGCGCCTGCGCGGCTCCACCTGGGGGCCGCACTGGCTTTCGCTGACCGCGAAAGAGCGTTTTCTGTTAGGCGACGACTTCGAGATCTCGCTCATCTCGACCTTGACCAAGCGGCCCGACTTCGCGTTTTACGGCGTGGGCCCCGACACCCGCGAAGCCGAGCTCGTGCGCTATTCGGGCAAGACCGCCTACGCGTCGTTCAACACGAGCCTGACATTTGCTGGGCGCAATCTGCTCGAAACCTCTACCGGCTATCGCGGCGCAAGCTTCGGTCACAGCGACTACAACGGCCCGGACAGCGGCAACGCCAACTACCAAGTCTCGCTCGACGACGCCGTGACTGCTGGCAAGCTGGCGGAGCCCACCGGCTTTCGCGACGGCTACCGCGCGCCATTCGCGGGCGCGCGGCTGCTGCTCGACTCGCGCGGCCGCTCGAGCCGAAGCGACGGCGCGCGGCTCGATCTGTCGGCGGAACAGAGCGTCGACCTGGCCAACAGCCCCAGCTCCGGCTGGCTGCGCTACGGCGGCACGCTGTCCGGCTTCGTCGACCTGAGCGGCGGAGGCGCCCGCCTGCTCGACGCTTCGCTCACGACCCTGCTGGTCGATCCGATCGGCGAGCGCGCGGTGCCGTTCACACAACTGGCGTCGCTCGGCGGCGGCCGCACCATGCCCGGCTTCCGCACCGGGAGACTCAACGACAGGAGCGCGCTCGTGGCCACCCTGCGCTACTCGTGGCCAATCTGGCTTTCGCTCAGCGGCTCGCTGCAAGCCGCCGTAGGCAACGTATTCGGCGAACACTTCGCCGGGCTCCGTGCCGGCCGAGGACGCCTTTCGACCGCCCTCGGCCTCGAGACCAACAAGAATCGCGACAGCGTCTTCCAAGCTCTCGTCGGCTTCGGCACGGAAACCTTCGAGAGTGGCGCCAAGTTAGACTCGATCCGCTTCCTGATTGGAGTGCGGAGCACTCTTTAAGTAGTAAGCTCCCGGCGCCAAATCATGTCTGGCAATAGCTTCGGTCAAGCCTTCCGCATCACCACCGCCGGCGAATCGCACGGCCCAGGCAACGTCGTCATCATCGACGGCTGCCCGCCCGGCATCGCGCTGTCCGAGGACGACCTGCGCGTCGATCTCGCGCGCCGCCGCCCTGGACAGAGCCACATCGTCACCCAGCGCAAAGAGGCGGACGAGCCCGAAATTTTGGCCGGCGTGTTCGAAGGCCGCACCACCGGCACCAGCATCGCGATCTTGGTCCGCAACGAGGACCAGAAGAGCAAAGACTACTCGGACATCAAAGACAAGTACCGGCCCGGACACGCCGACCATAGCTACGACCAGAAGTACGGCTTTCGCGACCACCGCGGCGGCGGCCGTAGCAGCGCGCGCGAAACGGTGTCGCGCGTCGCCGCCGGCGTGGTCGCGAAAAAGCTGCTGGCACAGGCCTTCGGCGGGCGCGTCGTCGGTTACGTTACGCAGGTCGGCCAGATCGTCGCCGACGTGACCGACCCCGCCGCGGTGACGCTCGAGCAAGTCGAGACACTACCGGACGGTTCCGCGAACATCGTGCGCTGTCCGGTGCCGGCGAAAGCTGCAGAAATGGTCGCGCTCATCGAAGACATGCGCAAAGCGCAAGACTCCGTGGGCGGCGTGAGCGAAATCGTCGCCAGCGGCGTGCCGGCGGGCTTGGGAGAGCCGGTGTTCGACAAGCTGAAAGCCGACTTGGCCAAGGCCCTGTTCAGCTTGCCGGCCGTGGTCGGCGTCGAATACGGCGCCGGCTTCAAGGCCGCCGCCATGCGCGGCAGCGAGCACAACGACCTGTTTGCAGCCGAAAAGGGCCCCGCAGGCGCCCGCGTGCACACCTTGACCAACCGCCACGGCGGCATGCTGGGCGGCATCTCGAGCGGCATGCCCATCGTCATCCGCGCTGCGGTCAAGCCAACCAGCAGCCTGCCGCTCGAGCAAGCGACCGTAACCCAGCAGGGTGAAGCTACGACCATTCGCACCAAGGGCCGCCACGACCCTTGCCTGCTCCCGCGCTTCGTGCCAATCGGCGAAGCCATGGTCGCCATCGTGCTCGCCGATCACTACTTGCGTCAGCGTGGGCAGCGCGGCGATTGGGGCAAATGATGGCGAAGCGCGACGTCTTCAGCGGCACGACAGCGCTCGTCACCGGGGCGTCCTCTGGTTTGGGCGAAGAATTCGCGCGCGAGCTGGCGCGCCGACATACCAACTTGGTCCTCAGCGCGCGCTCACGAGACAAGCTCGAGCGCTTGGCCGCCGACCTGGCACGTGTGAACGGCATCTCCGCGCAGGTCATCGTGCAAGACTTGGCCGCGCCTGACGGCGCCTTGGCCTTGGCAAAAGAGCTGAAAGCGCGCGGCATCGCCGTCGATCATCTGATCAACAACGCCGGCTTCGGAACGGCCGGGCGCTTCGAGAGCATGGACGTCGAGCGCGAAGCCGGCATGGTGCGCGTCAACTGCGAAAGCGTCGTCGTGCTGAGCCGAGCGCTGCTGCGCGGCATGCTCGACCGCAAGCGCGGCGGCATCTTGAACGTTGCCAGCACCTCCGCCCACCAGCCGACGCCCTTCATGTCGACGTACGGCGCCAGCAAAGCCTTCGTGCTCAGCTTCACGCTGGCGTTGGCCGAAGAGCTACGCGGCAGCGGCGTGCACGCCCTGGTGCTGTGCCCGGGCCCCGTGCCCACCGGTTTTCAGGCCGCGGCGAGCATGTCGCACGCCTCGGTGGTCGCGTTCGCGAGCCTCGACGCGCACACGGTCGTCGAGCGCGCACTCGACGCCTACGCGCGCCGCGCCGTCCTCAAGACACCCGGACTCGTCAACAGCGTGCAGACGCTGGCCTCGAAAGTACTGCCGCGCTCGTTGGTCGTGCGCGCCGCGCGTCTGACCATGACGCGACTCGGCCGGGTTGCGACTTAACAGACCGTTGAAAACGGTGGCTGCCCAACCGCGGCCCGTTTGCAGAAGCTTTCGTGGCGTCCTTCGGTCGCGTCGTGCGCGGCAGGTCTCGGGCTGCTCCGCGCTGATCGCTCGTGGCAAGGACCCTGCAAGATTCACAGGGAGCAACCAGGAGGACGGGGGGTCCGCGAGGTTTCCGTGGGTTTGCGCGCCTTCGGCGCCACAGTCGAGATGGAGCGTGCGGCATCACGGGCGGCAGTGCGACCCCCCAATTTCTCGCCCTCGCGGACCTCCCGTCCTCCCGATCCTGTAAGATCTCGAGGGACTCGAGACGAGGGACCCGAAAGCGCATGGCCCGAAGGGCGTTCACCTGACGTCCCGAACGGCTTTACCGCGAGACGACACGGAAGTTTCTGCGAGGCGAGCTGCGCGGTGGCAGTCCTTTTTTTCAACACCCGACGTCGGCGACGACTGGTCTAGCATCGAGACCGCATGGCTCCACTTCGCTACCTCCGCCATTTCCTGCTCACCACCTGCACTCTCGGCTGCGCCGGGTCCCAGACGCCACCCGCGCCGACGGTGGCGCCGGCAGCGACCCCGCCTCTAAGCTCCGCGGCCAGCGCCGCGCCCGCCGCGCCGAGGCCGACGTTCGAGAATCACGGCGGCATGTGGATGCCGTCGCAGATACCGCTCAAGGCGGCCGAGCTGAAGCAGCTGGGTCTCGCAATCGACCCGGCGTTGCTGGCGGATCCGAAATCCAGTCTGCTGGGCTCGATCGTGAATTTGAACGGCTGCTCGGCATCGTTCGTTTCGAAAGCGGGCTTGGTCGTCACCAACCACCATTGCGCGGTAGCGGCGCTGCAGAAGAACTCGACGCCGACCGAGAACTTGCTCAAGACCGGCATGCTGGCCAAAACGCACGCCGAAGAGCGCTCGAGCGGTCCCTCCTCACGCCTGAGTGTGCTGTCAAAGATGACCGAAGTGACCGAGCGCGTACGCCCTGCGCTGCTGCAGGTCACGGACGATCGCGCGCGCACCGCGCAGCTCGAAAAGGCGCAAAAACAACTGGTCGCCGAGTGCGAGCAGGGTAGGCCCGGCATACGCTGCGGCTTCGTCAGCCTGTACGAAGGCCTGCGTTACTTCACCATCGAGACGCTCGAGATTCGCGACGTGCGCATCGTGTACGCGCCGCCGGAGAGCGTCGGCGACTTCGGCGGCGAAATAGACAACTGGCGTTGGCCCAGGCAATGCGGCGACGTGGCGTTCTTCCGTGCCTACGTCGGCAAAGACGGCCTGCCTGCCGACTACGCCGCCGACAACGTACCGTATCAGCCGCCCGCCTTCTTGAAGCTCGCGACGACGCCGCTCGAAGAAGGCGACCTAGTCATGGTCACTGGCTACCCGGGCCAAACGTCGCTGCTCGCGCCAGCGGTGGAGATGAAGCAAATCCAAAGCATCATCTACCCCGAGCAGCTGGCAATGTTCGACGCCTACCTCGCGCTGATCGAGACATTGAGCAAAGACGATCCGGAGCTCGCGATCAAAGCCACCGGCCGGCGCCGCGGCTTCGACAACTACCGCACCAAGCACAAGGGCGAGCTCGAGGGCATGCAGCGCGCGGGGCTCTTGGAGCAAAAACTCGCGGAGCAGAAGGCCTTGCAGGCCTTCATCGACGCCGATCCGGCGCGCTCCAAGACTTACGGCAGTGCCGTCAGCGACATCGAGGCCGCCTTCGCCGAGCGCGAAAAGACGCGCGAAGCCGACACGGCCTTGCAGCGCGAAATGCTGATGCCGCGCTTGCTCTTCGCCGGCTACCGCATCGCGCGCATGGCTGACGAACGACAGAAACCCGACGCCGAGCGCGACCCCGGCTACCAGGAGCGCAACGTCCCCAAGCTGCGCGACGAGCTGAAGTCGATCGCAGCCAGCTACAACCCGAAGCTCGACCGCGCGCTGCTCAAGCTCGCGCTCCAGCGCGATCGCGCGCGCCCCCCCGAGCACCGCACGCCGGCGCTCGAGCTGATCGCCGGTAAGGCTCCGACGGATGCCGCCATCGACGCCGCCATCGCCAAGCTGTACGACAAGTCGAAGCTCGGCGACGAAAAGCTGCGACTCGAGCTGTTCGACAAGGCCAAACCGGCTGCACTCGCCAATCACGCCGACCCCATCGTGCGCCTGGGGTCGAAGCTCTACCCGCTGCTGCTCACGGTCGAAGATCGCGACAAGCGCTTCGAAGGTAAGCTGCTACGGCTCAAGCCGCGCTATCTCGAGGCGCTGCTGGCATTCAAGGGCGGCGCCGTCGCGCCCGACGCGAACAGCACCTTGCGCGTCGCCTACGGCACCGTGCGTCGGGCGCCGCCCGGCGAACCGGGCGCCAACATCGGCGCATTCACCAGCTTGTCGTCGATGGTCAAGAAGGCCACGGGCAAAGAGCCATTCGATGCGCCGCAAAACCTGCTGGCCGTGGCCCCGAGCGGCCCGCGCTCGGCGTTTGCCGAAAAATCGCTGGGCGACGTACCCGTCGATTTTCTGAGCGATTTGCACATCACGAACGGCAACTCGGGCTCGGCGACCTTGAACGCCAAAGGCGAGCTGGTCGGGCTAGCGTTCGACGGCACCTACGAGTCCGTCGCCTCCGATTGGGTCTTCAGCCCCACGACACGCAGCATCCATGTCGATCTTCGCTACGTGCTGTTTTTGCTGCAAGAGGTCGAGCACGCCCAAGCTTTGCTGGGCGAGTTGGGCCTGGTGCCTTAATTCTCACGGCGACTGGCAAAGAGCGGTCCGGCGCTGAGCGCGTCAGCCAACGTCTCTATTTGAGGAGCGGGCTCTGGTTCGGCGCTTGGCAACGCCGGTGGTGTCGCTGCTGCCGGCGGCGCCGGTAACGCAGGCGGAAGTGCCTCCGGCAGCGCGAACGGCTTCTTGCTCGCCACGACCAAATCCCAAAACCGAAACGCCATGGCGAGCGCAATGTCGAGCTCGCGCGTTTCGCGCGAGGGCTCGAGCGATGCCGCCGGCAAGCATTGCGCGGCGATCGGACAGGCCGCCAGCATGTGCAAAATACCCGACGAAAAGCCGGCTCCCGCGTAGGCCAAGCACACCGGCAAACCCATGGCTTGCATGTCTTGGATCGCGTAAGGAATCTTTTCGTCTACCGTGCCCAGCGTGTCTTGGTACTTGCACTCGATAGCCAGCACGACCGAGCGCTGCTCGTGCAGCACCAAAATATCGACGTGCCGATTTTTGCCGATGATGGTCTTGCCCATCGACACCTCGCGGTAAACCGTCAGCCCACGCGCGCCGAAGTTCTTCAAAATGTAAGCGGCGACGAGGTCCGCGTACTCTTTACCGCTGAGTCCCATGGCTAGCCGAGCGCGAGGCGCTGTTGCATAGGCTCGGGGCGGTCCGGATGCACGATGACTGAACCCTCTACGCCGCCTGCGACGAGCAGACGTTCGCGCGCCAGCTTGAGCGAATCGGCCGACACGTCGTTGCCGGCATAGCGCCGGCCGAGCTTCAGCGCGGCCACCCCGCTCGAACCCGAGCCCATGAACGGATCGACCACCAAATCGGCCGGTGAGGTGCTCTGGCCAATCAAAATCTCGCTCAAAGCGCTGGGCTTTTCTGCCGGATAGCCACCGCGGATGCGTGGCACAGGCAGCACGTCGGCGATGCCCAAGTCGGCCAGGCGCCGCTTACCCTTCTCGAAGAACAGGATGAACTCGTAACGGGCGCGGTAGTGATAGCCCATGCCAATGCTCCCTTTGTCCCAGACCAGCGGCTTCCAAAACTTGAAGCCGGCTTGCTCGGCCACGGGCTTGGCAATGAACGCTGTTTCCGGATCGCACATCAGGTAAAAGTGCGTGTCGCGCTTGAGCACGCGAAACGCTTCCGTGAAAAGCTCGCCGAAGCGCGCGTTGGGGAACACCGAGAACCACGGATTGCTGGAGCCGGCGCTCACCTTCAGGCGCGTCGTGGTGCCGACGGCGCGGTGCTTCTCGAGCGACTCATAGGCCGGGTCCGTCACCAGGGCGTCGACAGACTCTGGCGGCAAGCCGCGCAAGAACGCGACGGCGTCCAGCTGCGACAATGCGAAGGTGCCCGGTGAAGTCACGGCTCCCTATCTAACACCGCGATCACGCGGATTCTAGGGGCGAAACGCGGTGCGCTCGGCGTGCCCGGACAATCAATGTCCGAGTTTCGCCCACATCTCGGCGAAGTGCTGGGCGAAGGTTTGCACTAGCTTGGTCTCGCCGGTCACCACCAGATTTTCCTCGTTACGGGCGGCGGCGCTGCGCGTCCAGTTGTAGCTGCCGTTCAGCAGCCTCGCGCCGTCGAACACCGCGAACTTGTGATGCATGTGGGCCTCGGTCTCGTCCAACTTGACGGCGATGCCGGCGCGACTGAGCCGCTCGATGTCGGAGCCTTCGTCGCCTTGCTTGTCGTTGTCGCTGATGACGCGAACCTGCACGCCGCGTTGATGAGCCGCCAAGATCTCGCGGCTGATGCGATCGTCAGTGATGGTGAAGACGCACAGGTCCGCCGTTTTTCTTACCCGCCCGAGCTCGGCCACGACCGCGGACAGGCAGCCGTCGCCGGGGCTGAAGTAAGCGCGCGACGTCAGGTTGTCTGCCGGGACCTCCAAGCGTGTCAGCAACTTGTTCAAATCTTCGAGCCAGTCGAGCGCCGCGCGAGCGCCTGGCTCCGTGACTCGCTCACGCGCCAGCTCGAAAGCGCGCGCACGCAGCTGCGCCAAGCGCCCGGCGTCGAGCGGCGTCTCGCTCAGCACCTGGAACAAGGCGCCGCGCTCGCTGCGCGAAAGCCGGCCATCTTCGAGCGTCGCGCTCAGGGCCTGATCGAGCTCTTCGGTGTCCATGGTCAGCCTGCAGGGTCGCAGCCTCTAGGCAGGCTCAGCAAGCCGCGCGAACGCGCCGCCAGATCGTTTCTCGCGATCCGGGCGACGGACGCCGAGGCAACGATCTCGGAGGCTAGGCACCTGCATTCGGCTCTGGCGCCGAAACGAATCGCTCGGTCAGGCGTAAGTTGCGAGCAATGGCAGGTCCGTCCCTTTCGCAGGTCGCTCGAGCAACCTTGGTCGCGAGTCTCTTCCTACAAGCCTGCGGAGGTCGCTCGGAGCGCGACGCACACGATGCCCCTGCGAGCAGCGGCTCAGCGCCGGACGCGCCGGCCAGCGCGGGCGGCAGCGCAAACGCGAGCGGCGGCGGCGCTACGCACGCGCCCGCGGACGCCGGGAGCACCAGCACGAACCCGGGCGGCGGCGACGCCGGCGAGCCAGTGGCCATGGGCGGTGGTCAAGGCGGCGCAGTACTGATTGGCGACGGGGGCTCGAATGCAGGCGGCGCGCCCGACGGCGTCGCAGGCGCCGGCGGAGAGCCGCCCATCGTCAACTGCGATCCGATCGTTTTCGCAGATCCCGATCTCGAGGCCACCGTGCGTGCCGAGCTCAAGAAACCGAGCGGCCCGCTCAATTCGAGCGACGTTTTGGGGCTCGAGTTTCTGCAAACTCCGGCTATCGGCTCGCTCCAAGGTGTCGAGTGCTTGACCGACCTCACGTCGCTCGACGTCGGTAGCTTGCCGCCGGGCAAAGTGACCGATCTCAGCCCGCTCGCGACGCTGACCAAGCTCCAAGACATCAGCATCATGCGTAACCCCGTCGCCAGCCTGGCGCCGCTCGGCAAGTTGCCCAAGCTCACGCAAATTTACATGGCGCTCATCCCGGTCGAGCTCGATTTAACTCCGCTGGCGACCGCGCCCGCCCTGGACTACCTGGATATCCAGAGCGATACGATCAAGAGCCTCGCGCCGCTCGGCAGCGTACCCAGCCTGCGCACGATCCGATTCCGCAACGGCCAGCTGCGTGATCCCAGCGGCGTAGCGGCGCTCACGAGCGTAGAAGACTTGGACGCCACGGGCGTGTTCGGTGACGCGGCGCCGCTCGCGGGGCTATCGAAGCTAAAGAAGCTGCACATCGGACAAAAGCCGCTGCGCAACTTTTCAGCGCTCGGCAGCCTAACCAACTTGAATTTTCTCGACATCAGTCGCACCGGCGTGAGCGACATCAGCGCCGTCGCCAGCATGCCCAAGCTGATCGACTTCTTCGCCCAGTCCAACCAAATCACGGACGTCAGCGCACTCGGCGGGCACACGCAGCTCAACCTCGTCAACCTGATCGACAACCAAGTCAGCGACGTCTCAGCCTTGGCAACGAACACCGGCCTGACCTCCGGCGACTTCGTCTACCTCGAGCAAAACGAGCTCGCGTGCGCGGTCCAAGCCGCCAACCTCCAGGCCTTGCAAACTCGCGGCGTCGGCGTGGTCAGCGATTGCCCGTAGCGGGCTTGCTCTCAGCACGGGCGACGTCGTCAACCTGTACGGAAACACGCTAAGCTGTACGACTCAGCAGACGCTCATGAGCGCCCTGCTCAATCGCGGCGTGAATCTGACCGCGACCTGCAACTAGCCGTTTTCTTGCCCGAACCGGGCGGCAGAGGTGACGATTTTCCCGCTCACCATGCCGCCCGGCCCCCGCTCGCTCGCTTTGCTCATCGCGCTGGGACTTTTGGGCTGCGACCAGCTGCGCGAGCTCGACCAGGCAGACGGCGACTCGCTCGTCAAAAGAAACCGCTCACAGCTGGCGCTCGGCGAACGGATTCCCAACGACACCGAGGCCCGCGTCGTCGGAACGGCAGATGAGCCGATCGCCCGCAGCAGCAGCGCCTTCAAGACCTTGGTAGTCTGCGAGGACTGTCCGTTCATCTTCAAAAATGAAGAAAGGAACGAATCCGACCGCATGATGACGCCGCGCTTGCGCCGCGACCTCGTGCGGCTCTCGAAACTAGTCGGCCAAACCTGGCCCAAGCTCGAGCTGCGCGTCACCGAAGCCTGGGACGACCGCCGCGAGCACGGGCCCGGCAGCGTGCACTACGAAGGTCGCGCCGCCGACATCACGACCTCCGATCAAGACCCCGCGAAGCTCGGCACCCTCGCCGCCCTCGCCGTACGAGCCGGCTTCGACTGGGTCTTCTACGAAAACGCCGCCCACGTCCACGTATCCGTGAAACGCTAAGCCCAACGCGCCCGCCAAGCACCCATCACCAAAAAGCGCTCGCGCGCGCACCGCGCTCGCACCGAACTGCACCGCCCCGCGCTCGCACCGAACTGCACCGCCCCGCGCTCGCGCCCGCACCGCGCGCACCGAACTGCACCGCCCCCCGCTCGCACCGAACCCGCAACGCGTTCGCACCCGAAGCCGAATCCGACCCGCGCGGCGAAGCGTTAGCGCCCGCGAAAATGACTTTGCATACAAAGTCACTCCGAAGACCTGACAGCGCGCCCCCGCAAAGCGTTGCAATGATTCCCATCTTCCGTGGCATCGCGCCCCACTGAATGACTTTGCATACAAAGTCACTCGGAAGACCCGACAGCGCGCCCCCGCAAAGCGTTGCAATGATTCCCATCTTTCCGTGGCATCGCGCCCCACTGAGAATGACTTTGCATACAAAGTCATTCTCAGTGGGGCGCGTGGAGCTCTCGGCGGCAAGGTCGTTCGGGGGCGGCGCCAAAGCGCCTTGGATTGGGAGGCCAGGTCTGCGCGGGCAGCTGCCCGCGGCCTGACCATTGGTCTCATCTCGCAGCCGCCCCCCCGCTAAGCCGGGTTTCTGGCGACGCTTTCGCGAGGACCAAGTGCCTGCAACAGGCACCGCCTGCGGAACGTACGCGGGTACGTGAGCACCGGACCGCAGCGAAAACGAAGCCAGAAGCCCGGATCAGCGGGCGTGGCACCAGCTGAAATGAGACCAATGATGAGCCCGCGGCGCGCGCGGGCGTTGCCCGCGCCACGAGGCTCTGACCTTTAGCCAGTCTTTCAGCCGCCCGCTGAAAGGTGATGACGGCACAGCACGAGACTGGGCCTACCCCGCAAGTGCTTCGCCGCCCCTAGCCGCGGCTCATCACGCCTCGCGAAGGCACTTCGAAAGCTCGTCGAGCATCGTGTCGGCTAGCACCAGGCCGTTGGAGAGCGCTTCGGTCTCGAGGGCGCGTCGGGTGAGGCGGCCGTCGGGCGAGAGGCGATAGGGCGATTTCTTGGTGGCGACGAGGGCGCCGACTTTTTGAGGGTCGAGCGGCGTGTCGTCGGCGAGGTGCAGCGTGACGGCTTTGGCGGTGGCTTCGCAGCCCAGGACGCGCAATTTCCGGAGCTCGACTTTGAGGCGCATCAGCTCGACCAGGTGTTTGGCTTCGCTCGGCGGTGGTCCGAAGCGATCTTCCATTTCGCCGGCCAACGACGTGATCTCCGCGTCGTCGGCGGCGCTAGAGAAGCGCTTGTAGAGCGAAAGACGAACGCCGACTTCGGCCACGTACGCTTCCGGCAACAGCGCTTCGACGTCGAACGAGAGCTCCGGATCGACTTCGTGCACGACGTGCTCGCCGCGCAGCTCGCGCGTGGCTTCTTCGAGCATGTGACAGAACAGCTCGAAGCCGACGCTGGCGACGAAGCCGCTTTGTTCGCCGCCGAGCAGGTCGCCCGCGCCGCGCAGCTCCATATCGAGCGCGGCGATGCGAAAACCGGACCCCAGCTCCGTGTGGCGTTCGAGCGCTTCGATGCGGGCGCGCGCCTCGTCGGTCATTTGGCTCGGCGGCGGCACGAGCAGGTAGCAATAGGCACGCTCTTTCGCGCGCCCCACGCGGCCGCGCAGCTGGTAAAGCTGCGCCAAACCGAACAAGTCCGCGCGATCGACGATGATGGTATTGGCGCGCGGAATGTCCAGGCCGCTTTCGATGATCGTGGTGGCGACCAAGATGTCGAACTTGCCTTCGACGAAGTCGAGCATCGTTTGCTCCAGCGCTCCCTCCGACATCTGTCCGTGGCCGACGATGATGCGCGCCTCCGGCACCAGCGCCTTCAGCCGATCGGCGCGCTCGTACAAGCCTTCGACCCGGTTGTAGACGTAGAAAACCTGACCGCTGCGCGAGAGCTCGCGCAGCACCGCCTCGCGCACCAAAACGTCGTCGAACTGCGAGACCACCGTGCGGATGGCGCGGCGATCGACCGGCGCAGTCGAAATCAACGACATGTCGCGCAAGCCGCCGACGGCTTGCTGCAAGGTGCGCGGAATCGGCGTCGCGCTCAGCGTGAGCACGTCGACCGAGGTCTTCAGCTGCTTGATGCGCTCCTTGTGCGTCACACCGAAGCGCTGCTCCTCGTCCACCACGAGCAGCCCCAAATTCTTGAAGTGCACGTCTTTGGACAGCACGCGATGCGTGCCCACCAGCACGTCGACCTTGCCCTCTTTGAGGCCCTTCAGCGTCTCGAGCTGCTCGGCTTTGGATTCGAAGCGACTGAGCGGTTTGACGGTCAGCGGATACTCGGCAAAACGGCTGGCAAATGTCAGAAAATGCTGCTGGGCCAGCACCGTGGTCGGGCACAAGAGCGCGACTTGGCGGCCCTGACTCGCGGTCAAAAACGCCGCCCGCAGCGCGACTTCCGTCTTGCCGAAGCCGACGTCGCCGCACACCAGTCGATCCATGACTTTGGTGTTTTGAAGATCTGAGAGCACTTCGGCGATCGCGCTGGCCTGGTCGCGCGTCTCTTCGAACGGAAACGCGGCTTCGAACGCTTGGTAGTCGTCGCCCGGCGCCTCGAGCGCGTCCTTGTGAACAGCGCTGCGCTCGGCAGCCAGCCGGAGCAAGTCATCCGCCATCTGGCGCACATGGCGCTCGACTTTGGCCTTGGTCTTCGAGAACGTCTGCCCACCGAGCCGGTCGAGCTTCGGTGTGCCCTCGCCTCCCGAATATTTTTGAATTTGGCTGAGTCGATGAACGGGCAGAAACAGTTTGTCGCCGCCGCCGTACTCGACGATCAAAAGGTCGACGCCCACGCCGCCTATCAGCTTGCGCTCGAGGCCCAGGTAGCGCCCGATGCCGTGGTCCACGTGCACCACCAAGTTGCCCGGATCGAGCGTGCGCAGATCCTCGAGAAAGGCCTTGGTTTGGCCCTTTTTCGGCTCGGCTTTGCGCTTGGCGCGCGCTCCGAAAATTTCCTCTTCGGTCACGAGCACGTAGCCTTCGCACTGCGCGACCACACCGCGGGCAAGCGGTGCGGTCACGATGCGCAAGGGATCGCGCCCTGGCTCCGCCCCCTCGTCACCCTCGCGGGTCGCCGTCACACCACGATGCCGAAGCAACGTCACCAAACGATCGGCCTGCGTCACGGTGCGGGCGCCGATCAGCGTCGTCAAGCCGGCTTCGTGCCATTCGCCAATCGCCTCCACGAGCGGGTCGAGCGCGTCGTGTTTGCCTTTCTGTTGGCGCATCGCTTTGATCGCGCGCTCGAGCTCGCCCTGATCTTGCATCGCCAGCGTCGGCGCATCGGGCGCCGCGTGCTCCAAGCGATCGATGGCGTCGCTGCCGGCCGGCCCGGAAACGCCCGTGCGGTGGAGTGCCACCAGCCGTCGTTTTCCTAGCTCGGCGCCGAGCTGCTCTTCGCTCAAGTACAGCCTTTCCAGCGGAAAATGCGGCAATCCGGCGCGACCGCGCTCGCCTTCGCGCGCGCGCGTTAACTCGTCTTTCAATGCGCGCACGACGCTCGGCGGATCTTCGACCAGGAGCACGTCGTCGGGACCGAAATAGTCGAACAGCGACTCGAGCTCGTAGAACGCGGGCAGGTAGCCTTGGGCGCCGAAGAACGTGCGCCCCGTGGCGATGTCGTCGATCAGCGCGCGCGCCTTGGTCGTCGGGTAGTCGACGTGGTCGCATAGCGCGCGCAGCGCCTCTTTGGCGCGCGCCTCGCTCTTCGGCTCCTGAACGGCCTCGGTAGCGGGCGGCACCACGACTCGTTTCACTTCATCGAGCGTGCGCTGGTCTTCGGGATCGAAGGTGCGCAGCCCCATCACCAGATCACCGTAAAGCTCCGCGCGCACCGGCGCATCGGCGGAGCTTGGCCAGACATCGAAGATGCCGCCACGCACAGCGAAGCTGCCTGGATCCTCGACCAGCGGCACGCGCAAATAGCCGGCCAAATCGAGCTTTTTCGACAGCGCCGGCACGTCGAGCTCGGTCTCGGTCTCGAGCGTGATACCGCCGCCCTGGATCACGCGCCGCGGTGGCACGCGACGCACGAGCGCGGCCGCACTCACGACGACGAGCTGCGACGGCAGCCCTGCCGCAATCTGAAACAGCGACGCCGCGCGCAGCATGGACAGGCGTCTGTCGGCTCGGGCTTCGGCGTAGGGCGTCGCCTCTTGCGCCGTTATCAGCAGCGGCTCGTAGCCGTCCGCCAGCGCCGGCAAGCGACTGAAACCGAGGCCGCGTGCGAACGCCGCCAAGTCGCTGGCCGTGCGCTGCGCGGCCTCGGTGTCGGCGCACACGCACACCACGCGCGCGGCGCCGCCGAGCGCCAAGCGATGCGCAACCAACGCCGCGCCAGAACCCTCCACGCCGACGCAGGACGAGCTGGCGCGCCCGGCGAGCGTGCGCCGCGACAGCTCCTCGAGCGTGAGGATGCTGCGATCGGCTACTAACGGAGCAAGGAACCTAGCCACGTGCGGGGCCGGCGGTTCTAGCAGAGGTTCAGGGTCCGTCGAACAGCCCGGAGCCGCCGGTATCGGAAGCTTGACCGTTCGCAGCAAACAGCAAGTAGTTGCGTGCGCGCAGGTTCCACTCCGCGCTGCCCGGCCGGGCTAGGTGCTGACTCAAGGCCTGGGCGCTCTCTTGCATCATGCCAAGCTCGCCGAGCAAGCTGCCGCGAGCCAGCCTCAGCGGGTACTCGGTGTCGCGCCTGGCCAGCGCCTCCACGTAACGAAGCCGCATGGCGGCGCGTTCGCGAGTCTTGGCGTCGGTACCCGCGCCGTGCTCCGGGTAAAGCAGAAGAAAGCGGTAGTAGCGCCGCAGCTCTCCGAGCGTGGGCTTGAAATGCGCCTCGTCGCGCAGTCGCGTAAGGTCGGACCAGCGCCGCGTGTACAGGGCCAAGAGCTCGTCGTCGCTAGCCAGGCAGCCGTCCAGCCCCGCCCAACCGTTGCGGCGGGCACGCGTGACGAAGTCGCCACCCAAGGCCAAGAGCTCGTTCCCCGCAGGCCCGCGCCACGAATACTGGCGCAGGGCGCGCACGAATAGCCGCGCTTGCACGGCGCGCAGACGCTGCAGGGCTTCGACCTGCCCGGCGGCGAGCGCGGCTTGCACTCGCTCTGCGAGTAGCCGATCCAGAAACTCCGCGTCACCCGGCCCGCCCGCGAGCACCAGCCCCAAGCGGCGCAGCGCATCGCCCACCGCGCGCGTCTCGAACGGCAAGCCTTCACGCTCCGCGCGGTCGGCAAGCGCCTGGTAGCGCTGCCGCGTGGCCTCGGCCTCGGTCAAGTCGACCAGCGGTATTGGAAAAACCCCCGGGACGGCTGCGCGAGGCACGGCGAGCAGCGCGGCGGCGAGCACCAATCCAACCGTGATGGCTCCGAGCTCCCAGCCATCCAACAGACGCGCAAACGGCCTCGGCCCCGCCGGGCCTTTGTGGGCAGGTTTCGCTTCCTTGACAGCGTCGCCAGGAGGTTCCAAGGATGGCTCGGTACCGGACTTCATTCCTTCCATTCAGCGTTCCCGAGGCTAGCGTGCACGACAAGCGAGTTCATCCCCGAGTCCCCGTAGTTGCGGACGTCGCGTGCGAGGTGAGTGGGGGCGCGGCCATCCTAGGACGCGCCAAGGACATCAGCGTCGGCGGCATGTTCATCGAGTCCGAGGCGAGCGTGAGCTTCGGGACCGAGGTTAGCATCGTGCTCCGGCTGCCGAACGCCAAGGCCGATCTGCGCTTGCCGGGCGTGATTCGCTGGCTCAAGCCGGGTGGTTTTGGTGTGCAGTTCGGGCTCTTGGGCGCGCGTGAGACGCACGCCATCAGCGAGCTTTTCAAATCGTGACCCGTACCCCGGTTCCAGCAGCGCCCCGCGAGTTTTTCGAGAGCTACTTGCCGAGCTGGTTCGCAGCTAGCTCTTCCGGCCAAGTGACCTCACCCGGCGCGCTCGTGTTTCACGTCGGCGCCGAAAGCTTCGCGCTGCGGCTCGATGCCGGCAAGCTACTGGTCAAGAGCGGGACGAGCGCCGACGCAATCTTGCAAGTGTCGATGGCAGTCGCCGATTTTGCCGAGCTCATCCATCAAGGGGACGCGCTGTTCGCAAGCGGCGCCAGCGACAAGTTGCTCGCGCTACGTTCGCTTTCGCTCGACGCCGAGCGCGCCAAATTGATCCGCAACGTCGACGGCAGCGTGGCGTTCGAAATCGCTGACGAAGGTCAGGTGCGCACGCTGCTACTCTCGCCAGGTGTGGCAATCGCGGGCGGAACTCCGCCGGCCTGCACCGTGCGCGTCGCGGCCAGCGACTTCTGGGCCCTCTCCCGCGGCGACAAAAACCCGTTCGAGCTGCTGATGGACGGCAAAATCCGCATGCAAGGCCGCCTGGAAGTCGCCATGGCGCTCAGCTCCGTCCTGGTCGGCTGATCGAGCGGGGCTGCCAAGCCGCAGCCTCATTCGCAGAAACTGTCGTGGCGTCGCGGGGCAGCGCTGGAAGCTGGCGGATCGCGTCAACGCTAGCGGGTCCACATGATCCTTGAGGTGGCGCGCGCAGCGGGGCGCCTTGCGCAGGCGCGCGGCCGCGCCCGCAGCACGCGCCCGTCCCCTACGCTCTCACGCCCTTGCTCTCACGCCCTTGCTCTCACGCACTCGCTCCTCGCGCACTCGCTCCTCGCGCACTCGCTCCTCGCGCACTCGCTCTCACGCACTCGCTCTCACGCACTCGCTCCTCGCGCACTCGCTCTCACGCACTCGCTCCTCGCACCCTCGCTCGCGCATCCACACCCGCTCGCGCGCCCGCACCACCGCAAGGCCCCGCTTGGCCAGTGGCCAATATTGGCCACTAACCAACGGACGAGAGCCCACGTCGGCGCGACCTGCGGTGCAACTGGAAGATGGGCAACGTTCATAGACCGGGCACATGGGCTACACATT
>Ga0307508_10002740_pt1 | contig 18385 bp, 18 predicted proteins | sample 9_EM_MG_FD_203089 | JGI IMG/M metagenome (GOLD analysis project Ga0307508, IMG submission 203089) | Populus trichocarpa ectomycorrhiza microbial communities from riparian zone in the Pacific Northwest, United States - 9_EM | ecosystem: Host-associated > Plants > Roots > Unclassified | place... | reverse complement strand
CCTGGCCCTGAGCGTCTGGGGCGCGGCGGTCTTGAGCGTGATCGAGGATCCGGGCCAGCGGGCCTCGCACCTGGTGGTGTACCTGTTCGTCGCCGTGACCGGGCCGGTGCTGCTGCCCTGGCTCGTGCTGGTCGCCGGGCAGCTGCAACGGGCCCGGTTCCGCGAGGCGCTGGGCGTGGTGATCCCGGCGCCGCCGCCGGTGCCGGGCCGGTGGCCGCTGCGCCTGGTGCGACCGTGGGCGGTCCCGGCCATGTGGCGCGCGCTCGGCTACCACCTGCTCGCGGTCGGCATCGGGATCGGCGGCGGCGGCCTGGTCGCCCTGGGCTGGGCGGTGCCGCCGATCGCCCGCGGGGTGTCCGCCGCGGACCGCGCCGTCGCGGGCCGCCTGCTGGGCCCCAGCCGCGACGAGGCGCTGGCGCTCGAGGTCGCGTCGCTCTCCCGCAGCCGGGCCGACGTCCTGGCCGCCGCGGACGCGGAACGCCGTCGCATCGAGCGCGACCTGCACGACGGCGCGCAGCAGCGGCTCGTGTCGCTCGCGATGAACCTGGGCATGGCCCGGGAGGCGTTGGCCGGCACGCCCGGGCCGGCCCTGGAGGTCATCGAGGCCGCGCACGAGGAGGCGCTGCTGGCGCTCACCGAGCTGCGGGAGTTCGTCCGCGGCCTGCACCCGGCGGTGCTCGACGACCGCGGCCTGGACGCGGCGCTCTCCGGGATCGCGGCCCGCGCCCCGCTGCCGGTGCGGCTGAGTGTCGAGGTTGCCGGGCGCTGCTCGCCCAGCATCGAGGCGGTCGCCTATTTCGTCGTCGCCGAGGCGCTGACCAACGTCGCCAAGCACGCCGGGGCCAGCCGGGCCGCCGTGACGGTGCGACGCCACGCCGGCCGGCTCCACCTGGCCGTGACCGACGACGGCCGCGGCGGCGCAGCCGGGGCCGAGGGCGGCGGTCTGCGCGGACTCGCCCAGCGGGTCGGCGCCGTCGGCGGCGTCCTGGCCGTCGACAGCCCCGCGGGCGGCCCCACCACCATCACCGCGGAGCTGCCGTGCGAATCGTGATCGCCGAGGATTCCGTCCTGCTCCGGACGGGTCTCACCAAGCTGCTGACCGATGCCGGCTTCGACGTGGTCGCCGCCGTGCCGGACGGGGAGGCGCTGCTGCGCGCGGTCGACGAGCACGAGCCCGACCTCATCGTCGTCGACGTGCGGATGCCGCCGACCCACACCGACGAGGGCATCCGGGCCGCGCTCGTGGTCCGCCGCCTGCACCCCGGCGTGGCCGTGCTCGTGCTCTCCCAGTACGTGGAGGAGCGCTACGCCACCGACCTGCTCTCCGGCCGTACGAGCGCGGTGGGTTACCTGCTCAAGGACCGGATCGCCCGGGTCGCCGACTTCCTGGACGCGCTGCGCCGGGTCGCGGCCGGCGGCACCGTGCTGGACCCGGAGGTCGTCGCCCAGCTGCTTGTGCGGCACCGCTCGGACTCGATGGACCTGCTCACCCCGCGGGAGCTGGAGGTGCTCCGGCTGATGGCCGAGGGCCGGTCCAACGCCGGCATCACCGAGGCCCTCAAGGTGAGCAACAGCGCGGTCGAGAAGTACGTGAGCAACATCTTCACCAAGCTGGACCTGCCGCCCGCCGGCTCCGATCACCGGCGCGTGCTCGCGGTCCTGCGGTTCCTGCGCAGCCGGGGATCGGCGGGCTGAACCCGGTCAGGACCGCCGGGTGAAGGTCCACGCCCCGCTGGACTCGACCTCGACGAAGCGGGCGCCCACCGGCGCGAAGCCGCCGCTGCCGTCGGGGCACAGGCCGATCAGGATTCGAGAAGCGCGGGCGCCGGGCCGCACGTAGCGTGATCGGCATAGCTTTCACCCGGTGAGCGCAGGCGCCGACCCCCGTTCGTCCAGCAAGATGGAGACCCGATGAGCATGCACGTCGCTGACAGCCACGATTTGATCCGCGTGCACGGCGCCCGCGTGAACAACCTCAAGGACGTCAGTGTCGAGCTTCCGAAGCGGCGGCTGACCGTCTTCACCGGGGTCTCCGGCTCGGGCAAGAGCTCGCTGGTGTTCAGCACGATCGCCGCGGAGTCGCAGCGGATGATCAACGAGACCTACAGCGCCTTCGTGCAGGGCTTCATGCCGACGCTGGCCCGGCCCGAGGTCGACGTCCTCGACGGGCTGACCACCGCGATCATCGTCGACCAGCAGCGGATCGGCGCCGACCCTCGCTCTACGGTCGGCACCGCCACCGACGCCAACGCGATGCTGCGCATCCTGTTCAGCCGGCTCGGGACGCCGCACATCGGCTCGCCCCAGGCGTTCTCGTTCAACGTCGCCTCGATCAGCGGGGCGGGCGCGGTGACGATGGAGCGCGGCGGCACGACCGTGAAGGAGCGGCGCAGTTTCAGCATCACCGGCGGCATGTGCCTGCGGTGCGAGGGCCGGGGCTCGGTCACCGACCTCGACCTGACCCAGTTCTACGACGACAGCAAGTCGCTCAGCGAGGGCGCGATCACGATACCCGGCTACAGCATGGAGGGCTGGTTCGGCCGCATCTTCATCGGCAGCGGCTTCTTCGACCCGGACAAGCCACTCGGCAAGTACACCAAGAAGGAAATGCACGACCTGCTCCACAAGGAGCCGACAAAGATCAAAGTCGACAACATCAACCTGACGTACGAGGGACTGATCCCCAAGATTCAGAAGTCGATTCTGTCCAAGGACGTCGAGTCGTTGCAGCCGCACCTCCGCGCCTTCGTGGAGCGGGCGGTCACCTTCACCACCTGCCCCGAGTGCGGTGGCACCCGGCTTTCCGAGGCGGCCCGCTCGTCCAAGATCAAGGGAATCACCATCGCCGACGCCTGCGCCATGCAGATCAGCGACCTGGCCGGATGGGTGCGCGGCGTTGACGAGCCGTCGGTGGCGCCGCTGCTGGCGACGCTGCAGAACACCCTCGACTCGTTCGTCGAGATCGGGCTCGGCTACCTCTCGCTCGAACGGCCGTCGGGCACACTTTCGGGCGGCGAGGCGCAGCGCGTCAAGATGATCCGGCACCTCGGTTCGTCGCTGACCGACGTCACCTACGTCTTCGACGAGCCGACGATCGGGCTGCATCCGCACGACATCCAGCGGATGAACGACCTGCTGCTGCGGCTGCGCGACAAAGGCAACACCGTGCTGGTCGTGGAGCACAAGCCCGAGGTGATCGCGATCGCCGACCACGTCGTCGACCTCGGACCCGGCGCCGGAACGGCCGGTGGCGAGGTGGTGTTCGAGGGCACCGTCGAGGGGCTGCGGTCCGCCGGCACGCTCACCGGCCGGCACCTGGACTACCGGGTCCACCTGAAGCCGTCGGTGCGCAAGCCGGCCGGCGTGCTGCAGGTCCGCGGCGCCGGCCTGCACAACCTGCGGGACGTCGACGTCGACATCCCGCTCGGCGTGCTGGTCGTCGTCACCGGGGTGGCCGGCTCGGGCAAGAGCTCGCTAATCCACGGATCGGTGTCCGGCCGCGACGGCGTGGTGTCGGTCAACCAGACCCCGATCCGTGGCTCGCGGCGCAGCAACCCGGCGACGTACACCGGGCTGCTCGAACCGATCCGCAAGGCCTTCGCGAAGGCCAACGGCGTGAAGCCTGCCCTGTTCAGCGCCAACTCCGAGGGCGCCTGCCCCACCTGCAACGGCGCCGGGGTCATCTACACCGACCTGGCGATGATGGCCGGCGTCGCCACCGTCTGCGAACAGTGCGAGGGAAAACGGTTCCAGGCCGAGGTGCTCGAGTACACGTTCGGCGGCAAGGACATCAGCGAGGTGCTCGCCATGCCGGTCGCCGAGGCCGGCGAGTTCTTCGGCGCCGGCGCGGCGAAGACGCCGGCGGCCCACAAGATCCTCACCCACCTCGCCGAGGTCGGGCTCGGCTACCTCAGCCTCGGCCAGCCGCTGACCACGCTCTCCGGCGGCGAGCGGCAGCGGCTCAAGCTCGCCACCCACATGGGGGAGCAGGGCGGCGCCTACGTCCTCGACGAGCCGATCACCGGCCTGCACCTCGCCGACGTCGAGCAGTTGCTCGGCCTGCTCGACCGGCTCGTCGACGCCGGCAAGTCGGTCATCGTCATCGAGCACCACCAGGCGGTCATGGCACACGCCGACTGGATCATCGACCTCGGCCCCGGCGCGGGCCACGACGGCGGCCGGATCGTCTTCGAGGGCACCCCCGCCGACCTGCTCGCCGACCGCTCCACCCTCACCGGCCAGCACCTCGCCGCCTACGTCGGCGCCTGACCTCGCGCGCCGGGTCAGCTCAGCGGGAAGACCGACTGGGCCCAGGGTGGGCGGGCGGACGGCTGGATCGAGGACACCCACTTGACCCACCAGAAGCCGCGGCGGCCCGGCGCGACGATGCGGGCCGGAAAGCCGTGCCCGTACGGCAGCGGCTCGCCGCCGACCGCGGTGGCCAGCCAGACGTCGTCGAGCGTCTCGGCGCCGAACCAGCGGGCGTAGCCGGTCGTCGAGCGGACCTCGACGCTGCGCCAGCCGCCCGCCGGCGCCCCGGCCGCGGCCAGCAGGGTGCTCAGCCGAACGCCGTCCCACTGCTGGCCGCTGTACCAGCCGCTGGTGCAGTCGAGGATCGCGGCGAAGCGCTCGTGCGGCAGGCCCCGCACGGCGGCCAGGTCGAACGTGGCCGTACCCACCCGCAGGCGCCACCGTGCCGGATCGATCTCCTGGACGGCGTCGTCGAGCCACGATGTGACCTCGAGCGCCGGCTTCGGCACCGACCCGGTGAACCGCCGTCCGGTGGCCGCCCAGGCGTCCCAGGCGGCGGTGGCCACCGCGGCGCCGGCGCCCAGCACGGCCAGCCGCAACAGCGCGCGCCGGTCGGCGTCCGCCCGGCGCGGCCGCACCGCGTGCAGGAGGAAGTGCGCCACGACCGCGGCCAGCGCGCCGAGCGCCGAGCCGACGTGGATCTGCATGAGGGTCAGCGGGCCCAGGAACTCGGCGTGGCCGGTCGAGTGGAGCAGCCCGCTGGCGATCGCGACCAGGACGAGCACGGCTAGCGCGATGGACAGCGCCTTCACCCGCCGCGGCCGCCGGGCGCGCCGGAGCCCGCGACGGATCACCACGAACTTCCACGGCGCCAGCAGCAGGATCGCCAGGGCGGCGCCGGCGTGCAGCTGGATGAGATCGAGCGGCCAGTTCACCCCGATCGTGTTGGCCGCGATGCCGGTGAGGACCCCGGCCGCCACGAGCAGGCCGAGCACGAGGTCGATCCGCCGCCCGCCCTGCCTGCCGCCCAGCCCTACCCGCACGCCCGAAGGCTACAGACCCTTTCGGCATCGATCGCGTGGCGATCTGCTACGACGCCGCCGACGCGGCATCCGCCGCGGTCGCGGCCAAGGCGGGCTTTGCCGAGGTCGAGCGCCTCAACCGGGAACCCGAAGCTCCCGGCGAGACCGGTACGGTCGTGGTCCGCGAGCGCCGATCCTGAAAGACTCCGGTGGCCGGCCTCAGACCCCTAGGAGATCCCGTTGCGCCACGTGGAGCCCGAAGTCCACCTCATAGCCCGGCCCACGCTCGACTACGACGAGGTCGCCGAGTACCTCGCCGACGTGGGCGGCGAGGGCTGGCTGGAGAGAGTCGACCGGGGCGAGCTGGACGACGCCCAGAACCTGGCGGAGTTCGCCGGCCGCATCTGCTACCGCTCCTGGGAGCCGGGCCTCAACCCGAACGTGACCCGCATCCGCGCCGACCAGGACGCCTACCTGCAGAACATTCTCGCGAGCGCCCACGGTTCCGTCCTGGAACACCTGAACTTCTCGTTCGTCCTGCACAACGTCAGCCGGGTCACGACCCACGAACTCGTCCGGCACCGGGCCGGGGCCGCCGTGTCGCAGGAATCGCTGCGGTTCGTCCGCCTGGACGATCTCCCGTTCTGGTTCCCGCAGTGGGCTCAGCAGGACGCCGAACTCATGCGGCAGGCGTCGGCGCTGCTGGAGCAGATGGAGGCGTTCCAGCTCTGGATGGCGGACCGCTTCGGCCTGGACGAGCCCGGAGTCCCGTTCGCGGAGAAGAAGGCCAAGACGTCCTTCATGCGCCGGTTCGCGCCCGAGGGTGTGGCGACCGGCATGCTCTGGACGGCCAACGTCCGCACCCTGCGCCACGTCATCGAAAACCGCACCGCCGCCGGCGCCGAGGAGGAGATCCGCCTCCTCTTCGCCAAGATCGGCGAGCTGATGGTCAAGGAAGCCCCGGCCCTGTTCGGCGACTACACCGTCCAGGACGGCGCGTGGACCCCGGGCTGGCGGAAGGTCTGACTCACCGGCGTGGCGCCGCGCCGTCGCTCAGCCACGCCAGGATCAGGGGATTCATCGTGGCCGGGTCCTCCAACGTCGGCAGATGCCCAGCCCACGCCAGGTCGACCCGGGCGGCCCCCGGAATGGACTCGACCAGATGATCGGCCGTCGACCGGAAATAGTCGAGATCAAGATCGCCCGAAACCACGACCGTACGTGCGGTGATCGCCGAAAGGTCGAAGTCGGAGTTTCGCATGAAGCGCGAGTCCCGCGACTGCGGCGAGCCGCCGGCCGCGATCTGGACGTCGAATGCAGCTCGCTGCATCGCGGTCAGGGCGGCGCGCGCGTCCGCCGACGCGGCCGGCCCGAGGAACGTGGCGACGTTCAGCGCCACCGCGCCCGCGAGGTCGCCCGCCGCGATGAGCTCCTCCTCGCGAGCGCCGACCGCCATGATCGCCTCGGTCGGGGGGTGCAGGCGGGTCGCCGCGCACAGCAGGATCAGGCCCGTGACCCGCTCGGGCCACCGTGCGGCGACCTCCTGAGCAACGCGACCGCCGTAGGAAGCGCCGATCAGGACGGCCTCGCGAATCTCCAGCGCATCGAGCAGGTCCCTGACGTCGTCCGCCGGGTTGAACGGTTCCGCCGGCGCAGGCGACTCGCCATGACCCCGAAAGTCGCACCGCACCACCCGGTAGCCGGCGTCGACCAGCATGGTCCACTGCGGGTCCCACATCCTGCGGTCGCAGACCGAGGAATGCAGCAGGACAACCGCCGGGCCCGACCCGGAAACGTCATGGGCGAGAATCACGCACCGACAGTAGTCGAAGCAGTTACCCAAATCCGTCGCCTGGCCGGCCGGGCTCCACGCTCGCTTCAACCGCCGGTACCGCGGCCGCGAGCCCAGGCCGGACGGTGGGCAGGTCAGGCTTGCGTTCTCGGCCGGCAGATGGGACGGACCGGGTTCGGTCGTATGCGCACCCTCGCAAGCCGCCGTCTCCTGCTGCGGCCCTGGCGTGATGACGACGCCGACTTCGTTCTGGACATGGAGTCTCGCTGGGAGGTCGTGCGCTTCCTCGGCCCGTCTCCGATGATCCTCCGCACTCGCGAGGAGGCCTTGGCCGCGATCAGACACCGGCGTGGCATCGACCATCCGATCCACGGAAGTTGGGCCATCACCGCCCGGGACGGTCGGCTGGTCGGCGACCTTTTGCTCGTGCCGATTCCCTTGTCGGCGGGCGAGAGCCCGGGTACGCCGGCCGAGGTCGAGATCGGCTGGCATCTACACCCGAACGACTGGGGGCACGGCTACGCCACGGAGGCCGCGAAGGCTGTGCTCAACGACGCGTTCGGCCGAGGCCTTGCGAAGGTCCTCGCCGTGACGAACCCGGACAATCACGCTTCAAAGGCGGTCTGCCAGCGGCTCGGCATGACATACCTGGGCCGAAGCACCCGGTACTACGACACCGCGAAAGAACTCTTCGAAAAGATACCTACCTGACGCGAACCTCGGCTGACGAACCGGCGTCCAGGCGAGGCAATCGCGCCCGCCCGCGCACTGACCGACTTCCGGTCAGCCGCGTACGTAGGACGTCTTGGTGTCGTGGTCGCGGTGCATGGCGGCCTCCTCGATCCGGAATGATCGCCGCAGGTTAGCCGATCCGTCCTCGCCTCGGCGACGTGTTTTGCCCTGCCCGGCGGCGCAACTCCGTCGCGCCGATCACGCCCCGATCGGGGCGCCTGCTCAACGACGGCGGTTCTCGGGCGGGCCGAACACGGTGGCGACGCGGGCGAGAAGGTCGTGGGTGGTGGGCCGGCCGGTGAGAGCGGCGGTCATGGAGACTGTGAGCTGCCTGCGGGCGTCGGCGGTATGGAATGACCACGTGTGGTAGCCGTGGAAACTGCCGTCCTTTCCCCACACGGTCACATCGTCGGGCAGGTCGTACCGGGTGACGCCGAGGCCGCTCTCGACGCCGGGAGTTCCGGTCGCGATCGTCGTTTGCAGTTCCCGTAGTTCGCCGGTGCGAAGCAGGGCGCCGGTCAGCAACGCGGAGAAGAATCGGTTGAGGTCCGCGGCCGTGGAGACCATCCCGCCGGCCGCCCCAGCCTGCGACGGGTTGTAGACGGTGATGTCGACCGGCTTTCCCCGTACGGCGAGGTAGCCGTGGGCGTGCGGCTCGGGAAGCAATTCGCTGTCACCGATCAGCGTGTGGCGTAGCTCGAGCGGATACAGGATGCGCCGCACGATCTGCTCGCCGTACGGGCATCCGGTCACCTGCTCGATCACCATGCCGAGCAGGACGTAGCCGGTGTTGTTGTATGCCCGCGAGGCGCCCGGTTGGAATTCCGGAGCCTGCCGGCCCGCGTGCATGACGATTTCGTGGGGACTCCATCGCCGGAGCCGGTCGCGCAGGATGCCCTCGGTGGTCAAATCGCGAGTGTAGTTGTAGAGCCCGCTGGTATGGCTCAGCAACTGCCGCACCGTGATCTCCGCGGCGCCGGGAACCGCCCCCGGCACCCACCGTTGCACCGTGTCGTCGAGGCCGAGCCTGCCCTCCCCGGCCAGCTGCAGGACAACGGTCGCGGTGAAAGTCTTGGTCACGCTACCGATCCGGAACCACCCCGCCGCATCCACCGGCTGCGTGGCGCCGAGCTCGGCGACCCCGCTGGCCAGCTTCCACGTGCCGGTCTCGTCGCGTAATTCGGCCAGCGCGCCCGGCGCGCCATCGGCAACGAGCTCGTCGAGCGCCTGCCGCAGTCGAGCCGGCCCGGAAACCCCGACCCCGGCGGCCGACCCCGCGCCATTCCCCGTCAACGACCCTCCCGACCACGATTACAGCACGCGACGCGACATCAGTTGCGGCGAGAGAGATGAGCCCCCGCCTCTCCGGTCGAAACATTGAGAGTACGGGGGACTCGCCGGTCGACCTGTCCGGGTCAGTGGTGTGCACCGGCTCGGCCGAGGGTTGTCTCCGGCGTCGATCGGGCTGGCCTACATCGCCGCCGCTCAGGGCCGCCGCACGGAAGCGCTCGCGACACTCGACGAGGCGTACGCGATCGCCACCGCGCACGGCGCTCACGCCATCGTGCGACACATCGAGCAGGCGAGAACGCAGATCTGATCGCGTGAACGAGGTCCCTACGCACTGTGACGCAGGTGTCCACAACGGCTGGATGCCTCGAGGGCCTGGGTCAGGACGGTGGTGCGGTTGTCGGTCGGGGCGAGAACCTCTGGCGGCACTCCGGCACCGTCATGCACGGGAAGATGAGCTTCTGCACGCCGGGAAGGCCGTTCACGGCGCTCTGGCTGTCGCGGATTTTCCGTACGGCGGCGACGTCGGTCATACGGATTTCGTAGCTCTCGGGCAGGGCATCCGGTTCGATGATCGGCATGTCCGACGGATCGGCCGAGTACACCTGCTTCATGCGCTGGTAGGCCGCGTCGTGATCGGCGTACGTGAGCCCGGTGAAGCCTGGCAGTGACCGCAATGCCGACTCGATGTCCTTACGCTGTGCCGCCGTGGCGTCATAGCGCAGGAAGACCACGAAAGTCGGGTTCTCATCGATGAGCTTCTGGATCTGCTCGTCCTTGGACGGGCCCGAGTCGTGGCCGAAGAGGCCGCAGCCGGTCACCCCGGTTACCGCCAGTAGCAGGGCAACGACCACCTTCAGTACGCGCACGACCGCTGAGGCTACCGTTTCCCGAGGCGTCACGCCGTCCCTCCGGGGCGGCTCGACGGTGCGGATGAGGCGGGGTCGGCCAGCCACTGGGACTACGGCCCGTCGGACGGGCGCTCGCTGTCGGACGGGTGCACGCCGAGGCCGTCGAGGATCAGCGCCAGCATGGGCTGCGAGCGGTCGCGGCCTCCGGACGCGGCGCGCCAGAGGGCGCCGGTCAGCTGGAGGAAATCCCCGGGCTCGGCGTCGGCGCGGATCGCGCCCTCGCGTTTGCCCGCGTCGAACAGCTGCGTGATCGCGCCGATGACCGGCCCGTACGTCTGCTCGGTGATCGACTTTTGGGCAGTCGGGCTGAGCGCGTCGCCGAGGCCGTGCTTCTTGCGCATGGCGCCGACCAGGTCGGTCGTCCACTGCCGCAGCGCCTCCAGCGGAGGCAGCGTGGCCAGCAGGCACGGTACCGAGCCGATGAGCCGATCGACCTCGTCCTGGTAGATCGCCAGGATCAACGCCTCGCGCGACGGGTAGTTGCGGTACAGGGTGCCGGGACCGACTCCGGCGAGCTGGGCGATCTGATTCATCGAGACGTCGCCGTCCTCGGTGAAGGCCTCGCGCGCCGTCGCCAGGATGCGGGCTCGGTTCGCGCGAGCGTCGGAACGAACCACGCCCACCCTCCTTGCTATCTGGAGACCTCTCCAGTAAATTAGTGGAGACCTCTCCACAACCCTAGAGGGGCAGCGTGCGCCAAGCAAAGCGCGGACACTCTGGAAGGCGAAAATGGCTGAGGTACTGGTAACCGGCGGCTCCGGGTACATCGGCAGCTACTGCAGCCTCGCGCTGCTCCACGCCGGATTCTCGGTGCGTACGACGGTGCGCGACCCGGCTCGCGAGCCGCAGGTGCGCGCGCAATTGCTCACCGGTGGCGTCGATCCGGCCGAGAACCTCCGGGTGGTGCGCGCCGACCTGCAGAGCGACGACGGCTGGCGCGAGGCGGTGGCCGGCTGCGAAGCGGTGCTGCACGTCGCGTCGCCCACCCTGACTCAGGTGCCGAAAAACGACGACGAGATGATCCGCCCGGCTGTCGACGGCACCGTGCGGGTGCTGCGCGCGGCCCGCGATGCCGGCGTACGGCGGGTGGTCATGACCTCCGCGATCGGCGCGATCGCCTACGGTCATCCGCCGCGCGACACTCCGTTCACCGAGCAGGACTGGACGAACGTGGACGCCGGTATCGCGCCGTACCAGAAGTCCAAGACCCTCGCGGAGCGCGCCGCCTGGGATTTCGTGGCGGGTGAGGGCCGCGGACTCGAACTGGCCACGGTCAACCCGACGGGCGTACTCGGCCCGGTCCTTGGCCCGGACTACTCGCCGTCGCTCGTCGCGATCGTCCGCATGCTCGACGGATCGATGCCGGCGCTACTGCCGTTCGCCACCGGATACGTCGACGTACGCGACGTGGCATCCCTGCACCTGCTCGCGATGACCGAACCGCTCGCCGCGGGCGAGCGGTTCATCGCGACCGCCGGCCACAGCCTGTGGCTGCGCGATGTCGCGGCGGTGTTGCGCGAGCGGCTCGGCGATCGGGCGGCCAAGGTGCCGACCCGGGAGATGCCGCTGTGGGTCGCGCGGGTGCTGGCCAGGGTCAACCCTCAGGTGCGCGCGCTGCGCGCGGTACTGGGCCGCGACCTCGACGCGACCTCTGCCAAGGCCGAGCGCCTGGTCGGGTGGAAGCCGCGCCCGATCGAGGACACCATCGTCGAAACCGCCGAGAGCCTGCTCACCCTTCCGAAGTAGGCCACGTCGAACTATGCGTCGTGGAACGGGGCCGGCTCGGCTGGGATTCGTTTGGACATCAGGCAGAACTCGTTGCCTTCCGGATCCTCGAGCACTACCCAGGAGCCGCTGCCGACGATGCTCGACCGTCTGGCGCCAAGGCCGAGTAGCCGATCGAGTTCCTCGTCTTGCCCGCGATCGGTGGGGCAGACGTCGAAATGCAGGCGATTCTGCGTCGTCTTCGGCTCACTGACCAGGATAAACAGGATGTCGGGGCTGAACATCGCTCCGCGGATCGCCACGCCGGTGTCGTCACGCGCGAATACCCGGTAGCCCAGCACGTCGCGCCAGAAGGCGGCGAGCAGTTCAGGATCGGTGCAGTGGATGATGATGTCGCCGACCCGGCTCGCCATGAAGCGTGAGTCTATCGATACGTACCGCGCCGCCCGGGTCGCGGCGGGTCCGGGAACGACCGGACCTGCACGACGATTTTCACCAGGTGTCGCGGGTCGGCCGGCTGGCGGCTCGGCATCGTCGGCGGCCATCGATCTCTCGACCACCGGTGCCGGGGCATCGATCACCTTGCCAAGGTGACTCTTGACCAGTAGGCGTTAGACAATAGAGACTGTCCTTCATGTCTCCCGCCAAGCACCGAAGGAGCAACCCGTGAGCGGCGACATCCCCTCCGCCCGGCCGGCGCCGCCCCGTGATTTCGACGGTATCTTCAAGCGCTGCTCGCCGCCCATCCCCGCGATACCCTGCAACTGCTGTGCGGCGCCACCCTGCGCGATGGTGACGTGATCACCGCAGAGCCCACCGAACAGCCGCGGCAACGCAACCGCCAATGCGACAACGTGGTCGCGATCCGGCACCACGACGGTGCCCCGACCGACGTCTACCAGGTCGAGATCCAGCTCAAACGCACCGAGGACTTCCAGGAACGCATGGTGTCCTACTGGGCGTCACTGGCAACCCGGTACCGGCGTGGCACGCACCGTATCCATCAGGTGGTCCTCTGGCCTGAAGGTGACGGATACCCGGGCCGCTTCGAACGCGACCAGGAACGGCTCGATTACTACGCGGTGAACATCCCCGACGACGTCGACCCCGACACGCTGTTGGCCAGTGCCACCCCGGCGCTGGCTTTGTTCACCCGTAAACCTGCACCCGATCTCGTGGAACGCGTCACCGACCGGATCGCGATCACCGACAAACATGAGGACAAGCTGCTGCAGACCGAGCTGGGTATGCTGGTCGGAGGTTCCCTGGCGACCCAGCTGGTCGAAGCACTGCGAAGGAGAGGCATGAACAACATCCTCGAGCAGACCGAGACCGGCCGCGAGATCGCCCGCAAAAACCGCGAAGAAGGCCGCGAACAAGGTCACGTCGACTTGATGCGGGCCGCGCTCCAAGCGGCGTACGGCGACATCACCGACCTTGATGAGCTCGCCCGCTGTCTGGCCGACCGCGACCACGGCGCAAACATCGCACGCATCATCGCCGGCGCGACACTGGACGACCTACGCGCCTGACCGGCGGGGCCGCCGTGCGTCGGCCCGCGTTTCCCGAGGGGAAACCGACTAACCAAGAACCGGTCGGGGTTCCGCGATGGTTTGCCCATGGTCGTCGGCGTGCCTGGTCAGAACGCCATCCGCCAGTCTGGCCGATGGCCGCCCACCCCTGGCGACCCAGCTGGTCGAAGCACTGCGAAGGAGAGGCATGAACAACATCCTCGAGTAGACCGAGACCGGCCGCGAGATCGCCCGCAAAAACCGCGAAGAAGGCCGGGAACAAGGCCGCGAACAAGGTCACGTCGACTTGATGCGGGCCGCACTCCAAGCGGCATACGGCGACATCACCGACCTCGACGAGCTCGCCCGCCGCCTGGCCGACCGCGACCACAGCGCAAACATCGCACGCATCATCGCCGGCGCGACACTGGACGACCTACGCGCCTGACCAGAGGAACCGCCGCGCGTCGGCCCCGCGTTTCGCCGAGGGGAAACCTGACGCAGAGCTTCCCAGACCGGTGCCCGACGGCGGATTGAGCTGATGCGCCCGTCGGTCGCGGTGCCCGTCTCGCGTGCTCAGAGTAGCCGTCGTTGCACAACGTCGGCGAGCACCGTTGTCACGAGCTTGTTGACGGTTGCCGTGGTCGGCGGGCTGGGGTCGCGGTCTGCGAACAGGAGATGCCCGCCACCGACCAGGGAAAGGGTGAGTGATTCGATGTCGGCGTCGGCCGCGATGCGGCCCAGTTCGCGCTCGTCGGCCAGGTAAGCGGAGACCGCGGTCGTGGCCTGGGCGAGGATCGCGATGCCGCCTCCGGGTCGGGCTTGCCGGAGCCGCGCGCGCAGCTCGTCCCGGAAGGTGATGAGCGGGATGATCGCGACGGGGACCGGTCCGAACAGGGCGGTCAGCGCCGTGGTGAGGTTGTCGGCCACCGTGCCGGTGCCGGCGGACTCGTGCAGTGCGGTTGCGTGCGTCTCGAGCTTCCAGGCCGCCGGCTGCGCGGTGCTCGGCGTCGAGCCGGACGCGCGGATGGCCGACTTCGCGCGAGCTCGTGGCCTGCAGGTTGAGGTGGCGACGTTGGAAGCCTGGGAACCGGCCGGCCGGACGTTCGACGCCGTGATCGCAGCCCAGTCGTGGCACTGGGTCGATCCGGTCGCCGGCGCCGTCAAGGCGGCACAGGTGCTGCGCCCGAACGGGCGGCTGGCGATCTTCGGGCACGTGTTCGAGCCGCCCGTCGAGGTGGCTGAGCCGTTCGCCGCTGCCTACCGCAGCGTGGTGCCAGACTCGCCGTTCGGCAATCTGCCGGCCGGACGTCTGCTGGACATGCACCAAGCGGGGTACACGAAGTTCGCCGACACGATCCGCCAGACGGGACAGTTCAGCGAACCCGAACAGTGGCGATTCGACTGGGAGCAGCCCTACACGCGCGACCGGTGGCTGGCCCTGCTCCCCACCACCGGTGGCCTCACCCGACTACCACCCGACAAGACGGCCGACATCCTCAATGCGGTCGGGGCCGCCATCGACACGCTGGGCGGACGCTTCACCATGCCGTACACCACCTTGGCGACTACCGCCGCACTGACCGGCGCCGGCGAAGACAAACCCTAGCGATCGGCTGTGGGGACGGCCTTGGCCGCCTGCCGGGCCTCGGTGGGCGTCAGGCCGAACTCGCGGCGGAATGCCGTGGTGAAGGCCGCGTGGCTGCCGAAGCCGCAGGATGCCGCGACCTGCGCGATCGAGCGAGAACCGGCCAGCCTGGTCCGCGCGAGGTGCAGCCGTTCCCGCCGGATGAGGTCCCGGGGCGTGGTGTTCGCGGCCTGCAGCACCTGCTGGATATAGCGCGGAGACCAGCCGAGCGCCCGGGCGACGCCGGTCACGTCGAGATCGCTTTCGCCCGCGTGCCTGCGCACGTAGCGGCGGATCTCGACCTCGATGCTCTCCCGGTGCCCGATGGGCGCGGACTGGGCGCCGCCCTCGGCCGCCATACAGACGAGATCGAGCAGCCGGTCGCAGGCGCCGTCGAAGGTGAACTCGGAGAACTGGTCGCGCTCCTCCTGCAGGGTGATCACGAGTCGGCGGATGACGCGCCCCAGCCCGCTTGCGCCGTCGAAGACCTGAGGTTCGCGAACCGCGGCCGGGCTGCGCAGGGCGATGTCCTGCCGGGGCACGATGAAGGCCACCGAGAGGAAGCCTGCGTCGTGGGCGAACTGGAAAGGCCGATCGGCGTCGCACAACGCCATCTGGCCCGGGCCGATCACGGCGGCGGACGGCCCCTGCTCGACCTGGGCCTTGCCGGCCAGGGGCACAAGCAACTCGTAGGTGCCTCGCGGGTCTGACCGGATGTGCCGCTCGCGCCGGGTCACCTGCTGCTCGCCGCTGGAGCACAGGGCGAGGCCGTAGTGACGAGAGCGCTGCCAGTCGAGCCGACCGGCCCAGGGGGCGCGTCGGTCGGCAACGCTTATCCGGCTCGCGCCGTGCAGACCGGTGAAGGCATCGTCCCAGTCGCCGATCGAGTCGATGGCCGCCACGGGATTCCAGGAATACACGTCCCATCCTAGCGAGGCGCAAACCTTGCGCGTACGCGAAAGGGCTCTGCGCCGTGGCGAAAGACGTGGCCGCGATCGGCCGCGAGGGTTGATTCATGGCTTCGACAACCCAAGTGCCCACCGTTCGCGGCCCCGTCGCCGCCGACGCGCTCGGCACCGTTCTCATGCACGAACACGTCTTCGTCCTCGACGAGGAGATGCGGCGTACCCTCCCGGAGACCTGGGACGAGCAGGAGCGGATCGCCGATGCGGTAGGCCGGTTGAAGGCGCTGGCCGCCACCGGCGTCTCCACCATTGTCGACCCGACCGTCATCGGCCTCGGCCGCGACGTCGCCCGGGTGTCCTCGGTGAACGAGCAGGTCGACCTCAACATCATTGTGGCGACCGGCATCTACACGTTGAGCGACGTGCCGGCATACTTCCGCTACCACGGGCCGGGCACGATGCTCGGCGGCGCCGACTTCATGACCGAGGTGTTCGTCCGAGACCTCACCGAGGGCATCGGCGGCACCGGAGTCCGGGCCGCGTTTCTCAAATGCGCGATCGAGGAAGAACTGACGCCCGGCGTGGAGCGAGTGATGCGGGCGGTGGCGCAGGCCCACGTGCGGACCGGGGCGCCCATCACGGTGCACACCAATCCTGGCGCCCGGACCGGCCTGGTGGCGCAGGAGATACTCCGCAGCGAGGGCGTGGACCTCGGCGCGGTGGTGATCGGGCACAGTGGCGACACCACCGATCTGGCCTACCTGAACGAGCTGATCGACAACGGCTCGTACCTCGGCATGGACCGATTCGGTCTGGACATCCTGCTGCCCACCGACGACCGGGTGGCGACGGTCGCCGCCCTTGCTCGACAAGGGCTCGCCGACCGGATGGTCCTGTCGCACGACGCGTCGTGCCACATCGACTGGTTCCCGCCCGGCGTGCTGCCGCAGATCGCCCCGAACTGGCACTACACGCACTTGCACGACGAGGTGCTGCCCGCGCTGCGTACGGCCGGGGTCACCGAACAGCAGTTGACCGCCATGCTGGTCGACAACCCGCGGCGGTACTTCAGCCGCGTCGACGGCTGAAATCCCAAATCCCGAGTCAAGCGTGAGGAGTACGGAAGACATGACGGCGCTGGCCGGCAAGACAGCAGTGATCACGGGCGCGACCAGCGGGATCGGGGTGGACGTCGCGCGGTCGTTCGTGGCCGAGGGCGCGCAGGTGCTGCTCGCCGGCCGGCGCAAGGAACACGGCGACGCGGTGGCCGAAATGCTCGGCTCCGCGGCGACCTTCGTCCAGGTTGACGTCTCCATCGAGGACGAGGTGGCGGCACTCGTCACCCGGGCCCTCGACCAGTACGGAGCTCTCGACATCGTCGTCAACAACGCGGGCGCTCCGGCCACGCTGTGCGGAATGGCCGACGTCGACATCGACGCCTTCCGCCGCGTGCTCGACGTGAATCTGTACGGACCGCTCTACGCCATCAAGCACGCGGCCGCGCACATGCAGTCCCGCGGACAGGGCAGCATCATCAATATCGGTAGCGTCGCCGGGCGCTCCGCCGCCGTTTCCGGCCTCGACTACTCGACGTCGAAGGCGGCCCTGCAGCACCTGACCCGGTGGGCGGCGATGGAGCTCGGCGAGCACGGCGTACGCGTCAACTGTGTCTCTCCCGGCTTCATCGCCACCGGCATCTTCGCCAAGGCGGCCGGTCTGAGCGACGCCGACGCGGAGCGCTCCGCCGCCCGGCTGGCCGCGGAGTTCGCCCCCGAGCTAGCCAAGGTCCAGCCCGTCTCCCGGCCGGGAGTCGGGGCCGACGTCGCCGCGGCCGTGGTCTTCCTGGCCAGCGACGCCGCGCGCTACATCAACGGCCACGACCTGGCTCTCGACGGAGGGATGACGGTCAGGCAGCCGTACTCGGTCATGCGGGCGCAGCGGACCCGGATCGCCGACATCGTCGCCGGCCGATAGACGCCGGGCCGAGACCGTTCCTCGTACCCGGCCATCAAGACCATCGTCGACGCCATGCCGTCGGGGAGCTATCTGGTGATCACACACGCCACCGGTGACTTCTGGCCGCAGGAGCGGGTCGACGCGGCACCGGCCTCATCGCGAACCGCGAGGACGGCAACATCTGGGCCGGGCTGGCACGAAAGCCCTAGTACGGCTGCCGTACTAGCTGATCTATCCCACGGGATAGGTGGGTGGTGGGGCGCCCTCTGGACACGGCAACCACGCTGTTCGGAAGCTCACAGGTCCGCGTGGATGCACGCAGAGTGACAGCGTCGGGAAGACGGTAGTTCGATTTTTCTTCACCACTGGCGGGATGTGCCCACACCTGTCTGGTTGTGGGGCCCCGGCGAAGACTGTTCCCGGGCGGGCGGCAGATTCATCACGCATCCGTGGAGCGCCTTGCGGAGCGGACGGTCGCCGGCAGGCGGCGGCTCAGGCGCGGGTGTCAGCCTTTCGATCGCGGGCCATCTCTTGGGATAGATGAAAGCGCCGGGATAAACCGGCTTGGAGGAGGAGATGGAAGAGCTCTACGTCGAAGGGCTAGCGACCCACGGCGGCCCCGAGTCATGCGTCGACGACCTGCGAGGGCGTGGCGAAGCGTTG
>Ga0307508_10002739_pt1 | contig 18391 bp, 21 predicted proteins | sample 9_EM_MG_FD_203089 | JGI IMG/M metagenome (GOLD analysis project Ga0307508, IMG submission 203089) | Populus trichocarpa ectomycorrhiza microbial communities from riparian zone in the Pacific Northwest, United States - 9_EM | ecosystem: Host-associated > Plants > Roots > Unclassified | place... | reverse complement strand
AATCGGATGACGTCATTGTCCGCTCAGTATAGGTCTAGGAAGTGTCCCGTATAGATGGTTTCGTCGTCTTGGAACTCGTAGTCGCAGATTTCGCGGAATTCGATTCCGTTGAGGTTGGCGCTTTGTCGAAGCAGGGCGCAGGTGGACCAATATTGCGTGTACCAGTGCCAAGGCGTGATGTCGTCCAGTTCGACAGGGGCCGGTCCGTCGCTTGACTCGTTCCACTCGTTTTCTTCTTTTAGGGCGGTCGCTATTTCTTCGTGGATCGAGCCGAAGGTATAGTCAAACTGGTAGCTGGACTGGGGTTCGAGAATCGTGGCCAAGTCGAGCAGGAAGAAGTGATCTTGTTCGAAAGAGGGCATGAAAGTAGGGTGATTTTGAGATCAAGATTATAGTGTGACACTGGGGTTGTCTCGTAACCGGAGTGCGGTGAGAATCAAAGGTAATCAGGCTACTTTCGATAATTCACAACGGAATAATCTTAGATCTTGTGTGTGGGTTCGGCGGTAGTGTAGGTGAGGATGTTCGTGCTGAGGAGCTTTCTTTCTTTCGAGTAGAGTCTTCTCTCCTTTTTAACCTCGAAAGCCCTGAGTGAGATTCGGTGAGTCGGCCTAAGGTTCCCCCGGGGTGTTTGACCCACGGGGAGGATTCATTGGTCCTGGCCGGGGTGCTGATAAGGGAGGCGGGGTTCTCATGCAGCTCGGCGGGGTAACCGGAGTAAGGTTTCCCGCTTCCTGCAATCTCCCCGCACCTCCGGGTTTAAGGTCCTAAGTCCGTGTTCTTACGGCCGTAACTCTTTAATCCCGTTTCTTATCTCCCGCCTAGACTCTCTGAGCCCGAAGTTCGCTTCCAAGCGGCTGGGACCGGAGTAAAGTCCTTCCGCATTCCGCTCCCTTCTCCTCTGGTCTCCTCTGCCGAGGTCTCTACAGGTGTTGTCTCTATGTGCTTGATATCCGAGTGTAACAATGGCTCCATACTTCGACGTATAGTATAGCTTCGATGGCTGGTCATTGTGGGAAGACATTTTGGGTGACGCTGTGTAATGCGGGGTAGGTAAATCGGCGAATCGGCAGAAAAGTATGAAGATGAGATTTTTCAATCGAGCGTGAGGATAATAATCAATAGATTAAATGGATATGAATTCGAGAGTGGTATTGCGCTGACCCGGGCTCATAACCTGTCAAGATTATGATGGAAGTTTGATGGAACGATGAAGTCTTGTGTGTATTGTCTTGTCTTAGAGAGAAAGGCAGAAAAAGTGAAAAGTCTGAATACACGTATATGACGTGATTCTACACGTGACAAAGCTGAACGAGTGAGATATTGCAACACGAGGTATCAAAAGGTTACGGGATAGATATATGGGTACAGATGGTAGATTCGATACAATGTGATGATGCTCTCTGCTCGGCAGAGACATCTCTATATATACACGTGCTCGTCTCCGACTTCCTCCGTGTCGGATGCCTTTGCAGGATCGAGACCGCATCCGCATGGACTGCGCCTCTCTGCATTGACGCCACCGTCTTATGCATTGACGGCGTCGACTCATCTTGATACTTCCCCTCTTGCTGCGTACCGAAAAGAAAGAAAAAAAGCATAGCACGACATGGCCGGCTGGTGGGATGGCTGCACGATGTGAACGACGGGGCCACTGGCTGCGTGCCCCCGGCCGATTACGGTGTCACGAGGCATCACTCGCCGCTCTGGTAATCTAAAAAATTCCCGGCACTGCAGATCTACATCGTCAGCTAGAGTACTTGCAGCTTATGCCTGTGGCTATCACTGCCGTCCATCTGGATCTACAGACTCAAGAGATCCCAGTCCGGTTCTTCGTCATCGTCGTCTTCCTCTTCTCCCAGCGGGCGCGATACACTGCATGCATCCGCTTCGGCGACCGGAAGAAACCCGCCGCCACCGGTCTCCTCCTCTTCGTGTGCGGCGCTCGGAGTGGCGGGTAGGAAGCCCCACCGCCGCCACCGCCACCATGGCAGTCTCCCACTGGAACGGATCCACAGCCGTGGCCGTCATCCGGTAAGAACCCTCCTCCGCTGCCATCTCCCACTGAAACGAAACCGCTGCCACCACCCCTGTCCCCGTCCTCGTCAGCCAAAAAGCCACCGCAGTCCCCCACCAACGTCCCTTCCGCCTCCCCTCCCCCGTCTACAGCCGCTCGCCTGATCCTTCTGCTCCTTCTCCTGACGACCTTCTCATTGTCAGTGTCCGCTAAAACGCCGCCCTCCTCGTCTTCATCCTCCTCTTCCCCTTTCTCTTCGTCCTCCTCTTCCCCCTCCGATTGAACCCTCCTCTTCCCCCTCCGATTGAACCCTCCGTTTGCTCCGCCTCTTCGTTCCCGGCCTCTTGCCGTCGGCCGTGAACCGCGCCACAGGAACCTCGTCACTCCCCACCCCAAGCCGCTCTCTGATCCTGAGCCTAAGCAGCCACCTCCCCCACAGTCTCAGTGCCTCCAGCCCCCTCTGTCTCTCGGCCTCCCACTCGAGCCCCTCCACAACCGCCTCGACCGCCTCACCGTACTCACTTGCCACGACCACACCCTTAACCAGCGGGCTGGCGATGCGATTCCTGAACTTGAAGCTCGTGACCACGTCGACGAAGCCGATGCCCAGGATCCTCGCGGCGTTGCGTGGTGTTTTGTGCGGAATGTGGACTCCGCCCGCGGGCACCACCGACGGCACAAAGACGTCAAGGTTTCCGAACCGGTTCTTGGGGACGATTCCGTTCACGACGGGCGGCGGGGTGTAGAGTTTCGTTTGGGCGAAAGCGAACGTGGGCTGGTGCGGCAGCACTTCGTCTTCTTCCTCTCCCCTGCCGTCGTCTCATCTCCGCGCTCTCGTTCTCGTGACCGTGAATTTCAACAGAATCTCGTTCTCCAGCGCTTCGCGACCTAGCTTGTACCACTGCTCGGCCGTCTTCACTTCCTTCACGTCCTGCCTCGGGAACACGGTCTCGGTTCTTCCCTTGCCGCTCTGAACGGTCCCCACTTTCCTCTCGGGGATGACGATCTGGTCTCGTCTGAGATGCCTCCTTAGCGCAAAGACCGGATGGTCCTTGAAGTCCTGCACCGCCTTCGGCATTGGCTCGTCCAGCAAGAGCTTCGCAAACTCGGCGGCCTCGAGCTGATCGCGGTCCTCCGTGTAACCGCGATGGAAGTTCCGGCGGAGGATGCGGCGGAACCAGCTGTCGCCGCCTTTAGTGGAATGAACGCGGGAGCACTGCGTGCGTGCCAATAGGTAGGCGGCGTAGCGACGGGTTACGTCGGTGGCGTGAGATGTGTTTTCGAAGGAGAGGACATAACTGAGAGTGTTTCGGAGATCTGAGAGAGGGGGTTTCAGGGCGGTGGGCGTAGCGACGGCGCGCGCAACCAAGGAATCGACAGTTATCCAGCGTTGTGCCAGGACTGACCACGCCTCTACCCAGAACACGGGGTAGTCGCTTGCTACGTGATCGATCGGTGCGGGTTTGGGCCGCGGTGCGCTCGGCGTTGGCGGGACCACATAAGGGCGCGAACGATGGGATGGGCGAGCGTGCTGGCACGCCGTGGTGGGGCAGTGGGTGAGTTTTTCTGGCTTCGGCGTGGCATCGGAAGGGGCCGTCAATGCCGTCATTCGGGCTGCTGGAGCCTTCTGTTTGAAGGTGAAAGGGAGGACCTGCAGAGAACACACGAGGCGTGTCTCAATACCGGCCGAGCGCAACAACGCGCAGAAAAGTCGCACACCGAGGTCGCGAGACCCCGTGAGCGTGGTGGACGCACGTATGAAGTCTGCTTTAGAAACCAGCTCTGTGCCCAGCGGCGTCGACCACTGCGGAACCCATAAGCCACAGCCAAGCGCAAGAAGACAACGGACAGCATACCTTTTCAGAGCTTCAGCCTCCATCCATTGCGCAGCCGTCAGATCTCGCCGCGTAATCGTGAATTTCTTCCGAAATGCAGTGGCAGCCTCCTTTAGGCCATCGATCAACATCTTCGAATTACGGAACTGCTGGTCTGTAGGGTCGTGGTGCAGCTTAGCGTAGACTATGTCGGGGAGCAGCGGCCGTAGGTTCTTCTGCACTTCGTCGTTATTGCACCATCGATTCCGCGGATGTACGTGGAACAGCAGACACAGAAGGTGCGGCTTATGCGTCTCGAGTCGGATCCTGCGTGTTGGAATATATATGGATCGATAAACGTAAAGATGTATTACAGTATTATGCGGGCACAAGATCTCTCTATATACAGGAGGGCCGTCAGGACAAAGGACGGAAGACTGCCCCCCGAGACGGTGCTCGGGGACTCAGTCATGTCCGGACGCCACCTCCGGTCCGTCATGTCCGGACGCCACCTCCGGTCCGTCATCTCCGGACGCCCATTATTCTGACACTTCCCCTCGTACGGAAGATGCAAAGGAACACAGGAGAGAAAGAAACAGAATCCTCGGATGCCTCGTTAAAACTCGTAACCGTGTAAAAAACCCTTCGAGGGAGAAACCACGGACATAGGAGAAAGAGTGCATCCTCCAAAGAAAGAGCAGGAAGATGAGAGGGAAAGGAAAAACTATTTCAACCGCTTAACGCGTGGTCTGTCAACCACTTCCCCTGAGTCCCGGCTTACGAGCCCAAGCCCGTGAGCATGCTTCCAGTGGGTGTCTTGAGGGAGGTTCTTCATCATGATGTCGGCGAGCATGTCGGATGTCGGAAGGTATGTTGTTTTCATGGCGTTCCGTTCGCAGGCATCACGGAAGAAGTGGAAGCGGACACTGATGTGCTTGGTGCGCTCATGGAACTTCGGGTTCTTTGCAAGTTGGATTGCACCTTGGTTATCGACGAAGATTTGCTGGGGCTCGGTAGCCTTAGAGTCGTTGTCTGAGCATAAGCAGTGGGGGCATTGCTCAGCATGCTTGTACAGGATCTTGCCATATAATATGCGAGCGTATAAGGAGCGGACCTAGATGGCTTCTTTTGCGGCGTCGGAAGCACCTATGTATTCGGCTTCCACCGTTGAGAAAGCGACAAGTGGCTGCTTACGAGCACGCCAGGTAATAGCGCCTCCGGCGAGCATGAATACATAGCCAGATGTTGATTTTCGGTCATCAAGATCTCCGGCGAAGTCTGAGTCGGTGTAGCCGATGGGCATGGTGGCTTCGGGGTCCGATGCATTGTACTGGGTGGAAGCGCGGCAATGGGCTGGAGGCCGGATCTTTAGAAGAAATACAAAATGCCGGAAAGCTACAAGCCGGACGGCGCAGTTGCTGAGAGCGCCAAGAGGCTCACCTCCAGGTACTTTTACGTCGAGGAGAGAGAGGTTCTTCGCTGGTTGCTCCCAGGCCAAGAAGACCAGAAGAAACAAGAAAAGAAACGGGAAAAGGAAGACGGTCGAGGCTGTTCTCCTCTCCAGTACGCACCGGAGCAGGACGAGATGTAGCACTCACCGAAGAAAACCGAGAAAAGAGGGGAAAGTCGACCAGAGCCAAGTGGGAGGAAAGAGTGGTTGTATTCTCCATCTAAACTGTCCAGACAAAAGCAAGAGAAGAAGGAACTAAGCTGCAGGAAAAGAGGAGGGCAGGTGAAGGACGGGCGCTAGTGTCCATGGCACCGCGCCCAGTCACTCCACCTTTCCGCACAACAAAAACGAGTGATATCGAGGGCTCCGCAACAGTACTACCAGCTGAAGACAGGGCACTGCCGCACCGGGCAGTAGCTGCACTGGGCTAAGGCTCGCCCCACCGCCCAGTGCTGGTAGTGCCAGTGCCCCTTGCAAACGAGAGACCACCTCTTCAAGGTGTGTCGGAATGGAAGATACAGCAGAAGATTCTGTGGGTGGAGGAGCAGAAGGAGACCGAGAGGTGGAAGAGCAGGTGGATGATCCGGGACCTGCTGGCCGATAGGAGATGTGGGCAGGCAGGGCTGGACTTCCCCTATGTGAGACTGCGGTGTTAACGCGTCACCGGAGTCACGGTAGAATCGGTATTTGCTGCGCTACTCCACTAGAATATAACAACCGCCCTGTGATCGCTTGGTAGAGGTTGTTGTTTAATCAAAGGTGCCGTCCCAGTCGGTTTACGATGACATTAGATGGCTTTCCTGGTCGCAGCTCGAGAACCACTCAACGCCCGCGCCTGAGGATTCATGCCGGTCAGCTCCTGATCCTCCCTCATGTGGGAAATCTGCTCACTTCTCAGTAGAGGCCTTAATTCGAGCATACTGCTGCTGATGATGATTCATTGATCGTATGCGACAACGACCCTATTGTGCGGCAGTGGTATTTCCACGAGGGGTTCCGCAAGATAAGTGATAACTTGTGACTACAGCTGGGAAGAGTTGGAAGGGACCGACAACAGTTCGAGCACCAGCAGTTACCGGACCGGAGCATGCGGACAGGTCTGCTCCAGCCCCTACTGCAAGTGAGTAGCTCACCCACTACCATGCGGAGGTCCAAGGCCGTGGTTCGAGCATGAGCCAGCGGCGACTTTCAGTAGATGGTTCGATTCGACACGGGCCCAGCGTCTTGCCCGATGGCTTGCTCGCGGCGCTTCGGTGACTGCCAAACAGCTCGCGCGACAACTGCCTCACGGGTAAGATAAGGTAAGGAATACGCTCACACACCAGACCCTCCTGGGTGTGGGCCGGAGCCCGAAGCTACTCGTCCTGGTCGGTCTGACGATAGGATGCCACCCAATGGTATCGCCGACCGCGCCATTCCCTCAGCTTATAGCTGGGTTCATGTCACGACCCCATGTCAGCCCTTGGCTCCGGCCTCGGAGATTATACCCTCAACGGGGGTTCTATCCGTGCTGACCGACGTGTTGCCCATCAGACCCCTCCTATCTCCTGCCTAGACTCTCGAGCCCCTTGCGTATCCTTCCGTCTCTTTCCCGATCAACTGTCGTCTCACTTGTGGCGCTTGTAGGAGCGCTTATAGGATCGCTCGTAGGATCGCTCGTAGGATCGCTCATAGGATCGCTCGTAGGATCGCTGGTAGGATTGCTCGTAGGGGGACGGTCATTGACTCGATGTCTTCGTGACCGGTAGGTGGTCCGTTGATGATTGACCGTTCTGTGGTTCATGATTCCGCTCATTCCTCCAATCAAGACCGGTTCCCCACCTCTCGTCAGCGGGTCATCGTATAAGTATCCGGCTCGGCAAAGTCACGTGCTGCGGGGAAATTACCCCGCACCGCGACGTGAAAACTCTTCGCCTTGGCACTAGACTTCATCAGTGTATCACAGATAATCTCTTGATTTGGATCGGAAAGTAGTGCTTCCACGTATCCTCCTGAGAGTGGCCGGAGCAGGTCCTCTGTTCTCTCGTCGTGATTGGGTGATGCGATATGGGTTGTGTGCGGGGTTGATTATACTACTCGACCTGAGCCGGAGCAACAAACCCTCAACCGTACCAGCTATCATTTCTTCGGCCGCGACGGCGTCAAGGCATAGCTCCGCCCCATATCTTCCCCAATAGACTCTCGAACTGTTCCTGTGGTGCGGTCCTGTAGCGGCGCTTGCACTTTCCCGATCACAAGCCGGTACTTGGTCCGGGGGCTACCCAGTGCGACAGTATTGGCTTGAAGTCAAGCCTCCGCTTCAGTATTCAGCTCGACTCATTGTCCCTCACCTTGGTACGGTATATGCCCTGCGTCATAACCATTGTAAGCCTCTCGGATAAGTGGGGATACGCTCACACTTCCATGTGCTGGCAAAGCCCAGAGTTAATCACCATAATCGGGTGTCAATGACAAGAATGCGAGTGGTAGCATCATCCCTCGTGTCTCCTGACAATGGGGTGCAGCGGTATCGCCTCGGGCCTCCAGGCCTTCTGCGACGATACAGAAATTCCCAACTTGTGGTGTTGTTCCTCTGGGCCGTACCTCTGGAAACAACCCTGCTCCTATTCCGCGACCTAGACTCGCAACTCCTTGCGTTCCCGTTTTCCTTCCGATTGCTTGTCCGTCCTATGATGACCACCAAGGTTGTCTTTCTCTGCGGCAGCACTTGCGCTTTCCCGGTCTGCGCCGGTACTTGGCCTGGGGTCCTCTGGTGCTGCAGAGTCGGTCGACCCGAGCCGAGCCCCGACAGTGTCGGTTGCCCGGTCTCGGTGTGCCGTCCTCAGACCGTGTGACGAGTTTCCGATACCTTCCTACCCGGTCCGTATCCGAATTCCGACCCGTAGTATTTAGGGTGTAACACTCGACGCCTCGGCGGTCGGACTCAGACTCTGTGCCTCGAGCGGACTCAATTCCTCGGGCGGACTCGGACTCGTGATCTCGGCGGTCGGACTCGGACTCGAAGCCTCGAGCGGACTAAATTCCTTGGACGGACTTGGACTCGACGCCTCAGCGGTAGGCTCGGACTCGGCGTCTCGAGCGGACTCAATTCCTCGGGCAGACTCGAACTCGATGCCTCGGTGGTCGGACTCGGACTCGGCTCCTTGAGCGAACTCAATTCCTTGGGCGGACTCGAACTCGACACCTCAGCAGTCGCACTTGGACTCGACGCCTTGAGCGGACTCAATTCCTCGGACGGACTCGAACTCGACTCCTCGGCGGTCGGACTCGGACTCGGTGCCTCGAGCGGACTCAATTCCTCGGGCGGACTCGGACTCGACACCTCGGCGGTCGGACTCGGACTCGGCGCCTCGAGCGGACTCAATTCCTCAGGCGGACTTGGACTCGACGTCTCGGCGGTTGGACTCGGACTCGGTGCCTCGAGTGAACTCAATTTCTTGGGTAGACTCGGACTTGACGCCTCGGCGGTCGGACTCGGACTCGGCGTCTCGAGCAGACTCAATTCCTCGGGCTGACTCGGACTCAATGCCTCGGCAGTCCGACTCGGACTCGGCGCCTGAAGCGGACTCAATTCCTCGGGCCGACTCGGACTCGACGCCCCGGCGGTCAGACTCGGACTCGGCGTCTCGAGTGGAAGTCTTGGCAATTTGGAAGGAAACACCAGCCGGTATGATCATTGGAAGAGACCTAGAGCGGTGGCCCACTGGATCCGGGTGGAAGAGGAACCAATGGATTCTGCAGATCCGGTGTCCTACCGGGAAGCCATTGCGCACCTGAGGTTTGGCCAGAAATGGTCTGATGTGGTTGATGAGGAACTCAGATCTTTGGCTGAATACTCAACCTGGGACTACGTCACACTGGAAGACGTTCCAGCCGGCGTCACGCCCATTAGCTCCAAGTGGGTCTTCAAGACCAAGGAGTTGCCAGGAGGTGGCATTCGGTAGAAGGCCAGACTTGTTATCCGAGGTTTTGAACAGCAGGCGGGGGTCGACTTTGATGAAACTTTTGCTTCGGTAGCGAAGTTGCAAAGCCTACGTATGATGCTAGCCCTCACTGCTATCTACGACTGGGAAATCGAACAAATGGATGTTGTCACCACCTTCCTGAATCCCAAAGTTGACGGTGATGTCTATATGGCTCTGCCGCAGGGTATTGAGGTGGACAAACCTCAAGTCTGCAAGCTGAGAAAGTCGCTTTACGGACTTAAGCAGGCCCCCCGTCTGTGGTATAACATATTGACCACTTTCTCAGATCTCTCGGTCTCCAACGATGCGAGTATGATCCGAATGTCTACCTCTCGGCAAGCACTACCTTAACCGATCGAACTGATTCCCCACTGGCCATCTGGAATTCCAAGCAATCGGCTCAGAATGGCGCACCAATAATTCTGCTGCTGTACGTTGATGACATGCTGCTCTTCTCTCCATTGGCCAACCAAGTCACCACAACCAAGAACCTTCTCCACGCCAAGTACACGATGACCAACCTCGGTCCAGTTTGCTGCTTCCTCGGTATAGAGATCGAGCGCGACCGATCACGACGGATACTGCATATCCACCAACAGCGCACTGTCCGGAAGCTGCTTGCGACTTCCAGAGTCAGGCTCGGCAAACACAAACGGCACAGCAAGGATACTCGACTCAGATGGTAAACAACGATACCAGTCAAAAATCGGCAGTCTGATGTGGCTAATGCTATGCACTCGACCGGACCTTGCATTCACTGTCTCCATGCTAAGCAAATTCTCCTCCATCCCGACTGCTGAGGACTTGGCAGCAGCCACCTACGCACTACGATACCTGCGACACACAGCCAACCTCGCCATTCAGTACAATACATTACATAAGACTCTGAAGTCACCATGCCCATTGGCTACACAGACTCCGACTTCGCTGGAGACTCTGATCGAAAAATCGACATCTGGCTACGTGTTTACGATCCTGTACCAGCATGCCGAGCAATATCCCCACTGCTTATGCTCAGACAACAACTCGAAGGCTACCGAGCCCCAGTAAATCTTTGTCGACAGCCAAGGTGCAATCCAGCTTGCAAAGAACCTGAAGTTCCATGAGCGCACCAAGCACATCAGCGTCCGCTTCCACTTTGTCCGTGATACCTGGGAACGGAACGCCATCAAGGCCATACCTCCTGACATCCGACATGCGCTCCGACATCATGACGAAGAACCTCCCTTGAGATGCACTGGAAGCACATTTATGCGCTTGGGCTCATAAGCCAGGACTCAGGGAAAGTCTCCGACCAACCACGAATCAAGCGTTTGAAATAGGTTACTCTTTCTGTTCTTTCTGTGGAGGATGCACTCTTTCTCCTATGTCCGTGGTTTTCCCCTGAGGGGTTTTTTACACGGTTATGAGTTTTAACGAGGCATCCGAGGATTCCGTTTTCTCATTCTCTCCTGTGTTCCTTTGCATCTTCCGTACGAGGGGAAGTGTCAGAATAATGGGCGTCCGGAGATGACGGACCGGAGGTGGTGTCCGGACATGACTGAGTCCCCGAGCACCGGCTCGGGGGGGCAGTCTTCCGTCCTTTGTCCCGACGGCCTTCCTGTATATAGAGAGATCGTGCGCCCGTATAATGCTGTAATACAATCAGTTCACAATCTTCACCTTTTATCGATCCATATATTCCAACAAGACGTTGGAAGCAGCGCTTTGAATTGTCACTCCTCCGAGCAACCTCTCATCTCCCCAGCCGCCCGAGCTGTCGAGTGTCGTAGGACAGTAGGACCTCCTCTTGACTATTGCTTTGTAATCGCTTGGTAGAGGTTGTGGTTTGATCGATGAATACGCTAGCCCACTCCATCTCCTTCTACAGGTGGGAAATTCTGCCGCTTCTCGGTAGAGGGGTCGTGGTTTGATCAGAATTGCCGTCCCAGTCGGGTTGCGATGACATTTGACGACTTTCCTGGCAGCGATATTTCCACCAGTTGGTTTCCACGAGATGAGTGATAACTTGTGACCGTCGCCGAGTGGACGCGACCGCGATCGACAACAGTCCGAGTACCAGCAGATACCGGACCTGAGCATGCACATGGATCTGCTCCAGCCCCTGCCACAGGTGGACAGCGTGCACACATGAGCCGGGCGGCGATATTTTCCCCTCGATCTCAATGCTTTAGCTGATATGTCGAAACGAAGATGGTGAATTGAATTGAAGATACACTGACGTGGACAGAACATTCTCGCTGTAGACAAGGGCAAAGGGCCTCAGGAACCGTCAGGGGAATCGACGGATAGCAGGCGCCGAGACAGTGCTCGGAGAGCCCGTCATCCAGCAAGATGGTCTAGTATCTGCCCGCCATCCCCGCATACCGACGGCGACTACGATTTCGAGTAAGACGTGACGACGTCGATGAGCGGAATGGTGGAGGAGGCATTCCCGCTCGCTGAAGGCCGCTGTTGTGGGGGCAGAGATATGCGCGCCGTGTAGTGAAGGGGGGCAAACAAAACGTGTTCCGCTAAACGTGTATGGAGGTCACAATACGCATCTCCCGCCTGCGATTCCAACAGAGATGGAGGAGAGGCGAGGAAGGAAGTGAGGCTTTTTTTCTTTTCTTTTTGGTTTATTCATTAATCGCACGCGACCATTCCAGACCACGGCGATACACACACTCCGAACGTCCCAGCCCAGCCCCGACCTCGATCAGTCCGCAGGTGGGCCGGCGTAGCTCCCTCCGCACTAGTCCGGTATCCCGACATCTGACTACCCAATGTCGAACTCGGTATCCAACATCTGACTACCCAATGTTGAACTCGCTGCTCAAGCCGTCCTTCCTCTCCATCGCCTTCGCTATCATGTGGATCTTCTTGACACCTTCCTCTCCGGCAACCTCTCCGATGGTACCGTCTTGCATCTTCCTCTTTTTCCCGGTGCCCGGGTTGCCAGTCTTCGGCGCTTTCATCTTTGAAGGCCCGCTCGGGTCGTTGCTCGGCACCCTGATAGCCGTCGGCTTGTCTCGCAGCCCAAAACTCTTCGCTAGATGGCCGTAGTGGAGTCCACGGTGGTTGAATATCGCCTTCTCGGAGGCGACGTGCGTGGCGTAGGCTCGGATATGGCTTCCCCAAGCCTTCGCTGCCAGCTGCCCCGCCGCCAGATTCTCCATCGCCCATCGCTCGACCTGCAAGTGCCACTCAGACGCCCTGTCTTCATGCTCCCTTTGCTTTGCCTTCCCGTCGCCGCCGAATCCCTTCCGTATCACTTCCTCGTAATCAGCTCTCACCAGCTGCCCCTCGCGGATTCCCTTCTTCAATGTCGACTCGACGTACCCTTCCTCCGCGCCGGGGAGAAGGAAGATCACAGCCCTTCCTTCGCGACCCGCACGCGCGGTGCGTCCGATACGATGGAGGTGGTCGTCGGGGGAGAAAGGAGGGTCGAACTGCACGACGAGATCGACATTCGGCAGATCGAGTCCTCTCGCGGCGACGTCGGTACAGAAGAGCACTGCAGCAGACTTGCACGCCGTGAACGATGCGAGAGTGGCGGTTCGCACTGGTTGCGGAAGCGATCCGTGGAGTTTATGAACCATAGGCGTCGAGTTGAGCAAAGTACCGATGCCAACTGCTGGGTTTGTCGCCGCGGAAGATTTCCCGCCATCAATCGCCGCGACGGTCACCGGTTTCTTGCCTCTTTCGGCCTTCTTCTCCGCGTCCGACGGCAGGGGTTTGCGTGTGAAGGCTTCGAAGTGGAAATCCACGGAGTCGGTACAGGAGAAGAAGACGATAACTTTTGGGTGGGCGGTTGGTCTGATGAAAGCGCGCTGGAGCACGGCATTGAGCCCTACTAGCCGAAGTTTGGCGGGGATAACGACGTAGCTCTGCCTCAGCTGCGCCGGAGCACAGAACTTCTCACTGCCTTTGCCGGCACCTCCTTCGGTGTTTGATTCGGACTTCTCGGCCTTGATGTAACTGGCGTCCTTGAGCGACTTCTCTCCCAGCTTCTGGACGTTGGTCTTCATGGTGGCGGAACATAGCATCGTCACTCGTTTCCTGGGCAAGGGGTCATCCGCTGGCCTGTGGTTCTTCTCAAGTTTACTCCCGCAATTCAGAATATCGAGAATCTTGCCAATATCCTCCTCAAAACCTAGTTCCATAAGCCGGTCCCCCTCATCTAGCACGAGCCACCGCACCTTATCCACCTCCAGCGATTTCGTGTTCTCGAGATGATCGAGTAGCCGACCAGGCGTAGCAACCAGAATGTTCATTCCCTTCCGCAGCCGGGCTTTCTCGGATTTCTTCTTCTCCCCACCGGTGACCTGACCGGGGACAATCCAGTGCGGTCCGTTCTTGCAGTGGGTAAGCGTCTGTAGTACCGAGTAGATCTGCCTCGACAGCTCTCTCGTAGGCGCAAGGATGATCGCGAACAATCCAGCCTGCCGCGACGTCGCATCGATCCGCATGATCCTGTCGACAATCGGCAGCAGGTACGTCAGGGTCTTCCCCGATCCGGTCTCGGCTTGTATGAACGCGTCCGAGTCGCACGATATCAGCTCGGGTATCGCGGAGCGCTGGATCGCAGTTGGCGCCCTGAGCGAGAGTTTCGTAGTGAGGTGGTTGGCGAGAATCGGCGAGATGCCGAGTTTGGTGAACGTGGACGAGCCGTCAGCAAGCGGCGCATTGGAGGGAGCTTGCGGCTCAGTGCTCTCGATGGTTTCGACGCCCGCGGCGACGGCAACTGGGTCCGGATTCCCCGTCCACAGCGAAGAAACGAAGGTGCCGGCTGCGCCTGGCGGCGGCTTCATGGGGTTGCGCTCGTCGGCTCGATTCCGCTTGAGCGCCACGTCGCTATGTACGAGTGTCGCCCGGCTGCGCGGCTTGACGGCCTCGCTGCTTGCGTCGCTACCGACGTTCTTGATCGTCGTCGCTCCTGCCAGCTTGGCACTCTCCGTCGGTCTCTCGCCATCAGCAGCTTTCCTCTGCCGGGTTTGCTGCGAGCGCTTCGCTTTCAATCGGTCGGTCCAGCGTCCCTTGAACGCCGATGCAGGTCGGCTCGAGGGAAGAAATGCACCGGGAGAGAGGTCGAAGTTGAGAATCATGCCATCCGACGCCATCTATAGATACTGGGCGACAGGTTGGGGCCGGACGGAGGTGGTGTATGAGACGGTGTATGTAATGTGGCGAAAGTTTGCGAGCCGCGTGTGATCGTGCACGCTAAGATATGTAGTTGTCCCTGCCGCCGTCGATCACGATTAGCTAAGCGGCCTGGGCTAGATCGATAACTAACTAACGTAGCATACAGGGTAACCGGCTACTACCCCGTACCCGGACACTTTTGTTAGCGTGATTTAGTGTGGTGGCCCCACCTTACTACCCCGCTCAGCACCGTCAACACCCATCACCACCTGTCGACAGCCCAAAGATGGCCCCTACCAAGCCTCGCGAATCCAAAAACACCCTTCAGGAAGTCAGAATACGCCGTGCTCTTGAGGAACGGCGATTGGAAGGCACCTCCTTGGGTAAATTGGCTGACAAGTATAGGGTCTCCAGTTCTACCCTATCCGATCGGGAACGTGGCGGCCTTACACCCCAGCAAAGTCATGCACATGAGCAGAAACTCACCCCGGCCATGGAGAAAGCTCTCGAAGACTGGTGCAAGAAACTGGATGACTGGGGATTTCCTCCACGGATGGATCTTTTACGTGCTATGGCGGGCGCATTGGGACAGATCCGCGCCGAAGAAGAGGAGGATCCTGAGCTTGCCCACCTTGGCCAGCATTGGTTGTCCAACTTTCTCAACTGCCATCCGAGTCTCTCTGCAAAGTTTAGCACTCAACTTGACCGCCAACGGGCCTACGGAGGCAACATCCCCATCCTAAAAGACTACTTCGCTAAATTGTTACGTTTGATCCGAATACGCAAAATCCAACCTGAGGACATCTTCAACATGGACGAGAAAGGGTTCATTATTGGAATGTCTTCAAAGGCAAAGGTAATCTGTCGGACAGGGAGACGGCCACCATGGGTGATGAAGGACGGAACGAGGGAGATGCTTACGGTCATTGAATGCTGTTGTGCTGCACTCTATGTGCTTCCCTCCTTTGTGATTTTCAAAGGAGCAGCCCATTATATGGGGTGTCACACAGAAACCAGTGATCCCGAAACAAAATTTGCCTACTCTCCCAACGGTTGGACCGACAACAAACTTGGGTTGGAGTGGCTGCGCCACTTCGACAAGCACACCAGGGATCGGCAGGGTGGCAACAGTCACCCCCGCTTACTTATCCTGGATGGCCACCATTCACACATCAACCTCGAATTTTGTCAGTATGCCATTGACAATAATATTGAACTCCTCTGTTTTCCCTCCCATACAACACATCTCCTGCAGCCTCTCGATGTCGGTCTCTTCAGGCCTTTGCAAAAAATTTACGGCAAAGTGGCAGATGATTACATGCGAGACACACGCGCTGCAGTCGTCAAGGGTGCATTCTGGAAATTTTACAGTGCTGCCCGCTGGCAAGCTTATACCAAAGAGAACCTCAAGTCGGCATGGAGGAAGACAGGAATATATCCCTTCAATCCTAATACTGTCCTTACACAGATTGTTGCTCCACGAAGTGCCCCCTCTCTGGAAAGCAAGAAAGTTGTGCTGCAGACCCCGAAAAAAAGCACCGACGTCCGACAACTTTACCTCATCGTCGATGCTGAGCTGGACAAGGCTGAAGTGCGACAGGAAGTCAGAGCTATGGCGAAAAAATTAGCTCATACTGCATCGACTTCGCTCCATGTCGCTGAAATCAGAAGCATCGAAATGGCAGATTTTCAGCGACGGTACAGAGGTTTGAAAGCTGCAACAACAGATCGACGGGTAATTTCGAAGGCGAGAGTTATTGATGGCGATGCAGTGATGAAGTCGAAAGAGGAGAAAGCTAGGCAGGCAGAGGCAGAGGCACATCGGGCAGCTGCGTGGGCAGAGGTGAAGGAACAGCGTACTGCAGCACGGGTTGAGGCTGCTAAGGTCAAGGCTGCTCGGACTGTTGCCAACAAGGCCAAGGGAAAGGGAAAGACGGCTGCAGTGGCCGATGCCCCAGTCGTGTCACCCAAGCAGTCACGACAGCCGAGAAAAATTTTGGTAAGTAAATCTCAAATTGTTGTAGGTGACGTAGAGCTAACAGTTCCAGGGGTTGTGGCGAGTCCCAGCTAGCCCGCTTACCCCGCTTCCGGAAACATCAATATTTCGCCACTCTGATATACCGCAATTCTCCACACTCTTGCCAGTGAAGGTTTGTATAATAATTCATTTTAAAATAATTCAATTTATTAACCCTATCATGACAGAAGCGTGTAACGTTTGCACCACAGGAAGTTATCTGTCAGGTCAGTCCCTCCCTGGCACCGGCTCCATCACACCCTACCGCCACCAACCACAAACGCCCCAGAGGACAGGTGATATCCCAAATTTCTCTCTAATAGATATAATAATAATTTCATTCACTCTAGACCTTAGCACCGATAGCTGGTCCCTCCCCCGTGGCTGGTCTGTCTACCACAGCAGATTTCTCCACTGCAGCTGGTTTCTCCACAGCACTGGACCCTTCCACAGTGTCATCACATGCAGAGGGTATGTCTGACTGGGAAGATCTAGTGGTGGCCCCTTCTACGCCCAGAAAGCCATCTAGGAATATGCCTGATAGACCTTTGATGATGAGTCTGCGTACCAGGAAGCCACCTGGGGGTGGAAGGGGTGGATAGGGTGGTAGTGGAGCTAGATGCGATTTGTAGGAATTCTTTAGACAATAGATTTCTTTGAGACTTAAGCTGGAGGTTCTTTAACACACTCTACTGCTTCGTACGAACTTTGACAGCAATCTGGGATGTAGTTGATGATATATCGCCATTCTACGAGGTGGGACCAGGGGTGGCTGGGTGTCCGACTATGGGGTAGTAGCCGGTTACCCTGTATCCTACATTATCAATGATTGTCAGTGGACGCCAAGGCCCGGTGACTCGCTGCTGTTGCGCCTTAGCACCTTGGGTTGAAACTACGCATGCAAATAAATGATTAAACCAAAAAGAAATTGGAAGAAACTACATACTTATATAAAAGAGACGATCGGGGGGGGGGGCGTACCATTGCTCTTGATTCTGTTGTTTGGCTATACTAGAGAAGAAAAGCGGAGAAGTACAGTGAGAATCCTAAGAGCAACCCAACATTCGTTCACAACAGGGCCAGCCAATGTTCATGCTAGTCCGCTACTGCAGTGATATCTCCACATACCCTCCAGCTTGCATTTAGGATCGGTGATTGTAGACATTCGAAAACAACACTGTAGGATATGTATAAGCTGTTTCGTTGAGAGGTTACGGTCAATTGGTTGTCTGAAGCGGACGGTCTCCCTACCCTTTACCAAGGTTATTGAATTAGCTGACCGAAGAGTGAATGGGAAACGAGAACACATGACCGTCGAGAATGCAAGCGCTGGCATCACCTGCATCGGTTCATCGAAAAAGCTTACATTACTGTACCGTCGAGATAGCGCACATTGACTTCATTTATATCGGTTCGGCAATAATGGAGCGGTAATAGCCAACTTGGTCACGGCTGCGAGTCCATAGCTTCCTGTACTGGAGAACGGAAAGGCATCGCGGAATAGGACGAGCGGCAACAACCGTGGTGATTACAGAGCACGAAGACCCTATGGAGAGTTTAATAGTGAGTTTGCGGGAAAGAGTGGCACTGGAGGAGATAGTCACAAGGAAGACCTACTGTTCTACAACTCCCGGTAGCTCGAGCGGGTAAGGAGACTGTTGTAATATCTCACTCGTTGCTTAGTCATGGCGGGCAGGCATGGACCTGCCCCTATATTCTCCTTTCTCTCGAGGCTTCAGCCTCACTTAGACAATACACACGTTCATCACTTTCAACAGGTTATGAGCCCAGACCAGCGCTTTATCCAAAAACCACTGCAAAAATAACCTCACACCGCGAATAACCTCGATCCTCTATTACTTTCCACAACAAACTTACCTATTGCCCAACATGGTTGAAATGTACAAATCGATGTACGGATCCTTTGAGAAACTCTCCTCGGACAACTATGACACCTGGAAACCGTGCATTTCGACAATTCTCTCAGCAATGCTTGCCCTCAAG
>Ga0307508_10002738_pt1 | contig 18392 bp, 20 predicted proteins | sample 9_EM_MG_FD_203089 | JGI IMG/M metagenome (GOLD analysis project Ga0307508, IMG submission 203089) | Populus trichocarpa ectomycorrhiza microbial communities from riparian zone in the Pacific Northwest, United States - 9_EM | ecosystem: Host-associated > Plants > Roots > Unclassified | place... | reverse complement strand
AAAAATACATCAGTTCTCACAGATCCAGAGGTGTGAGGTGGGCCGTAAGATTTGTGACCCATTCAGCAGTAGAGACCCATTCAACGGTAATCGACTGTAGGAAGTTGTGCACATGAAAAACGGTTGGTACGGGGCTCGCCCTGAAAAAAACTCCGCGCTTGCACGCTCGTCGGACCGACGTCGGTGTACCGTTCCAGAATCCAGACCCAAGATGCCCACTCCCCTTTGCCATGAGCAACTTGGTCTGAGACTGCGTCAATGAATAAGCAAACTGTCCAGCGCGGCGTTTCCCGCACCTGGTCACTTACTTTCATGCGTTGTTCTACCCGACTTTCTGGTCTTGCCGCAGGGGACGCCCTGTGACCGTATCTGGCCCGGATATTTTCCGCTGTGCTGAGTAGAAATCAATAATTTGAATGACTTGCGGGACCTAGAGCTTCCCAGCAAACTCGCCAAGCCAAATCCCCAAAGTCCAAATTATGTGCGCAGAATTCTCTCATCGCGTTTTTTTTTACAGAGACAATATAACTTGCTGACTTCAACGTCGTAGGCGTTGCGGAGTAGCTTTCGCATGCAGGCGAGAACTCGGCAATGTTTGCGGCTGGCAAAGACTCACGATGCTTGGTTTCATGCTTTTGGGAATGCGGGCTATGTGTTTCCGAAGACATATGAACCTCCTCCACGATCCCGGCCGTCTTGGCAATAAATGGAGCGGAATGCCACTATAATATGATTGTATGTTCGGGACGACGGGCGTATAATTTGTATGGTAAATGTTGATGTTCTGCATGCAATGAACCTGACGTCACTACTTCATATGAACGACGCCCAACATTCATGCTTAGCCTGACCCCTTTCCCGCCCGGTATGTCGTCAGCTTCACACCCACAGGCTTGACGACCTATACTGGTACTACTGTGCTTTGCGTGACACTTCGTGGGAGCTGACGTCCGAGTCAAGCCTGGAACGTATCACTACCCATTGCTCGCATTCTTTGACATTCACTTCCCAGCTGCAGCGGCTATCACAGCGAGCGGCAGGAGAGCATTGCCCAATTGGGAAAAGAAAATTTGCTAACTTGTTGATCAACACTTTGTAGTCGTCCCCCTTTCCATGATCAATGCCGATCGGGGTGACGGACCATGATGTGTAGAGCCTCCGGCTTTGGATAGGTGTAAGGACTCCAGGCAGAAACTCCATAATCACCAGCGGCCTCATTTTGGGACTCTAGCATATTCGGTCGTATCGCCTGTCGATCTCGGCTGAGATGTCGACGCATAGATGCAGCTCTTGAAGATTGTCGTGACGAAAAGCTAGGAAGAATTTCGCGCAGTCGCCTCATTGGACGCAGCAACAGTTAATTTGGGCCCTCTTTAATGTCGCGCAGCCCCGAAGCGTGGACAACTTCATGGCATTTTTGTCATCGCGTTCAGGTGATATAACGCGACGCCTGTTCCAGATTTTCCATTCACGATGGTAGGGTACTTTAGCGAAGACAACTTGCACCTGCATGCATTCATCGAGGAACAGGCTCGGAAGTCCTCAGCTTCAAGGTAATGACGAACGGAGAATCAGTTTTGTGCAGGGCAAAACCTCGAGGGTGCAAGAAACGAGCAACGGAAGAAGATGGGGAGGGGCCAGCTGCAGGCTGCAGAGTGAATTACCATGACCACCGAGCAAACTAACTGGACATGCCATGCGAAAATCGGAAAATGCCACTCTGATTGCTTTGTTCACCGCATGCTGAACCACTGTCTAGCATTATGTTGGCGCTGCTACCTCTATTTCATAGATGAATATAGCATTCATACCAAAAGATTGCAGGAAAAGGAAGCAACAGCGTAGGCCATGGGAGAACTAGTACATACACGATTCACAAAGGAAAGACCGCCTAAAACGAACAAATTGCGGGTGTAAGCGCGGTCACATCTATAAGCAGACCTAACTGGTGGCCACGAGGGAAGGTTGGACTTGTGGAAGGAACTCTGATGATTGATCACTCGCCCTCAGAGTCTGAAATAGACCCTCTTGATAACATAAGAGAACCCCTTTCTTCCCTAATCGCGTCAGCTTCCTCAATTCGTCCGATAGCGTGCAAGTGTATCCACTGGCCTTTCATCGCAAGTTCCAGGGAATCGCGGTATTTGGCCGGGTCCTGTCCATAAAATTGCTTGTAAAGTGCAATGCATTCTCCGCCCACTTCACATGCTTGCTCAATAAGCCCAAGGCTGTGAAGGACAACCGCGTACATTCTCAACAAACCAGCGAGCCCCGGACCATGTGTCTCATCGATCTTGAACCATTCACGGCAGATAGAAACTCCTTCGTCCAAAACGTCGCGCGCCTCTGGATACCGATGGCGAGAAACAAGGTGGCTTCCCCAGCTATTAAGGCTCAACACAAGATCGCGGACATGATCCTTAGGGTTGAGCGAGTACAGCTCACGACGGATCTTGACGCACAACTCGTGTGCAGCGAACGCTTCTTCCTTCCGTTTCGCTACGGGGAGAGCCAAGGCGTAGTGGTGCAGCACAATCGCAAGCTTCTCCCCGTGCATGGCTGGGTCGTTCTCGTAGAGTCTGCGTAGGATTGTAATAATCTCTTCGTCCACGGCGCACGACTCAGTAACGCGCCCGGTTGCATACAGAGCGACACTGAGTTCGCTCATAAGTCTTGCAAGAGAGTCTTCGCTTTCTGATGGGTCCTGGGTGGAGAGGTCCTTTTGTAACATGACAGCTGCGCGCATCACAACCACCTCCTCAGCGGGACGGCGTAGCTTGTTAAACTTCTCCCCAAGATTGTCAAGTCTTCGGATAACTTCCCGACAGAGATCACTGGCACTGATAGTAGTGAGAGACTGAATAGTCTGCATTTGTTCAATTTGGGCCTGTCGAAATATCGGCAACGTGAGCACTCATACGGTTCAGCAGACGGTGTTCACATATTGTCATTACATACCAAGGCTTCGGAAACGGCACGCCGTAGGCCAGACGGGAAAGACTCCTCGGAAGAAAACGCTCGAAGGGCTTCCAGAAGCTGCGGGTCAACCTGCACGACCACTCGAGACACAGGGGGTGGCGTGGAAGTAGTAGGTATTAGCTCTACTGCCCTCGACGGTGCTGTCATGCGAATGAACGCCTGTGATGTCCAAACCCGTGTCGCGACGCGTAGTCGTACGCCTTGCGCGATTCCGGCATATTTCAGGCAACCATTCTCGAACCAGCCGCTCTGAGCGCCCTCGAGATGCTGCTGGATAAGGGAGCAGAAGAACCAACAATTTTCCTGATAGAACATGGTAAAGGCCCGGATCAGTTTTTAATGACCAAAGTGATGGCGGGAGAAGTGAGCGGCAAAAAGGTGCGTACAGGCCATAACCGATATTTTACAATTTCCTCGCATATAATAGTAAGGAGGATGCGGAGCTGGTTTAGCGTAGGGGGAGTCCTAAATACCTGCCGATTCTCGGCCCGGGCCCGATTAATGATGAGGTCCTTGTTCGCAGTTATTGATGCCTGTCGAAGCACAGTTCAGCATCGTTTCTCCTAGCTAAACTACTGTAAGAGGCTCACCCTGTCGTTCGCCTTTGTCACGCCAGAGAATGCGAGAAATTTTATGAGTGACACGTTCTGGCCTCGTCGTCTGTCAAGACGTAACCACACATCTTTGCGATTTGATCGTCGCATTTCAAGCAGGAGGAATCGATGGGTAACGCCTCCGAGTTTTTCGGCATAGCACTCTGTCGAGATGATTTCGGCGTTTTGCAGGGATCGCTGATCGCCGATGTACTTGCAGACATCGGATAGGGATAGGTCTATCACGCCTAATCGGGGGACAGCAGTCGCGACAGTGGTGGTTGAAAAGCGTGTGCTTATTCGAGAGAGAGCGCTCGGCGGGGGCCCCAAAGGTTCCGTCTCGTCGCTACTGGAGATAAAAGACCTGTCGTTGTCGTCACTGAAGAAAGAGTGCTATAGTGGGGACCAAGATGAACGGATGGAAGACTACTCTGCATGCGCGACGTACTACATCCTCTAGATCAATTCCCTGGTCATTGTCGATCCTCGTGGATGTGGAGGTCTCGGGGATGCGGCGCTGGGGATCCTGCGTGGCGGATACGGGAATTTGGAGGTCTGCAGTAGGAGCACCAGACATGTTTCGCAATGGTGATGACAATGCTGCACTGAGGTGTCTACAGTACCCCTAGCCCTGGTAAGGTAGCACGCTGGCACAGGATTACAGCAGCTCGCAAAGTGTTGATCCAAATTCGGATGAAGCGCCAGCCCTGGCATCTGTGGCATTCCTACAGAGATTTGGAGCACCTGACGAAGAGCCTAAACAGTAGTATAGTTGCTCACTCGGCATCGATTGCACAACGGGCTTGTTGAATGACCCGCTTCTGCATTGACCCTCGGCTGGCCGGCTTTCCAAAAATGCACAGAACCTAAACCGGAATCGCTTGGGTCACAGAGTTCGACGATAATATCTTCTTGACAAACCTGATCAACAGGCCACGATAGGCTGATTGTGTCAATTCGTCGAGGGTGAATTTTATCTCCTCGGTGGTACCACGTGGCCACGCAGGACCGGGAGATTGCACATGACCGAACTATAGAGGGATAACGGTTGGGAATGCACAAATTACTAGTGTACGCGCAGTCGTATCATCTTTAGGTACAGGTCCTTAGGGGGAATAGCTGAAAGCAGACCTATCTGATGGTTCAAGGTGGACTTGTGGAGAATCGAAACTCTAATGGTGATAGATCACTCGCCCTGAAATACACCCTACTGATGACATAAGATAATCCCTTTCTTTTTCAATCGCTTTAGCCTCCTCGATTCGTCCAACAGTGCGCAAGCATATCGCGTGGTTGTTCATGGACCTTTTCATGTCATAATAGTATTTGTCCAGTTCCTGCCTGCTTAATTGCTTTCCAAGGGTAATGGATTCCTCGCCCACTTCACATGCTTGCACATAAAGCCCCAAGCCGTAAAGGACATGCGCGTGTTGATGCAACAGTATAGTGAGACTCGCACAAAATGTCTCATCAGTCTTGAACCATTCTCGGCAGATAGGAATTGCTTCTTCCAGAAGATCGCGTGCCTCCTCGTTCCGATTGAGAGGAATAAGGAGCCTACTCCAGCTATCAAAAGCAGAAACAAGATCGCGGGCGTGCTTCTCAGGATTGAGCGTGTAAAGCTCACGACGCATCCCGACGCATGTCTCTGCCGCGACGCACGCCTCTTCCAGTCGTTGCATTGCGTATAGATGCCCATGATAGCCGTCGATGAGGTCCGCAAGGTCCGCTCGGTATTCGTCTGGGTCGTTTTCGTAGAGTTTGCTTAGGATCGGAATTGCCTCTTCGTCCACGGCGCACGCCTCGGCAAAGCATTTGGAATGGTACAGTGCATTACTAAGTCTGATCATAAGTTTGGCAAGCGAAGATTCGCTTCCTGATGGGTCTTGAATGCAGAGGTCTTTGTGCAGCATGACGGCTGCACGTAATGCAACGACCGTCTCAGCAAAACGGTGTGAATTATCAAACATTTCTCCAAGCGTTTTCAGCTTGTTGATGACTTCCCTACAAGGACCGCTCTCGCTGAGAGTAGTCAGAGACTGAATAGTTTGCATTTGGTCAATTTGCATCTGTTCAAAAAATCGAAGTCAAAAACAACCATGAGGCAGCAGGCGGCGTTCGTATATTGTCATACGTTACATACCAGCACGTCTGAAGCGCCACGCTGTAGGTCAGGCGGAAAAGACTCCTTGGAAGCAAACATTCGAAGGGCTTCCAAAACCTGCGGGTCAACGTTTACCACCACTCGAGACGTGGATGGCGAGGCGGAATTCGGCTTAGGTTCCATTGGCTTTGATGTCGCTGGCTCGCGAGCTGTTGTCTTCGTCATCCAGAACCGCGTCGCGACAGATAAGCGAACGCCTTGCGCAATTCGGGCATATTTCAAGTTGCCGTTCTCGAACCAGCCACTCTGTGCACCATTGAGATGTTGCTGAATAAGGGAACAGAAGAACCAGCAATTTTCCTAGCATAACGAGATAGAAATTGGGTCAGTATCTGATGATCCGAAAGATGGCGGGAGAAATGGATCAGTGAGACATAATATGCGTACAGGCCATAACCGATATTGTACAATTTCCTCGCGTATGATGTTAAGCAGGATACGAAGTTCGTTTAGTGTAGGCGGAGTCCCCAAAATCTGCCTATTCTCGGCTCGCGCCTGACCAGTGAGTAGGTCCTTACTCGCAGCCATCATCGCCTGTCAAGTATTGAGTATGAGTTTGGCAACGTTTCTCCCAACTAAATTCAGTGACTCACCCTGTCGTTCGCCTTAGTCACACCAAACGATGCGAGAAACTTGATAAGTGACACGTTCTCTTCTCGTCTCCTGTCAAGTCTCAGCCACACTTTTTTCCGATTTGGTCGCCACAGCTCAAGGACGAGGAATCGATGCGTAATCCCCCCTAAGTTTTGGGCATGGCACTCTGTCGATACGATTTCCGCTTCCTGCAGCGATCGATGTTCGCTAATGTACTTGCATACATTGGAGAGTGATAGTTCCATTACTGCCGGTCCAGGAACAGCGGTCGCGACTGTGGCGGCTGAAGACCGTGTGGCTATTCGAGAAAGAGACTCATCACTGCTGGAGATGAAGGACCCGCCGTCGTCATCACTGAAGAAAGCATGCTGCAGCGAGGGGACAAGATGAGCGGGTATCAAACTTGTTCCACGGGGACGACGCACTACGTCTTCTAAATCGACGTTTTGGGTCAAGTTGACCTTTGCGGATACAGAGACCTCGGCGCTGCAGCGGTTGGAACCCTGCATAGACGGTGCGGGAGTCTCGAGGTCTCCACTTGGACCCTTGGGCATGGGGACTGCACAAGCTCAGGTGCTCCCAAAGACAAGATCGACGTGGAAAACTGCACAGGTTTGGAGCGATTCGTAAAGCATTGAATCAGAGAATTCAAATTCATATGTCCCGTCAACGGCAAGCTCTCGTGTGGGGATATATAGGCGCCTGATCAAGTCTCACACGAGTGACCACCAAGTAGGAAGCTGTGCAGCCAGAAGGATCCAGCGCTTTGCCTGAAACATGTCCGCAACTTTTGTCAGACTGCAAAACGCTGAGAGTCACTTGTGTGGGCTACATCAGAGTTAGCCGAGCCTGAAAAATAAATTCCGCGGACCCCTCAACCTTCCTGTCCTTCACTTCACGGCCTTCGCGGACTGCGTGCACTTGAGGGAGTGACTGCAGGCATCCCCGATCCAAACAAGCCCCAATACCCCACGAACAACCAACGAATTCTTTCACTGGAAGGACTTGACGAATCGGCGATCAATTATAACAAGTATCGGTGCTATGTAAATTCGAACAATACACTGCCTGATAGGTCAAAGGTTTAAAAGGCTGGGGCTAATATTCACGGGAGGCATGCTTGCAGTTTTACTCGCCATCACATTGTAAGTGGCGCGACGAGTGAATATTTGACCTCAAGTAGGGATGGATCCGACATCATCATGCACCCTCACGTATATGTCACAATCCCACATATACGTCATATTGAGATCTGTGAAAACACGGTCAAAGTCATTCCAGGAAAAATCGCATCAAAACATGGCTCTCCTTCGGCTCTGCACAAAGTAGGGAAAGCCAAGCAGTGTGCGTCTTCCTTACCTGAGACTTGACGCTGACGTTGACACATCCAGAGTCGCAGGATGTAAGAACATTTGCGTAAAGAGTGCTGAAGTGGTAAAGAAATGCTAGTGCAGGCTTGCCTAGCTCTTGTTATCTTCGTCTTCTCTCCGTCTTGCTGGTTAGTCAGCATCTTGGAACGACAGATGATGTACCGTAAATTCACGGACGTGTGGGCCTTGGCACTGTCATCATCCTTTAGTTTCGGCGCCCATCCATCCCAGCCGCGTAAAATTGCGAAATGTTGGTTCAGAGGGAGATAGTCAACGGAGAAAGACGAAAACATGGAGGAACCAGGGAGCATGGGGCCTAAAGCACGGTATAGGCTAACACCATGCTCCGGCAAAGATGAATTCCGCAATTCCATCATTCACCACGTACTGGAGCCATTATACTACTTTCATCACTGCGGCTGCAAGCATCTCATAAGCATATAGAGGTTCAGCAGAGGCATTTGAATAAGGGCTAGATAAATCACATATACTGGGCGTGGACCTATGCAAACGACTGGCGCAGTCATGCCATTAGATATCGGAGCCAAAAAATCAACTGAGAAGCAGGTACGGACTTGAGAGGACTGCGATGGTGATCATTCATCTTCTGAGTCTGAAGATGACGCCGATGGAGAGTCGAGAGAATCGAATTCTTGGCAAATCGCGTCAGCCTCCTCAATTCGCCCAATGTCACGCAAGTGTACCTCGTGGTCGGCCAGAGACCCTCTCAACTTAGCATAGTATTCGGCGGGGTCCTGCTCATATAACTGCCTTAGAAGCGCAAGGCATTCTCGGCCCACTTCGCACGCTTGGTCGGTGAGCTTGAGCATATGAAGGGTGTACGCGCGCAGATCTAATACCTCGACAGTGAGAGCTTTGTGTGCCTCGACATCGGCCTCGAAGTATTCTCGATGGAGAGACAGCAACTCTTCCAGAACAACACGTCCTTCCTCGTGCTGATTGATGCGGTGAAGGTGGTAAACATGATTAATCATACTCCAAGCGAGAGGGTGAGAGTACGCTTTGGGGGCAAGAGCGAACGCGTCACGACGTATTTTGATGAATACTCTGTCTGTGGCGCACGCCTCTTCGAAGCGGCCCATCGCAGCGAGATGGGCACTGTAATCATGCATAGCTGCCGTAAGCACCTTCCTGAAGTTATCTGGGTCTGTGTCATAGAGCCTGCGTAGGATTGGAATAAGCTCCTCGTCCGTGGCGCAAGCGTCGGCGATGCAGTTGGACTTGTCCAAATCGTTGCTGAGCTCATACATAAGGAGTGCGAGTGGGTATTCGCTTTCTGATGGGCAGAGGTACTTCTGAAACGCAATAGCTCCACGCAACACAACGATAGCTTCGGCGAAACGTCGTGCATCACGGAGCTTTTCGCGAAGCTTTTCAAGTTTTTTGATGATTTCCCTGCACAGACCGCTTACATTCACAGTAGTGAACGATTGAAAGGTCTGCAGTTGGCCAATTTGTTCCTGTCAAAGTGTCGGAAGTATGACCAGATATGCCCCTCAGGAGAGAGTCCACAAATTGACATATGCATACCAGGATTTCTGAGGCAACACGGCGTATGCGAGACGGGAAGTAGTTCTTGGAAGAAAACGATCGAAGGGCGTCCAGAAACTGTGGGTCAACTTCGACCACCATTCGAGAGACAGATGGTGGAGCGGAAATCGGTTCAAGTTCGGTTGGCTTCGCTGCCTCCACTCGAGCGGCGGATGGTGGCGCGGCGTAATTCGGCTCAGGTCCCACTATCTTCGGTGTCACTACCTTGTGAGTCGTTGTTTTCGCCTTCCAGAACCGTGCCGTTACGGACAAGCGAATGTGTTGCGCGATTCGGGCATATTTCAAGTTACCACTCTCAAACCAGCCATCTTGCGCACCATTGAGATGCTGCTGAATAAGAGAACAGAAGAACCAGCAATTTTCCTGATACCAACGAGATGGAAATTGGGACATCATTTGATGATCCAAAAATGGCAGGAGAAACGGATCAGTGAGATATGAAAATATGCGTACAGGCCATAACCGATATTGCACAATTTCCTCGCGTATGATGTCAAGCAGGATGCGAAGTTCGTTTAGTGTAGGCGGAGTCCCCAAGATCTGCCTGTTCTCGGCTCGCGCCTGACCAGCGACGAGGTCCTTACTCGCAGCTATCATTGCCTGTTAAGTATAGAGTATGAGTTAGGCAAAAAAATTCCTAACAGAATCTAGAGACTCACCCTGTCGTTTGCTTTAGTCACACCAAACGACGCAAGGAACTTGATAAATGACACGTTCTCACCCCGTCGCCTGTCGAGTCTCAGCCACACGTTTTTCCGATTTGCTCGCCACAGCTCAAGGACGAGGAATCGATGGGTAATGCCTCCTAGGTTCTCGGCATAGCATTCGGTTGATATGATTTTCGCTTGCTGCAGTGACCGATGCTCGCTGATGTGCCTGCATACATTGAATAGGGATAGCTCCATTACCCCTAGTCCGCAGACGGCAGTCGCGACTGTGGTGACAGAAGAGCGTGTTCCTGTTCGAGAAAGAGGATTCTGCGAGTGCCGGGCGGACTCGGTCTCATCACTGCTGGGGACGAAAGACCTGCCGTCGTCATCGCTGAGGAAAGCGTGCTGGGGCAGAGGGGGTCAGAGATGACCTGATGTCAAACTCGCTCTACGGAGACGACGCACTACGTCTTCTAAATCAGCGTTTTGGGTCGCGTTATCGTCCTTTGCGGCTACAGTACTAGTGGCCTCGGGCCTGCGGCGGTTGGAATCCTCAGCAGAGAGTGCAGAAGTCTGCAGGTCTCCCATCGGGGCGCCACGCATGTTCATCGAAGTGGTAAAGGTAAAAACCTCGCGAGCTCAGCGCTCCGGGTCGCCAGGTGGATTGCAAGTCAAGTCGAACCGCGTGCGGGCAGTGCTGAGACACAGGATTGCAGTGTCGTAAAGCCTTCGAGAATTCAAATTCATATGTACAGCATGTGGGCTGCAGCTCTGTGTCTGCGGCGGCTTTATAAGGAAATATATGAGCCGCCTGATAAAGTCCTTCATGAGTGCTCGTCCGGCTAATTAGGAAGTTATGCACAGCTAGATAGATGTTTGGAAGGATCCAGTTTTTGCCTGACAAACATGACCGCAGACTTTTCTTAGACACGAAAACGCTGGATCGACTCGACTCGGCAGATAAGCCCGGTGCAGAATCAACCGGGCCCGCGAACAAGCTCCACGGACACCTTGATCCCCGTTTTTCATTGTTTCACGGCCTTCGCGGGTGGTGTGCATTTGGCTGGAAATTCGATTGAATTTTGACCCAGCCTAAACAAGCCCTAACACGAACACACAGGCACCAACGAAGTTCTCCACTCCAAAGTGTGGGTTAATCATGATTATCGACTTGAATGTTGACGAGTAAGACAGTACCATGTGGCCACTGTCCAGTTTAAACTACAATTGATCACAGGGCTCACTATCAATCCAGCAACTCAATCATCAGGCTGGCACTGAACATGCTCTTTCTTTCCCTTGTACGTGCTATTCATGCATAGTCGGATCCCTTCTTTGGATCGCGGCTACTGTGTTTAGCGATGTTGAACTACTGGTTTCGGGAGACCGAAACTGAACCGCGCTACAAACGTGGTTCGATTTGTTGGGTAGTTCATTCAAGTTCGACTCGTCAGCATTGACTCTCGTCTAGTTTACCTTTCAGCGGTAAGCATTTCAGATCTTCATATTAGATACTGCGTGATAATTGAGGGAAAATCTTTACGTGATTCAGTGAGTGTTCACAGCTGTTCGGCCGCGTGAGTTTCCGAAATCCCGAGCCTCCAAAAGAACCGAGAGGCAGAGAGAAGTTCTCGATTGGCCTATTTGGTCCGGTTCAGTCCAGCCCACCGGTCCTGAACCGAACCAGAGCATCGCCGGTGTTGCTCGACATCACGAAGCGGGATTTCGCCTGCTAACATTTTCCCCACTGAGGTAGAGGATATTGGCTCCCCTAGAGGGTTACAGCAAGGAGCAACATCCCAAATATCATTGGAAACTGACGAATACTTGTGTGGAGCACACTCTCAACGGCATCTCAACGGCATCTGTGACAGAAACCGCAAACTGGCAGCCTGCCTGCTGACTCCGACGTCTATAGGGGTGATGTGCATTTCTTGAATGTGGGAGAAGACTTCTCGATTCTTGCAATTGGCAAGAACTTACGCCGCTTGGATCGGTTGGCCACTTCTGCGCTTCTTTCTGCAAGCGCTCAAAGGTTTCTGTTGCAAGAGCATCAGCCGCTCGCCACCCGAGAACTCAGGAATCCAGGAAGGTTGCATGCCGGGCATCGATTTCTTGAGCTCTGCAACGCTTGAGGACGCCTGCAAAATTTGCTCGCGCCCACATCAGCTTCACGATCGGCGGAATTTGAGCTCGATTGGTGATGAATTAACGCGCTCTGCGGTACCACCAAAGCAGAGCGCTACCCGGCCACATATCTTCGAGCTCATATTCTTGCCAGATCGAATGAAATTTCAAATATCTCCGGAAACGCTAGAAATTGCCTCAAATTACGAAGAGTAGTTTGTGACGTGCTGGTTCTCAGTCTACTTTCAGGGGATCGTCAAAAAAAGGCAACGGAAAACACTCATTCTCTTGAAGCGAGCTTCGGGGCCAGGAGAATCCGAGAACCATACATTCGCGAGATCGTCGGCAGGTTGCCTTCTTGCGACGTCTTCTTCTGCCGATTGTCCTCTGGCGAAGTAAACCGGAAACAGCGGGTGATGCGAGGTTGAAAAAATGCGCAATTGATTGGTATTACGATATTTTGCATAGGGGTCCGCGCGGCGCTGCGTGTATTACACCCTATATCTACTTTGTGACGCGCGCCTCTGGGGCGCAGTTCGGGCCTTCCCTGCTTCGCAGTCGCCCTTTTCTGTGCCGTTGGGTCGCTTCCTGGAGTCCAGCTATTTTTGCGTCCCGAAGATGGCCGACTCAGCCCGAGGGGACAACAGACCGACTGTCTCCTGAGTCTTACTCCTCGTGGTGAGTTGTCAGAATAATGCTACAAGTTGAACATATCCTGCGCTATGCAACACATAGCAACTCCATGGCGGAGATCTGGTGCTCGATCGCAGGACAAATTTAGGAATAAAATTACTTATGGAGAAGATCGTTACCGACGCCGACGTCTAGAACACTTGTCGATTGTCGGTCTTGGGGCCCGATACAGCAATGATGAATTGGATCATCGGAGTATCATCTTCGGACCGTCCCCATTTACATGTATATGAAATGTATATATCTTTTTGTGGAAACCCGGCAATCTCATTTACCCACGTGCTTTTGATTTAGAAAGAAATGGATTGGAGGAGTGAGAAGATGACGTGATTCACATGACGAGAAAACACATTGTCATTGTGAAACTTGGTCGTGCATGTGACTCGAAAGGAAAACCAACAAGAGAAAAAGGAAACCTTCGAATTCTTGAGTTCTCATGGAATATTTGGAATGGGTGGACGTTGCTAGGTTGGTTGGTAGTTGCTTTTGCATTGTTTTATGCTGCTTCTTGTCTCTAAGTTGCAATGGAGAATCGAGGGTGACCCTTTTCCCCTTGCGCAACTCACGGTTTAGTTTAGGAGGCTGAATCAAAGAGGGGAATGCTGTTTATGGAAGGGCGGAGGCTTTTGACGTTCGCTCTCATGTTCGCGCTCGAAAGACGCTAGGAGTCCAAGGACTTAGCGCGGCGTTGACATTTCCCATGCACAAGTCTCAGGTGATAGATAGAGATTGCGGTTAAAAATAAGAGGCAGCAAGTGAACAATTTAACGAAAGCAGAGTGTGCAAGTTTAGAATACTGTTTGCCATTGCGCGCTATTTATGTCTCATGGTAAGCGGAGGAAACCTACATAGAGCCGTGCGAAATTGGCCATGAATGCGGTGCGGTGGCGGTACTTGCTGGGATCAGCAGTGCACATCTACTGTGCCCATCAATACGTGATCGAAGAAGCTACGTGTCCTTTCCATGCGCCGCCTGGGAGTTTTAATGGTATCCAGGAAATGCATTCCGGCGCGAACGTTTGGCCTTGAAAGGTCGTGTGAGGACTGACCAGCAAAATGTTACTAAAAAAGGAGAAATAACCGACACATTTTGACACCCGGCGCATTACGTACTCGTACTTGACTGCGATGAAACAGGCTGCTTCACCAACCCAACGGTTGTCGTCGTCGCGATAATTTCTTCTTTTTTTCTATTTCTTCGTCTCTCGAATCTCGAATCTGAAACCTTCGGCGCTTAGTCCAGCGGACTCGGAAGGTGTTGAGTCATCTGTCACTGGGTGGGACTGTAGAAGGAAGGTGGGGCTCTTGTGAGCTTGGACTGCATCGTATTAGTGTCCTCTTGAGATCGGATAGCTCGGAGCGCCTCAGGAATGGGTGGGATTTCCGAGAGGACCCCCGACAACTCGAGTAGATTCTTTTCTTCCCGGCAGTTTTGGCGGGACAACCTGCCCCGAAATCCGCGATTTTGGCGTTGAACATGTCCCCAAAAATCCCGGAACTACACGGGCACGCTTCCTTGTGACTTTAACCAGCAACGATAGATTCCAAAGTACGTTCAGATAACACAAATTGGCTAGCCAAATTAGCTGTGCTGGGTATATTCATGGAAAGAGGGATACCTGAGAATGGAGCTGCTACTGAGTTGACAAGAGCAGCCCGCCTACCCCATACGCATATATGGAAGGCAGGCGGGCGCCATTCCAATCCTTCTGGAGGCAGCTCCTTGACAGAGTGAATCCATCTCATCAAGAGACTGCATGTGGGTACCCTTGTGGCAAAGAAAAGGAATCGAGGGATTAACGTAGGTCATGAAAATGCATCGACGCAATCCATGGTGCGAGAAGATTTGAAGAAGAGCGATAATTTTAGCGAATTTTGGGAATTTTTTAATTTAACACGTCGCCTTGACCGCGGAAATTTAGGCAACTCTGGAGGCGATCCAACCCCGGAAGTTTTGGTGACCTCTAACCCGAGCGTCGGGGGTCCTCTTCCGAGTGGACGTGCGGTGAAAGCGATGCAGCAATCACAGCGATCAGGCAACCAAATTCACATCTTGTACGAGAAGGCCAACGACGAGAAGCCAGAGAAAGAATGGCCAGAGAAGCGATCCAGCATCGGCATAAGGGAAAGAAATTTTTTGCGCGCTTTCGCAACAAGCAGTTTTTGTGTGTGGGTCGGAATTCATTCAGGCAAGACCGAAGGTCAGTAGTCATGGTTTGCATCGAGATTCCGTCGTGAGAACGGGTGACAAAGGAAGCGAAGAGAAGACCGACTGCGGTGAATATATGACATCCCCGTGACGGGGCAGCGTCTACTGTGAGGGAAGTGGTGGTGGTGGGGGCGGGGGTGATGGTGATATGCCTGATCGATGCCACGAGTTCTCTCGTCGTCGCGACGTTTCGTTGATATATATATGTGCATATGAAGGAAGCCTTTTGGTGGTTCTGGAGGAAGAAATAGGGGAAAAAATTCATGGAATTTTGAGCCGAGCGGGAGTCAACAGAGTCATTGGAAATTGAGCTCTCGTAGCGCAGCGGCTGGGAGACAGCTAAGAGCGATATTGCGGCGTGGAGGAGAGGAAGCGCGAAAAATGTTTGGTGGTTAAATGAATACTGTTTTGGGTCATTTTCTGATGGGCGTTTAGCCAATCATAGCCGCTTTCTCATTCCCATTCCACATACAGTACCTCCCGTCTCTTTTCCCGCCGTCGTCGCGGGCGCCGACGACACTGTAGCTTATCACCTCGCCCATCCAAAGTCGTATGTTATCATCGTCATCATCGTCGCGATCCCATAATTGACAACCACTTAATCTCATCTCAAACTCCCATCCCTTCGGCTTTCTTTCACGAACAGCCATGCACTTCGCGTAGCGCCCTCAGCTTAATCCTCCCTTCCTTGGCCAGTTCCACACTATCCTATCAATCAGACCAAAACCAAAAGGCCTGCCCAGCGACGTCCTTCGCTGTAGCACATGCAAGCGACGGCCACTGTGCATATCCCTCAGGACGTCCATTCACTCTATCATGCTCACTCGGCCGCCTCGTTTGACGCAGCACCGCGTATTCCACCAGCGCGAATCCACGACTTACCCGTCGCTGTTGCCCAGCATCGCATGCCACCACCCCCACCCCCACCCCAGCAGAACAACAACCACAGTCAGCAGTCTGGTCCATCATCATCAACACATGCTGCCGCCTCTGTTGTCCCTGCCCCCGCCGCTTCTCAACCATCAGCCCCATCCTCCCGGGTCGACAAAGTCGGCATCCCGGCCATGACTTCAGATGGCGTAGTGTTGGTTGACGATCCGTTGTCCCGTTGCGTATATCTTTCCTATTGCTCATCATTATCCTTTTCACTCATGATCTGTCTTCCTCTGTGCTCTCTGTCCTTGTCATCGTCAACATCGTCATCATCATCGTCGCCGTCGAATACCCCACCGCCCGCCTGCCGCTGCCTACCTGCTTGTCTAACCTTTGGTTGAAAAACGCTCAATGCTTCCTGCCGCCATGTGGTCTCTATTATAGAATCAACACGATCCTACACGCTCATCAAGGTTGTCGGTGACGGTTCTTTCGGGACGGTATCGCTCTGCGACTGGCACTCCACACTTCCTCCCGACACGCCTTTGTCTCCTATGCAATGTGGTGCTGGTGCGAGGCAAGAGTGGGTCGGTAAACGTCTCGTTGCTCTTAAGCGCATGAAGAAACCTTGGCCTGGCGGCTGGGAGGAGTGCCGTCGTCTGCCTGAACTCGAATCGCTTCGCCATATCTCCCATCATCCGAACATCATCTCTCTCTATGATTACTTTCTCATGCCGACAACGAAAGAGCTCTACTTTGTGTTTGAGTGTATGGAAGGTAACCTTTATCAACTTATCAAATCGAGGAAAGGCCGCCCGCTCGCAGGTGGTCTCGTGTCGTCCATATTTTACCAGGTTGTTTCGGGCCTACATCACATTCACAAAGCGGGGTACTTCCATCGTGATATGAAGCCAGAGAACCTCCTTGTCACAACTACTGGACTGCATTACTATCCATCTACAAACCCTCGTGCGCCTCCTCAGCAAGATGTGGCTGTGATAGTCAAACTCGCCGATTTTGGACTCGCTCGCAAAACAGCAAGCCGGCCGCCGTACACAGAATATGTGTCCACGCGATGGTATCGCGCCCCGGAAGTTCTACTCCGGAGCAGAGACTACTCCAATCCAGTGGATATGTGGGCATTGGGGACAATCATGGCTGAGCTTGTCAACCTGAGGCCCATGTTCCCTGGTCAGGGCGAGATTGATCAGGTAGCTCTCATCTGCAAAGTGTTGGGAAACCCATGTGGGGATTATGGCGTTGATGAACGCGGCGTCGCGATTGGTGGGGGAGAGTGGAATCGCGGTCTGCAGCTTGCACGCGATTGTAGGTTCGTTTTTCCGATGGTATGTTGTTTCAAGCTTGCTCTTCACCTTTTTTCGGCCACGTGTGGGAGGGCATTTATACGGCATAGTCTATCCGTATCAAATAACCGCCATATTTTTTGGGTTCGCAACATAACTGACTTTTGGCTTTGGCATTTTCTTTTCATCCCTCCCGATTTCTGCCGTTGCGGTGCTGGGCGGTGCGGGGATTTCGTTTCCCCCTTCCCATCTTCGAACTCGGTGATTTCGGTTCTCGTCTTCGGATCCGAACGACATGGACACAATCTCGACTTTGGCGCCGCGTTATTGATTGGATTGGGACTCTAGACGCCACCGCAAGCTTTTGATTCCCTCTTCGAGCCAACTGTCCCGCGGTCCTTGGTGGAATGTATTAGCGATCTACTCAAGTACGATCCAGCGGCGCGTCTAACATCTGAGCAGTGCGTACAACACCGATATCTCGCCGAGTACACACCTTTCGTTCCTGCTGTCCCACATTCTTTGGCTACTTCCCAACCGCATGCCCGACCTTCTGCGAGTGGACGTAATAACGCTTATGTCACTAGTGGTGGTGGTGCTTCGTCGTTACAGCAACAGGGGCCAGGACCCTCGCCTTCGCAAGCACGAGCTGCTGCTTCTTTGTCTAATTCAGCAGTGATAGTGAACGCGACAAACGCCGGCGTTAACGGCGCGCAGCCACAATCGCAGTTGCAGAGTCTCCCGTCTCGGAATGTCCCCCCGTCCCATTCTCATACGTCTGCCATGCACGATGACCCCCCTCCACTGCGACGTCAACAACCACAATCAGATCTGCTACCTCAACCATCCCCGTCGCCTCAACCAGTTCACCAACAGCAACATCATCCACCGCCCCACATTCATCATCCACAACCCCAATCCATCTATCACCTCCCACCACTCACAACCAGCTCAAATGGGTCGATACCAGGAATATTGATATCACCTAATCACCAACACCAACATCCGTCGCATCCTTCGCTCTCATTAACTCATCTTCCTACGATGTCGATTTCTATGTCGGCTATTCGCTCGCCGGATGGAAGATCAGACCTCGATTCAATAGCATCGCCTACGAGCACGTCTGCTCCGCTGACTGCTTCGTCGTCCCCCATGTCTCCGCCGTTATTCCCCACTACGGCTATACCGCCTGTACCCCCATTGCCAGCACAAATCCAACTTCTTGTGGGTCTTGGGCTGTCGCCTGGGCAAGGAACTAGTCATC
>Ga0307508_10002737_pt1 | contig 18396 bp, 18 predicted proteins | sample 9_EM_MG_FD_203089 | JGI IMG/M metagenome (GOLD analysis project Ga0307508, IMG submission 203089) | Populus trichocarpa ectomycorrhiza microbial communities from riparian zone in the Pacific Northwest, United States - 9_EM | ecosystem: Host-associated > Plants > Roots > Unclassified | place... | reverse complement strand
TCCCCAGGGACGCCCGACGAACCCGCACGAGAGGTCCCCCGTCACATGGCATCGACCAGATACGCCCTCATAGCCGGCGCCGCCGCCACCGCCCTCCTCGCCACCGCCTGTTCCGGAGCGGGGGCCGGCGGAAGCGACAGCGGGAGCAAGAGCATCAACGTCCTGATGGTCGGCAATCCGCAGATGGAGGACATCGCGAAGCTGACCAGGAGCACGTTCACGAAGGACACCGGCATCAAGGTGAACTTCACGGTCCTGCCCGAGAACGAGCTCCGCGACAAGGTCACCCAGGACATCGCCACCCAGGCCGGCCAGTACGACGTCGCCACCATCGGCGCCTACGAGGTACCGATCTGGACCAAGAACGGCTGGCTGCACGAGCTCGGCTCCTACGCCGACAAGGACACGAGCTTCGACAAGGCCGACCTCCTCAAGCCGATGGTGCAGTCGCTCTCCGGCTCCGACGGCAAGCTCTACGCCCTGCCGTTCTACGGCGAGTCCTCGATGCTCATGTACAACAAGGACGTCATGAAGGCGAAGGGCATCACGGTGCCCGAGCACCCGACCTGGCAGCAGATCGCCGACATCGCGGCCAAGGTCGACGGCGCCGAACCGGGGATGCGCGGCATCTGCCTGCGCGGGCTTGCCGGTTGGGGCGAGCTGGGGGCTCCGCTGACGAGTGTGGTCAACACCTTCGGCGGTACCTGGTTCACCAAGGACTGGAAGGCCCAGGTCAACAGCGCGGCGTTCAAGAAGGCCACCAACTTCTACGTCGACCTGGTCAGGAAGCACGGCGAGGCGGGCGCCCCGCAGGCCGGCTTCACCGAGTGCCTCAACGCGATGAGCCAGAAGAAGGTCGCGATGTGGTACGACGCCACCAGCGCGGCCGGTTCACTGGAGGACACCAGCTCCAGCAAGATCGCAGGACATGTCGGTTACGCCTACGCGCCGACCGTCGAGACCAGGAGCAGCGGCTGGCTGTGGGCCTGGGCGTGGGCCATGCCCAAGACCACCAAGAACGCCGACGCCGCCTCGAAGTTCATGCTCTGGGCCTCCAGCAAGAAGTACGAGAACCTCGTCGGCGAGAAGCTCGGCTGGGCGCGCGTCCCGGCCGGCAAGCGGGCCAGCACGTACGACATCCCGCAGTACCAGAAGGCCGCCGGGTCGTTCGGTGACATCACGCTGAAGTCCATCGAGCAGGCCGACCCGGCCGACCCCGGTGTCCAGCCCAGGCCGACCGTCGGCATCCAGTACGTGGCCATCCCCGAGTTCCAGGACCTGGGAACCAAGGTCACCCAGGAGATCTCCGCCGCGATCGCCGGCAGGACCAGCGTGGACAAGGCGCTGAACGACGGCCAGAAGCTCGCCGAGGACGTCGCCAAGACCTACCGGAAGTGACCTTCAGTGCCCGGCCGGCCTCGGCGCCGGCCGGGCACCGCTTCCCCGACCCCGGCCTTCACCGGCAGAGGAACCATTCATGACCACGCTCACCGCACCCCCCAAGACAGCACCACCACCCGCCCGTACCCGGAAGTCCTCGGGCACGGCGGCCAGGTGGAAGCGCCGCATCCCCCTGCTGCCGGCGCTGGTCTTCACCATCGTCGTCACGCAACTGCCCTTCGTGGCCACGCTCGTGATCTCCACCTTCCAGTGGAACATCCTCAAGCCGGGCGACCGGCACTTCGTCGGCCTGTCCAACTTCACGTTCGTCTTCACCGACGAGCGACTGCGCACGGCCGTCCTCAACACCGTCGTGCTCACCGCGTCGGTGGTGATCATCAGCGTGATCCTCGGACTCGGTCTGGCGATGCTGCTCGACCGCCGGTTCGTCGGCCGGGGCCTGGCGCGCACCCTGCTCATCGCACCGTTCCTCGTCATGCCGGTCGCGGCGGCGCTGCTGTGGAAGCACGCCATCTACAACCCCGACTACGGGCTCCTCAACGGCACCCTGAACGCCGTGTACCGGCTCTTCGGCGCGGAGAACGGCCCCACGGTCGACTGGATCTCCTCCTTCCCCATGCCCGCCGTGGTGGTCTCTCTGGTCTGGCAGTGGACCCCGTTCATGATGCTGATCCTCCTGGCCGGCCTCCAGGCCCAGCCCGGCGACGTGTTGGAGGCGGCCCGCATGGACGGCGCCACCGCGCTCCAGACCTTCCGCCACATCACGCTGCCGCACCTGCGCCAGTACATCGAACTGGGCGTCCTGCTCGGCACGATCTACGTCGTGCAGACCTTCGACGCGGTCTACACCATCACCCAGGGCGGCCCGGGCTCGCAGACGACGAACCTGCCGTACGAGATCTACCTGACCATGTTCCGCAAGTACGAGTACGGCGAGGCGGCCGCCGCCGGTGTCGTCGTCGTGCTCGGCGCGTTCGTGATCGCGACCTTCGCGCTGCGGACCATCGCGTCGCTGTTCCGCGAGGAGGTAGCCCGATGACCGCCAGGCTCACCCCGTTCTGGACCTTCGTCGCCTGGCTGGCCACGCTGGCGTTCTTCGCGCCCGTGGCGTGGATGGTGCTGACCTCCTTCCACCAGGAGGCGGACGCGGCGACCAACCCGCCGACCCCGTTCGCACCGCTCACCTTCGACCAGTACAAGCTGCTGTTCAGCCGGGACATCACCCCGTTCCTGCTCAACTCGGTGATGGCCAGCGTGATTTCGACGCTGCTGGTGCTCGCCCTCGCGGTGCCGGCGGCCTACGCGCTGTCCATCAAGCCGGTCGAGAAGTGGACCGACGTGATGTTCTTCTTCCTGTCGACGAAGTTCCTCCCGGCGATCGCGGCCCTGCTGCCGGTGTACCTGATCGTCAAGGACGCCGGGATGCTGGACAACGTCTGGACGCTGATCGTCCTCTACACCGCCATGAACCTGCCGATCGCGGTGTGGATGATGCGGTCGTTCCTCGCCGAGGTGCCCAAGGAGATCCTGGAGGCGGCCGAGGTCGACGGGGCGGGCCTGCTCACCGTGCTGTGGCGGGTCGTCGCGCCGGTCGCGATGCCGGGGCTCGCGGCCACCTCGCTGATCTGCTTCATCTTCAGCTGGAACGAGTTCATGTTCGCCGTGAACCTCACCGCGACCCAGGCGTCCACCGCACCGGTGTTCCTGGTCGGCTTCATCACCAACGAGGGCCTGTTCCTGGCCAGGTTGTGCGCGGCGGCCACGCTGGTCTCCCTGCCGGTCCTCATCGCCGGCTTCGCCGCCCAGGACAAGCTCGTCCGTGGGCTGTCCCTGGGAGCGGTCAAGTGAGAGCGGCTGTGATCACGGGCCCCGGCACCATCGAACTCGCCACTGTCGACGACCCCTCCCCCGGCCCGCGCGAGGTCGTCGTCGAGGTCGCGGCCACCGGAATCTGCGGCACCGATCTGCACATCCTCCAAGGGGAGTTCGCCCCGAAGCTGCCCATCATCCCGGGCCACGAGTTCGCCGGGGAGGTCGTGGGCCTCGGCAGCGAGGTCACCGAACTCGCGCTCGGCGACCGGGTCGCCGTGGACCCGTCGCTGTACTGCTTCGAGTGCCACTACTGCCGTATCGGCCACAACAACCTCTGCGAACGCTGGGCCGCCATCGGGGTCACCCACCCGGGCGCCGCCGCCGAGTACGCCGTGGCGCCCGTCGCCAACTGCGTACGCCTGCCCGACCACGTGGACGTCCAGGACGCGGCGCTGATCGAGCCGCTGTCCTGCGCGGTGCGCGGCTACGACGTCCTGCGCAGCCGACTCGCCTCCCGGGTGCTCGTCTACGGCGCCGGAACCATGGGCCTGATGATGCTCCAGCTGGCCAAGGCCACGGGTGCCGCGAGCGTCGACGTCGTCGACATCAACGCCGAACGCCTGGCCACGGCCTGGCAGTTGGGCTGCTCCGCCGGTGCCGCGTCCGCCGATGAGCTCGACCGGCCGAACTACGGCTGGGACCTGGTCGTCGACGCCACCGGCAACGCGCGGGCCATCCAGGACGCGCTCGGCCGGGTCGGCAAGGGCGGTACCTACCTGCAGTTCGGCGTCGCGGACTACGCCACGCGGGCCACCATCGAGCCGTACCGGATCTACCACCAGGAGATCACGATCACCGGCTCGATGGCCGTCCTGCACAGCTTCGAGCGCGCGGCGGACCTCTTCGCCACCGGTGTCGTCGACCCGCGCGTCTTCATCAGCGACCGCCTCCCCCTGACGGCGTTCCCGGACGCGATCGCCCGCTTCCAGGCCGGCATCGGCCGCAAGATCCAGATCCAGCCCGGTCTCGCCTCCGCGTGAACACCCGAACCGAACGGACCCCCACCATGACCGAGCAGATCCGCCGCGTTCTCGTCCGTTCCCTGGACGACATCACCCTGGAGGAGGTGTCCGCCCCCGTGCCCGGGGACGACGAACTCCTCATACGTACAACGGTCGTCGGTGTCTGCGGCTCCGACACTCACGCCGCCGCCGGACACCATCCCTTCATCGACCTGCCCTACCGCCCCGGGCACGAGGCGGTAGGTGTCGTCGCCGGGGCGGGGAAGAGCGCCGGGGACTTCGCGGTCGGCGACCGGGTGATCATCGAGCCCAGCCTGTACTGCGGACGGTGCCCGCAGTGCCGTTCCGGCCGCTACAACATCTGCCAGGAACTGAAGGTCTTCGGCTGCCAGACGCCCGGTGCCATGACGGACCTGTTCACCATCGCGGCCGACCGCGTCCACCGGGTCCCCGAGGGCATGACCGACATCGAGGCCGCCCTCGTCGAGCCCCTGGCGACCCCGGTGCACGCCGTGGCGAAGGCCGGTGACCTCAGCGGCCGTACGGTCGCCGTGCTCGGCGCGGGACCCATCGGGCTGCTCGTCCTCGCCGCCGCCCGGCACGCGGGCGCCGCGAAGATCGCCGTAACCGATCTGCTGCCGGGCAAGCGGGACCGCGCCCTGCGCCTGGGAGCCGACGCGGCCCTGCCCGCCGACGACCCGGACCTGGTCGCGCGGGCCCACGCGGCGCTCGGCGGTCCGGTCGACGTGGTCTTCGACTGTGTGGCCCGGGAGGGGTCCATGGCCCAGGCCATCGACCTGGTGGCGAAGGGCGGCACGGTCATCGTCGTCGGCGTCGGGGCCGCCGGGACCACTCCCGTCCGCCTCGACCTGGTCCAGGACCGGGAGATCCGCATCGAGGGCACCCTGATGTACACCGGTGACGACTACCGCACCGCGATGTCGCTCATCGCCTCGGGCGCCGTCGACACCGGCGAGATCGTCACCGCCACGTATCCGTTGGAGGACGCGGCCAAGGCCTTCGCCGCGTCCGTCGACCCCGAGCAGGTCAAGGTGCTGGTCACGGTGGACGCTCCGTAGGCCCGGCAGCCGGAGGGGCCCTGGCTCCACCGGCCGGTGTGGGAAACTGCGAGACCGGAGCGACCGAGAAGGAGGGGCGCCGTGACCGCCCGTACGCGACTGTCACAGGCGGCCGTCGAGGAGCGTCGTCAAGCCGTGCTGCGCTACGTCGCCGAGCACGGCGAGACCCGCATCGACGACCTCGCCCGGCACTTCGACGTCAGTCTGATGACGATGCACCGGGACCTGGACGACCTGGCCGGGCGCCATCTGCTGCGCAAGGAGCGGGGGCGGGCCGTCGCCTTCCCCGCCCTCACCATGGAGACGGCGACCCGGTTCCGGGAGAACAGCGCCCTCGCGGCCAAGAACGCGCTGTGCGCGGCGGTCGCCGACCGGATCAGGCCGGGCAGCACGGTGCTGATGGAGGACTCGACCACGCTGTTCCCGCTGGTCCCCGCACTGGCCCGGTTGGAGCAGCTCCATGTCGTCACCAACTCCGTCGGCCTCGCACAGCACCTCGGGTCCGCGCCGTCGGTGAGCGTCACGTTGCTGGGCGGGAACTACCGTGCGGACTTCAACTCCTGCACCGGGCCCACCGTCACCCGCGCCCTGTCCCGGATCCGGGCCGACCTCGCCCTGATGTCCGCCACCGCGGTCCTGGAAGGCCGGCTCTTCCACCCCGTGAACGACTACGTCGAGGTCAAGCTGGCCATGCTCGCCTCGGCCGAACAGGCGCTGCTCCTGGTGGACCACTCGAAGTTCGGCAAGACCGCCACCTACGCGTACGGCACCGTCGCCGACTACCACACCGTCATCACCGACACCGGCACCCCCGACGCGGAGATCGCGGCGATGCGCGACCTCGGAGTCCCCGTCGAGACGGTCGTCGTCGAGACGGGCGAACCCGAAGAGCCCTCCTCGTGATCCACACCCTGTTCGAGACACCGAGCGCCTACCGCCCCAGCGACGCCGAGACGGCCGCGCCCGTGCCGCCGGTCCAGGCCGTGCTGTTCGACTTCAGCAACACCGTCTTCCGGATGATCGACCTGGAGACATGGCTGCGCCGGGTCGGCGCCGCCTGCGGCCGGCTGGCCCTGCTGGACGAGCCCGGCGCGGTGGCCGGGATCTCCGACCAACTGCGCGCCGCCTTCCGGCTGCCCGCCGTCGTCGCCCTCCAGGACGGCCGGGACCTCTCCCGTGCACAGCACCGCCGCGCGATGCGGGGCTGGTGGGAGCGGGTGGACTTCCTGCGCGGCGCGGAGGAGGCGGCCTACCGGGAACTCACCGCCCCGGACGCCTGGGTCCCCTACCCCGACACCGAACCGGTCCTGCGCGCCCTGCGCGAACGCGGACTGCGCGTCGGCATCGTCAGCGACTTCGCCTGGGACCTGCGCACCCACCTCGCCCACCACGGCCTCGACGCCCTGATCGACACCTGCGTCATCTCCTACGAGCAGGGCCGCGAGAAGCCCGATCCGCAGCTCTTCCTCAAAGCCTGCGCCGACCTGGGCGCCGACCCCCGCGCCACCCTCATGGTCGGCGACAACCCGGTCCGCGACGGCGGCGCGACCGCCTGCGGCCTGCGCACCTACATCCTCCCGGCGGAACACCGCACCGGCGAGCGCGGGCTGGCGGACGTACTGCGCCTCGCGCCCTGATCAACTGGTGGGCTCACAGAGCTTGTTGGGCGCGTTCCACATTTGTCATGGCCATGGCGGCAGCTTTCACTCATGAGACAGGGCCCATGGACATCGCCATGCCACCGGACTATCGTCCGAACAGAACTGAAAGCGACTTTTACTCAGCGAAATCACAGGGGCGACCATGGGTTGGTTGGGGCTGGAGGGCCACCGCGCACTCGTCATGGGGGCCGGCGGACTGGGCGTCGCGTGTGTCCGGGGCCTGGTGGAGGCCGGCGCGCGCGTGGCCGTCGTCGACGTGGACGAGGCGAAGCTCAAGGCACTGCGGGACGATCCGGCGCTCGCGGGCGCCGAGGTGCGGGTGTTCCCGGCCGATGTCACCGGCTCCGAGGCGTGCGAGCGGGCCGTGACGGCGGCGGCCGACGCGCTGGGCGGGCTGGATGTGCTGGTGCACGCGGTGGGCACGAACGACCGCCGCCCGGTGGTGGACGTCCCGGACGAGGTGTGGGAGCGGATCCTCACCCTGAACCTGTCGAGCGCGTTCTACGCCGGGCGGGCCGCGGGACGCCTGATGCGCGGGAGCGGCCGGGGCAGCATGGTGTTCTTCTCGTCGGTCTCCTCCCGGCTCGCGCACAAGCACCACGCCCCGTACGCGGCGTCCAAGGGCGGCCTGGACCAGCTGGTGAAGGTGATGGCCCGCGAGTGGGCGGCCGACGGCGTGACCGTCAACGCGGTGGCGCCCGGCTACACGGAGACCGAGCTGACCCGGGAGTACCTGGACCGGCCGGGGATGCGCGAGGAGATGGTCGGCCTGGTCCCGGCCGGACGTCTGGGCACCCCCGAGGACGTGGTCGGCGCGGTGCTCTACCTGGCCTCGCGGCAGGCGTCGTTCGTCACCGGGCAGGTGCTGTACGTGGACGGCGGCCGCACGCTTGTCTGAACGGGTGGGCTCACCGATGTCTGAACATGCGGGCTCACCGACCGCCGAGCAGCCGCGTGATCTCCCCGCAGGCGTCCAGCAGCGGCGGGCGCAGCTCGTCGAGCAGACGGCCGACGGGGAACTCCATCGCGGGCACGGCCACGTTGACGGCGGCCACCACCGCGCCGGACGCGTCGCTGACGGGGGCGGCCACCGAGCGCAGCCCGTAGGCGAGTTCCTCGTCCTGCACCGCCCAGCCCCGCCCGCGGATCTCGGCCAGGGCCGGCCGCAGTGCGGTGAGCGACTTGATCGCGTTGGGGCCGCTCGCCCCGGTGAAGGCCCCCTTCCCCAGGCGCTCCTTGAGCTCGGCGTCGCGCAGACCGCTCAGCAGGACCTTGCCGATCGAGGTGGAGACCGCCGGGAGCCGGGAGCCGACCTGGATGTTGGCGGTCACCAGGTCGTTGTTGCGCAGCCGGATCAGGTACAGCACGCGGTCGTCGGAGAGGGTGCCGAGGTTCACGGTCTGGCCGGTCACCGCCGCGAGCCGGCGCAGCGGCCCGTCGGCCAGCTGCACCAGGTCCATGCCGCGCAGCGCCGAGAAGCCGAGGGTGAGGACCTTCGGGGCGGGACGGTAGGCGCCGTCGGAGAGCTGCTCCAGGAAGCCCTCGGTGACCAGGGTGGCGGCCATCCGGAAGGCGGTCGGCAGCGGTACGCCGGTCTCGGCGGCCATGTCGGTGAGCTTCATCGACGGACGCTGCTCGGAGAACAGCCCGAGCAGCCTGAGCCCCTTGGCCAGGGCCTCCACGTGATAGCTGCGCTTCGACGCAGGGCCCTCGGCGGAACCCTCGGAGGGCGGAGCGGTCGGTTCGTCACGCGGCGGCACAGGCTGGCTCGCTTTCTGCACGGTCGTACATCTGACGCGGGACTTTCATTGTACGGAAGTCGATATCACATCTCGACGAGGAGGACGCGTGGGAGCGCGACTGGACGGGCTGCTGCCCGCGGACCTGGACGGCGAACAGCGGGAGGTCTACCGGGCCATCACCGGCGGCCCGCGCGCGGCCGGACCGCAGGCGTTCGCGCTCACCGATCCGCAGGGGCGGCTGCGCGGCCCGTTCAACGCCATGCTGCTCAGTCCCCCGGTCGGCCTCGCGACGCAGGCCCTCGGCGCGGCCGTGCGCTACGGCACCGTACTGACCGACCGGGCGCGGGAGTTGGCGATCCTCGCCGTGGCCGCGCACTGGAACAGCGCCTTCGAACGCGAGGCCCATGAGGCCGTGGGCCGCACCACCGGCCTGACCGAACCGGAGATGGCGGCACTGCGGACCGGAGCGGTGCCCGAGCTCACCGACCCGGCCGAGAGGGCGGTTCTACGGGCCACTCGCGCGCTCCTGCTGCACGGCGCGGTGACCGACGAGGAGTACGCCGACACCGTGGCCGCGGTGGGAGCGCGCGGCCTGTTCGAACTGACGGCGCTCGTCGGCTACTACGCCACCCTGGCCCTCCAACTCCGGGTTTTCGCAGGTGAGATGCCTTGACAGTCCGTAGTGACCGATCAATACTCAAGCCAAGTTCACCCAGTGAATTCCACTTTCACTCACCGAAAGAAGGCGGAACCCCGTGAAGCTGATCACCTTCGACGACGGACGGGTCGGCAGGCTGGAACTGGAGGAACGGCTGGTGCTGCCGCTGGAGGTGAGCAGCACCCGGGAGTACTTCGCACGCGACGGCCATGTCCGCGAGTCGGGTGACCGGCTCCGGCTGGACGAGGTGACGCTGCGCGCGCCGATCACGCCGAAGAAGTTCTTCCACACCTCGGGCAACTTCCGTGAGCACGAGGACGAGTCGAAGAACGTCGACTGGTCGCACCCCATGCACAAGGGGATCGTCTTCTTCCAGAACGTCGACGCGATCGTCGGCCCGGAGGAGCCCGTCATCTACCCCGAACACCTCACCAGCGAGCTGGACTACGAGCTGGAGATCGCCGTCGTCATCGGCACGCCCGGCAAGTTCTTCGGCGTGGACGACGCCCCCGACCACATCGCCGGATACGTCGTCTTCAACGACATCACCGCCCGCGACATCCAGCGCCGCGAGATGGAGTCCGGCGTCTTCTCCTTCTGCAAGGCCATCGACACCTTCTGCCCCGTCGGCCCGTACATCGTGACCGCCGACGAGATCCCCGACGCCCAGAACCTCGACATGGAGCTGCGGGTCAACGGCGTGGTCCGGCAGAAGTCCAACACCAACCGCATGTCGGTCTCCATCCCGCACATCGTCGCCTACCACTCCCCGCAGGGCTACAGCGCCGGTGACCTGATCACCACGGGCACCGTCCAGGGCGTGGCCGGCTTCAGCGGCGACCCGGAGATGTACCTCAAGCCCGGCGACGTCGTCGAGGCCGAGGTCGAACGCCTCGGCGTGCTGCGCAACCCCATCGTCAGCTGGGAAGAGGGCCACGGGACCCCCGTACCGCAGAAGGTGGACTGGTGAGGCTCGGAGTTCTCGACGGACGCGCGGTCGTCGTGCGCGGAGACCGGGCCGCGGACGTGAGCCGGTCCTCGGAGGGACGGCTGCCCGACGACCCGACGGCCCTGTTGGAGCGGTGGCGACAGGTGCGCGAGTGGGAGGCCGAACTGCCCGACGAGGCCTACGACTTGACGCTCGACCCCAGCGCGCTCGGGGCGCCGGTGCCGCGCCCCCGGCAGGTGTTCGCCGTGGCCCTCAACTACCCGCCGCACGCGGCGGAGGCCGGCTACACCCCGCCCGCGGAACCCCTCGTCTTCACCAAGTTCCCGGCCTGCATCACCGGCCCGCACACCACCGTCGCGCTCCCTCAGGGCAAGGTCGACTGGGAGGTCGAACTCGTCGCGGTGATCGGCCGCGAGACGTACCGGGCGAGCGAGGACCGTGCCTGGGAGTCCGTCGCCGGTCTGACCGTCGGCCAGGATCTGTCCGAGCGGGTCAGCCAACTCCGGGGAAAACCCGCCCAGTTCAGCCTGGGCAAGTCCTTCCCGGGGTTCGGGCCGACCGGGCCCGTCCTGGTCACCCCGGACGAGTTCGAGGACCCGGACGACCTGGAGATCACCGGGCTGCTCAACGGGACGGCCGTCCAGCACGACCGCACCAAGTCCATGATCTTCCCGGTGCCGGAGCTCGTCGCCCGTCTCTCGGCCGTACTGCCCCTGTTCCCCGGCGACCTGATCTTCACCGGTACCCCGGCCGGGGTCGGCAACCGGATGGACCCGCCGCGCTATCTCACCGCCGACGACGAACTCGTCAGCCGCGTCGAGGGCATCGGGGAGATCCGCCAGCACTTCACCGCCGCACAGCCCTGAAGGGACACCCCATGACCCAGCAGCAGAGCATTCCCCGCCGTTTCGAGGGCAGGACCGTCCTGGTCACGGGTGCCGGGACCGGCTACGGCGCCGAGATCGCGGTGCGGGCCGCGCAGGAGGGCGCACGGGTCGCCGTCCACTTCCGCAACTCCGCCGCCGGGGCCGAGCGGACCGTCGCCCGGATCAAGGACCTCGGGGGCGAGGCCTTCACCGTGCGGGCCGACATCGCCGTGCACGCCGAGGTCATCCGCATGGCCGAGGAGGTGTTCAGCCGCTTCGGCGGTCTGGACGTGCTCGTCAACAACGTCGGTGATGTGGCGGGCGACCAGATGTCCTGGCGGGACCTCACCGAGGAGTCCATCGACCATGTGCTCGCGGTGGACGTCAAGGGAACCATGCTGTGCGTCCACGAGTTCGGCTCGCGGATGCTGGAGCAGGGCCACGGCGCGATCGTCAACATCGGCTCCACCGTGATCGTGCGCGGCAGCGCGCGGGCTCCCCAGTACGCCGCCGCCAAGTACGGCATCCTCGGCATCACCAAGTCCTACGCCCAGGCGTTCGCCCCCGTCGTCCGCGTCAACACCTTCGCACCCGGGTTCATCGAGACCGAGACGCTCCTGAACCGCGCGGACTGGAAGTCCGGCCGACGCGAGGACATGATCGCCAAGACCCCGATGGGCCGCATCCCGGGCCCCGCCGAACTCGCCGGCACCGCCCTCTTCCTCGCCACCGACGACGCCGCCCACATGACCGGCGCCTACCTCAACGCCGACGGCGGCTTCAACATGATCGGCGCCTGAGCGGGGGCTCGACGACGGGCGCCGGAGCCTCCCCGGCCGGTGGCGGGGTGCGTGACCGTGCCGCCGCCGTGGCCGTGAGGGGCCGGGGCATCGGCGCGCCCATGGTTCGAGCCCGAGGAGCGGGCATCGGGGAACCGGCACGACCATGTGCCACGGCGGTCCCGGAGCCCGGCCCCCGCGTGATCGGAGTCTCGGGTCGCGCCGATGCGACCTGCGGATCGGCCGCCTGCCGGGCGTCCTGGAGGCGCTTGCCCCGCCGCACGAGCACCTCTCCGACACACGGCTGTCAGCGCAGGACCACCGTGCGCCTCCCCTGGACGAACACCCGGCCCTCGCAGTGCCAGCGGACCGCTCGGGCCAGGGCCGCCGACTCCGCGTCGCGGCCGATGGCGGCGAGGTCGTCGGGGGTGTGGCTGTGGTCGACGTCGATGACCTCCTGGGCGATGATCGGGCCTTCGTCGAGGTCGGCGGTGACGTAGTGGGCCGTGGCGCCGACGAGCTTGACGCCTCGGTCGTGGGCCTGGTGGTAGGGCTTGGCGCCCTTGAAGCTCGGCAGGAACGAGTGGTGGATGTTGATCATCCGGCCGGCGAGCCGGTTGCACAGGTCGTCGGAGAGCACCTGCATGTAGCGCGCCAGGACGACCAGGTCGACGTCCAACGAGCCGATGACTTCGAGGAGTTGCGCCTCGGCCTCGGTCTTCGTGCCCGCGCTGACCGGCACGTGGAAGAACGGGATGTCGTGCCAGGCGACGAGCGTCTCGTGGTCGCGGTGGTTGGAGACGACCCCGACCACGTCGATGGGCAGGTCGCCGCTGCGGGCCCGGAAGAGCAGGTCGTTGAGGCAGTGACCGTAGCGGGACACCATGATCAGCACACGGGGCCGGTTGCTGACCGGTTCGAGGTGCCACCGCATGGCGAGCGGGGCGGCCACGGCGGCGAACTCCCGCCGCAGGGCCTCGGTGTCGCCGTCCGGGGTCGCGAAGTGCACCCGCATGAAGAAGTGCCCGTCACGGCGGTCGCCGAACTGCTGGTTGTCGATGATGTCGCTGCCCTGCTCGACCAGGAACCGCGAGACGGCGAGCACGATGCCGGGCGCCTCGGGGCAGTCGAGGGTGAGGACGTGCTCGACCGGCGCCCCCATCAGGGCACCTCCGGTCCGCGGTACTCGCTCATCGCGTCGAGCAGCCAGCGCGCCAGGTAGTCGGCGAACGACGACCGCGGCAACAGCCGGTACGTCGGCGCGTCGTCGACCTGCCACAGGAGTACGGCGATGGGGCCCACCGTCGTCGACACCGCCCGCCCCGGACCGAAGACCCGGGGGTGCAGATCCAGCGGGCAGCCCTTCTCCAGCACCTGCCGGGCGGCCGGGCCGCTCAGCTCCAGCGTGGTGCGGTTCGCCGAGACGTCCACGACCGAGCCCGGGTCCGATCCGAGCGCCCCCTTCAACTCGGCGGTCACCAGGGCGCTTTCGGCCTGGGACACCACGAGCCACTCGTCGGGTCCGAGCCAGGCGATCGTGTGGGGGCCCGATGCGGTGGTGCGGCCGCACTCGCGCGGGAGCGGCGCGCCCAGGGTCTTGCCGATACGGTCGGCCGCTTCGGCGTCGGGGTCGACGCGCAGGTTCACCATGGTGACGAACGGCCACTCGGTCAGCGCGACGCCCCGGGCGCCGGTGACCGTGGCCGCGCGCATGCGCTCGTGCAGCTGCGTCAACGGGCTCACCCGTACGTCGATCGTCGGCTCAGCCATCTCGCCGGGTCCCTTCGGGGTCGTAGAGGACGAAGTCGGTCACCTCGACGGGCACCAGCTCCTCGCCCACCGGGGCGAGCAGGGTCTGGCCCTTCCTTGCCTGGCCGCCGGCGACGAGGGCGAGGGCGAAGGGGCGGCCGAGGGCCGGGCTGTGGTAGCTGGAGGTGACGTGCCCGAGCATCGGCACAGGCACTGTCTCCAAGTCGACGTCCGGCGCGACGAGTTGGGTGCCCTCGGGCAGCCGGGTCGTGCGGTCGCTCGGGAGCAGGCCGACCAGTTGCTTGCGGTCGGTGCGGACCGTGTCGGCGCGCGCATAGGACCGCTTCCCGACGAAGTCCTTCTGCTTGGAGACCACCCAGGACATGCCCGCGTCCTGCGGGGTGACGGTGCCGTCGGTGTCCTGGCCGACGATGATGTAGCCCTTCTCGGCGCGCAGCACGTGCATGGTCTCGGTGCCGTACGGGGTGATGCCGTACGCCTGCCCGGCCGCGTGGACCTGCTCCCAGACGGTGAGGCCGTACCAGCCGGAGACGTTGATCTCGTAGGCGAGTTCGCCGGAGAAGGAGATCCGGCAGATGCGGGCCGGGATCCCGGAGGCCAGGGTGGTCTCGCGGAAGGCCATGAAGGGGAACGCCTCGGCGGACAGGTCGATGTCCGGGGCGAGTTGGGCGACTACCTGGCGCGACCGCGGTCCCACGACGGCGATCGTCGACCACTGTTCGGTCACCGAGGTGCAGTGGACGTCGAGTTCGGGCCACTCGGTCTGGAGCCACTCCTCCAGCCAGTCCAGGACCCCGGCGGCGCCGCCGGTCGTGGTGGTCAGGAAGTAGCGGTCGTCGTCGAGGCGGAGGGTGACGCCGTCGTCGAAGATCATGCCGTCCGGCTTGCACATGACGCCGTAGCGGGCCGTGCCGGGCTTCAGCTTCTTGAAGGCGTTGGTGTAGATGCGGTTGAGGAACTCCCCCGCGTCCGCGCCCCGGATCTCGATCTTGCCGAGGGTGCTCGCGTCCATGAACGCCACGCCCTCACGGGCCGCCCGGCACTCACGGATCACCGCCGTGTCCATGTCCTCCCCCGGCCGGGGGTAGTACCAGGGCCGCTTCCACTGCCCGACGTCCTCGAACTCCGCGCCGTGCGCGACATGCCAGCTGTGGATGGCGGTCGTGCGCTCCGGATCGAAGAGGTCGCCGCGCTCCCGCCCGGCCAGGGCGGCGAACGCCACCGGCGCGTACGGCGCCCGGTAGGCCGTGGTGCCGATCTCCCCCAGCGAACCGCCGAGCGCCTCGGCGATCACCCCGATCGCGTTGACCCCGGACGTCTTGCCCTGGTCGTTCGCCGTGCCGAGCGAGGTGTAGCGCTTGACGTGCTCCACACCGCGCATACCGGCGCCGGTGGACCGCCAGACGTCGGCGACGGTGACATCGCGCTGGAGGTCGACGAAGTGGCTGTCCCAGGTGCCGGGTTCGCCGTCGGGGCCGGGCACCAGCCACAACGCGCGTACCGGGCCCGGGACTTGGGCCTCACCGGAAGGCGGCACGGGAACCGGGAACCCGGCGTCCGTCGCGGCCAGCGCACCGGCTCGCGCCCCTTCGGACAGACAGCCGTCGAGGTCGTACGTCCCCCGGGCCGCACCGACGACCCGCTGGTCTCGTACGGTCCCGTCGGGGACGAACCCGACCAGGTCCTCGTCCCAGCGCAGCCTGCCCTGACGCTGGCTGTGCAGGTGCACGACCGGGCTCCAGCCGCCCGAGACGGCGAGCAGATCGCAGTCGAACGACTCGGCGGTGCCAGTGAGTTGACCCTCGGCGTCGAGGCCCTGGACGGTGACGCCGGTGATCCGGCCTTCGCCCGCTGTGTCGACCACCGCGCTGCCCGTCAGCACCCGCACCCCGGTCGCCGCGGCGATCTCGGCGGCGCGCGCGGACAGTTCGGGGCGTGCGTCCACGACGGCGGCGACGGCGATCCCGGCGGCGTGGAGATCGGCGACCGTGTCGTAGGCGCTGTCGTTGGTCGTGCTCACCACGGCCCGCGAACCCGGGGCCACGGCATACCGGTTGAGGTAGGAGCGCACGGCCGCGGCGAGCATCACCCCTGGGCGGTCGTTGCCGGCGAAGACCAGCGGGCGCTCGTGCGCACCGGTCGCGAGGACCACCTGCCGGGCCCGTATGTGCCACAGCCGCTGGCGCGAGACACCTTCGGGGGCGTCGGCTCCGAGGTGGTCGGTGCGCCGCTGGAGGGCCAGCACGTAGTTGTCGTCGTACGACCCGAAGGCCGTGGTCCGTTGCAGTACGACGACCTCGGGGGCCGCGTCGAGCGCCGCGCGGACCTCGGCGACCCACTTGAGGTCGGTCCCCGTGCCGCTGAGCAGCGAACCGCCGGGCTCGGGCTGGTCGTCGACGAGGATCACCCGGGCGCCGGAGCCGGCGGCGGCCGCGGCGGCCGCGAGCCCGGCGGGTCCGGCGCCGACGACCAGGACGTCGGTGTGGACGTGCTTCTTGTCGTAGACGGCGGGGTCGGGGGTCGGGTCGAGCCGGCCCATCCCGGAGAGCGTGGTGGCGGACAGGCCGTCGTACAGTTCCACGGCCGTGGCCGGGAGCATGCCCTCCGAGCACGAACCGCCGATCTGTAGAAGGGCGTTGGGCTCCTCGACCCCTGCGGCGACGATGCCGCGCGGGCGGCTGCGGTAGAGCGAGGGGGCGACCGCGACGAGCCCGTTCGCCAGCATCGCGGAGGCGACGGTGTCACCGGGGTGGCCGGTCAACTCCCTTCCGTCGACGGTGAATCGCAGCACGGTGCCGCGGTCGACGCGGCCCCCTCGTGCGAGCCGGAAGTGCTGCTCGGTCATCGGGTCCCTCCGGCCTGGGGCAGTTGTGGGCGGGGCTCGTCGAGCCGGTAGACGGCGAGCACCTCGTTGGTGACGGTGTCGCGCACGACGTTGAACCAGCGGCGGCAGCCGGTGCTGTGCGACCAGCGCTCGGCGAAGGGGCCCTTGGCGTTGTCGCGGTAGAAGACGTACTCGGCCCACTGCTCGTCGGTGAGCTCGGCGGGGTTCTCGGGGTGGGGGACGTGGGCCTGTCCGCCGTAGTGGTACTCGGTCTCGTCCCGCGGCCCGCACCAAGGGCAGGTGATCAGCAGCACGGTGTCCTCCTCAGTGGGCCACGGCTGCGGCGCCGTGCTCGTCGATCAGTGCGCCCGTGCTGAAGCGTTCCAGGGCGAAGGGGGCGTTCAGGGGATGCGGTTCGCCCGTGGCGAGGGTGTGCGCGAAGGTCCAGCCGGCGGCCGGGGTGGCCTTGAAACCGCCGGTGCCCCAGCCGCAGTTGACGTAGAGGTTCTCGACGGGGGTGGTGCCGATGATCGGGGAGGCGTCCGGGGTGACGTCCACGATGCCGCCCCAGGTGCGCAGCACATGGGCGCGGGCGAAGATCGGGAACAGCTCGACGGCGGCGGCCATCTGCTGCTCGATCACATGGAAGGAGCCGCGCTGCCCGTAGCCGTTGTACGAGTCGACTCCGGCGCCCATCACCAGCTCGCCCTTGTGGGCCTGGGAGACGTAGACGTGCACGTGGTTCGACATGACGACGGTGGGGTGCACCGGCTCGTGCAGCTCGGAGACGAGCGCCTGGAGCGGGTGCGACTGCACCGGCAGCCGTATGCCCGCCCGTTCGGCCAGCACGCTGCTGTGCCCGGCGGCCGCGAGACCGACCCGGCCGGCGTGGATGCGGCCGCGGTTGGTGTCGACGCCCACGACCCGGTCGCCGTCCTTGAGGAAGCCGGTGACCTCGCAGCCCTGGATCAGGTCCACGCCCAGCTCGTCGGCGCGGCGGGCCAGCGCCCAGGCGACGTGGTCGTGCTTGGCGATGCCGGCCCGCGGCTGGAAGGTGCCGCCCAGGACCGGATACCGGGTGTTGGAGGAGACGTTGACGATGGGGCAGACCTTGGCGATCTCGTCCGGTTCGAGCCACTCGGCATCGACCCCGTTGAGGCGGTTGGCGTTGGCGCGGCGCACGCCCTCGCGGACGTCCTGGAGGGTGTGCGCGAGGTTGAGGACACCGCGCTGGCTGAACAGGAAGTCGTAGTCCAGCTCCTCCGGGAGCCGCTCCCACAGCTTGAGCGCGTGCTCGTAGATCGCCGCGCTCTCGTCCCACAGGTAGTTGGAACGGATGATCGTGGTGTTGCGGGCCATGTTGCCGCCGGCCAGCCAGCCCTTCTCCAGGACGGCGACGTTGGTGATGCCGTGGTTCTTGGCGAGGTAGTAGGCGGTGGCCAGGCCGTGGCCGCCCGCGCCGACGATGATCACGTCGTACGAGGAGCGCGGCTCGGGGTTGCGCCAGAGGAAGTCCGGGTGCTCCGGCAGGGGCTCGGCGGTCATGCCGCGCCTCCCTTCAGGTGGGGGTAGAGGGGGAACGCGTCGGCGAGTTTCGCGACCCGGGCCCGCAGTTCGTCGTCGGGCTGTTCGCCCTTGAGCGCCTCGGCGATGATGTCGGCGACCTCCCGGAACTCCACCGCGCCGAAGCCCCGGGTGGCCAGGGCGGGGGTGCCGATCCGCAGGCCCGAGGAGATCATCGGCGGGCGCGGGTCGAAGGGCACCGCGTTGCGGTTGACGGTGATGCCGACGCGGTGCAGCCGGTCCTCGGCCTGCTTCCCGTCGAGCTCGGAG
>Ga0307508_10002736_pt1 | contig 18404 bp, 21 predicted proteins | sample 9_EM_MG_FD_203089 | JGI IMG/M metagenome (GOLD analysis project Ga0307508, IMG submission 203089) | Populus trichocarpa ectomycorrhiza microbial communities from riparian zone in the Pacific Northwest, United States - 9_EM | ecosystem: Host-associated > Plants > Roots > Unclassified | place... | reverse complement strand
TCCGCGCCGCCGCGGGCACCTCGGCCGGCGGGACGGCGGTGGCGCAGCGCGGCCACGTCCTCGCGGTCCGCCGTCCCGGGAACACGCGATGAACGCAGGCCAGCCGCGAGCGGACCTTGCCGAAGGCGTGCCTGCCGCGCTGACCGGCGGCGAGCGGATGATGCTCGCCGCCGTCATCCGGTGGGCCCGCCGCCGCGGGTGGTCAACCGGGCACTGGCTCGGCTGGGTCCGCGGAGACGGCAGCGTCGCAGTGTCTTGGCGGCCCGGCGTCCTCGAGGTGTGGTGGCGATCGCCGGCCGGCCGCTGGCCGACCTATCCGGTCACCTACCCGCTGGTGCGAGTGGACGAGGCGGTCCACACCCTGGTCCAGCTCCGGCTGTTGCCGCACGTCTTCGGAGTGCGGGCGCTGTGCACGTCGGCGCTGTGCGAGCTGATGTGTGACCTCGTCGGCGACGGCCGCGCACGGCTGGTCAGCGATGACGATCTGGAACGGCGGTGGAGGGCCTCCGCGCACCGGCCCGGCGGGTCGGTGGCGTGGTGAGCGGGTACCGGCGCGCCCGGCCGCGGCGCCTACCGGCGGCACCGCCGCGTGAGGCCGACCTGCAGTCGTTCGTCCGCGCCGTATGTCGCCGCCTTGGCCTGCTGCACTACCACACCCACCGGTCGGAGCGCGCGGAGCCGGGATTCCCCGACTCGGTGATCGTCGGCCCGTCCGGCGTGCTGTTTCGCGAGCTGAAGTCCGACACCGGCCGGCCCACCGCCGATCAACAGGACTGGCTGCGGCGGCTGCGTGAGGCCGGCGCGGACGCCGACCTGTGGCGGCCCGAGGACCAGTGCAGCGGCCGGATCGTCACCGAGTTGCAGCACCTCGCCCGGCGGCGCCCCGCAACGAGTCCTGACTTGCGCGAGGAGCTCGCGGTCGAGCTGTACCTGCTAGACAACTCCGAGACCCCCGCCGCGGCCGGCCGCTGGGACCTACTGCTCGCCGCTGCTGACCGCGAGCCGTGGCACCGGCGAGCCGACGCGGTCACCGGCCTGTTCGCTGCGGCACTGCCCCGCTCCAGCGAGCAAATCGCCGTGTGGCTGCACGCGCACCATCTGACCGCGCCGTCCCCGCAGCAGGTGTTCGCCTCCCTCGCGGACGACCTGACCAGCCCGAGGAGCGCGGACCCGTGACCGCAAAGAGTCCGGCCGGTCATGGCTGGCCGGCGTCGGCCGCGTGCGCTGGCGACGTGGAGATGGTGCCCGACGATGAGGCCGGCCCGGAAGCACTCGCCGCGAAACGTGTCTGCGCCGCCTGCCCGGTCCAGGTCACCTGCCGGCAGGCGGCGGCAGAACTGGGCGAGCCGGACGGCGTGTGGGGTGGGCTGACCCGGGCCGAGCGGTACCGCCTCGCCGACGACAGCGGCCCCACCCGGGCACAGCGCCCGTGCGCCGGATGCCGGCTGCCCTGCGTGCCTGCCCAGCCGACGGGCAGACGGTGTGACACCTGCCAGCCCGCCCCGGCGGGCATGCCGGTCGCCGCTCGACGGGCGGAGATCGGCGAGCTGCTGCGGGCGGGCCGCTCGTACCGGCAGATCGCCGAAGACCTCGGGCTACGTCCGGGGCAGGTCCGCGCCGCCTGCCGCCGCTGGGGCCTGCACTCCCGCTGGGCCACCCACCGCCCCACCGGCCACCTCGAACCGTGCGGCACCCCCTCCGCCCGACGCCGCCACCAACGACGCGGCGAACCCGTCTGCGCCGCGTGCCGGGCAGCCGACCGCCGCGCGAGCACTGACCGGCGCCGCCACGCCCGTACGCCCACCACGACCGACTCGAATCCCATCGGACACCCGACGAAGGAACAGGCCCATGCCCCAATATCAGTTGGCACTCGTACACGATGGCCGCGCGGACTGGACCGCCGCAACAACAGTCGAGACCATCCCGCTAACCACACGCCAGCTGCGGGCCCTCGCCTTTGTACGTCAGCACCTGGCCGGGCACGGCCACGCCCCGACCCACCGGCAGATCGCCGAAGCGGCCGGGTTGTCCTCGGCCTCATCGGTCCACCATCAACTCGGGCGGTTGCAGGCGCTCGGCTACCTGCGTCGCGCCACCGGCCGGGTCCGCGCGCTGAGCCCTGTACGAGCGGGCGAACTGGCCGGCCGGGCACCGCTGCGCGTTATCGACGGCGGCCGGACCTGACCGGCCGTCGGACGGCCCGGGTCAGAGCGAGACCGGTTCGCCCAGCGCGGTCGACGCGCGCACGTACCAATCCCGGGGGACCAGCGCCGCCACCGGCGCGCTGTGCCGGGCCACGACGACATGTTGGCCGACATACATGCTGAGCCGCTGCCGCAGCGGGGAGACGGCAACGACGGGCACCTCAGTGAGGTCGAGCGGTTCGCCTAAGGCGGCACCGGCCTTGCGGCGCCACGGCATCGACACCAGCACGCCCCGCTTCTCGTGTTCGATCACGACCAGGCCTTGAAAAGCAACTTCGCCACCCTGTCGCGGACAGCGAGGAGCGCCGTGAGTTTCGTCCTGGACCTGCAGCGAGCGGTCCTGCACTCGGCCCTGCAGCCCCCGGCCCGGCACATCGTGCTCACCCTCGCGGTGAAGGCAAACTGGGACACCGGCGTGATCCCCGAGGAGCACAGCCCTGCCCTGGAGACCCTCGTCGCCATGACCGGCCTCGCGAAATCCACCGTCGCCGAGTGGCTCGACGCCCTCGAAACCGGCGGCTGGGTCAAACGCGAACGGCCCGACAAGGCCACCAAGCACACCCGCACCCGCTACACCCTGCTGATCGGCTCGCCCACCGTCGCCGCCCCGCAGCGCGCCTCCCGCCGCCGCCCCGCTTGGCCCGCCACCGCGGTACCCGCGCCGGAACCCGTGACTAGTCCGCCGGGCGGACTGCTCGACCCGGACACCAGCCACGCCGTCGTACCGTCCGGCAACCGTCCGCCAGACGGACCCGTCCGCCAGCCGGACTACTCCAGCAGTCCGCACAGCGGTACACCAGCAGTCCGCCATGCGGACGGCAGCAGTCCGCCGGGCGGACCCGCAACTACCAAGAACTCCCCTACGGGGAGTTCACCTCCAAATCACGTTCGAGAACGCACGCGAACCACCACCCGAAACGACACTGCCCGACGCCGGCGAACCGGCGGCCGACGGCCGGACCCGGCACCGGAGGGCATCGCGCTGCCGGCCGACTTTGCCGTCGACGAGTCGATGATCGACTGGGCCCGGGAGCACACCCCGAACGTCGGCCGCGCCGAGACCGGCGCGTTCGTCGACTACTACCGGGCCCAGTCCGGCCCGAGAGCGGTGCGCCGCGACCTCGACGCGTGGGCGCTGACCTGGCGGATTTGGATGCGCCGTTCCCAGGCCGACATCGAACGACGGCCCGGATTCCGCGGCAAGGCCGTCCAGACCGCCGTCGACCCCGCCCCCACCGCACTGCCGAGCGACGAGCCGATGTGCCCCCGGCACCCGGACAGCAAGGCGCAATGGTGCTGCCCAGGCGCCGTGCGCGCCACCGCCCAACTCGCCCAGGCAACCACCGACGACCGGAGCGAATTCGATGCCCACACCGCCTAATGGGCAGAAGCCAGCCACGGCCGACCCGACCGGGCCGCCACCACCGCCAGCGCCCGCCGCCCCGCCGCCGGTCCTCACACCGGACACGGAGCGACCAAGCCAGCCCGCGACGGGCACCGCCGGGCCGCTCGGCTCCGGGTGCCCGCCGCCACGGCTGCGGCGGGCACCACGGTCAGGCCCCCTCTACGGCGGGCTGCCGGAACCGTCGGACAGCCCAGGCGTCGCCGACGAGAAACGGGAAGCCCGCCGCTCGACGAGGTCCTTGCGGGCCCGGTCCACGATCTCGTGGCTCGTCCAGGCGAACCGCGCCCCGTGGAGCCGCGCCATCCGTTTCATCACGGCCGGCCGCCCCGGGACCGGCAGCTCACTGCCGTCCGGAGCGCGAAACGCCCGTTCGAGTTCGTCGACCTGCAACAGCCACTTGAACGCCGCATCCAGCGGCCCGCCCTCCGGGCCGTCGCCCAGCTGGCCCAACCGGTCCACCTGGACGGACAACGCCCGCAGCGCGGCGGTGATGCCCTCCGCGGTCGCCGCGCAACCACAGCCCGCGGCCTCTGCGCCCGGCTCGCCGCCGCCTGACCCGGTCGGCGCGACGCCCTCCAGCGCCGCGCCGCCGCCCGGCGTACTGCCGTGCCCACCGGCGGACAGCGCCACAAGGTAGACCAGGGCAGGACCGGCGTCGCCGTGGGCAGCCGCTGCACGCGCCGCCTTGCGCAGCTCGGCCAGGAAACCGCGCCGCTGCCCACGACCTCGACCGAACAGAGCAGCTGCCCACCAGCGCAGCGTCGCCCATCGTCCGGCCCAGATTCGCAGCCGGACGCTCCATAGCATGCGCCCCCGCTTGATTGCCTTGCGTCGGGTCCGGATAGTCGGGTCGTCGACCATCGCCGACCAGGCCCAGAACGCCTGAACCGGGAACCGCAGGAAGAAATCCCACCCCAGGGCAGGCTTGGGCAGCGGGAGTCGCCCGTCCCGGCGCAGTACCGAGCGGGCTCTTGCACCGGAGCGCACCTCCCACAGCACGATGGCCGCCAGCGACGACGCACCCAGGGCGATCGCCTGCAGCTGCGCCATCCATGGGCTCAACGCCGGATCCACTACGTGGGCGCTGTAGTTCATTCCGGCCGCGAACAACGCGGCGACCCAGGTGAAGGTCCGCGAGACCCGAGCCCGCTCGCCGACCAGCCGCAGCCCGTGGGCAGTCAGGGCGAACGCCAGGCCCAGGCCCTCGAGGAACACCGCCGCGCCGAGCGCCCGAGACCAGGACCAGCCGAGCTGCTGATGAAACCACTGCATCTGACTGGTCGCGGCAACGTAGACCACCACGGCATACACCAGCAGCGAGTAGACCGCCGCCTCCTGCCGATGCGCGCCAGCCAGAACACTGCCCACCCGCCTGGCCAGCGCTGCCCGACGCGCACGGCGGCGTGCCCTGGACTCCTCTTGCCGGCGGGCATGCAGGTCACGCTGGTGGGCAGCCGCGTCGGCGCGTGCCTTGTCCGCCTCCGCTCGTGTCCTGACCCTCTGGGCGGCCGCGTCGGCCTTCGCCTGCCGATTCAGTCCCTGCGCGATCTTCCGTGCGGCTGCCCTGCCCATTCCGGCGACCGCCACCCGGACGTCGGGCGGCGCGCTGTGGTTGATATTGGCTTGGTCGATGGTCGGTGCGGGCTCGGCGAGCGGGGTCGGGCTGGTCAACGGCGGCTCCTGATCGATGTCGGGGCGATGGCGAGAGCGGGCGCGCCGGTCCACGGCGGCCCGCGGTTGCGGATGGGGCCGGAGCTGTCTGCTGGGGCGCAGGTCGATCGGGTCGCGTCGGCGGCGGCGCCTCGACCGCCGCTGCGTGGCCGAGTTGTTGCGACCGGGCATGAAGAGATGGCTCCCCGAAATGGAGGGAGCCCCGGACGGGACGGCCACGGACGCGGCGTGATCGCGGCGTGCTGCGGCGTCCCGGCCGGGGCTCCGGTGAGTGAGGATTCACTACCAGGCTCGGGTGATCTCCACGAGGATGACAGACCTACAGAGCCTCGTTCCTACATAGCCGGACCTGCGGGTCCTTGTACTTCCAGATGGGGGATGCGGGCCTCGGATCGGATGCCGTGCGATCACGATGGATCGCGGCTGACGCTGTCGACTCGAAGGGGGACCGTCTCGGCGGGGCCGTGGCTTCAGCGATGTTTGCTGAGGTCGGTCTCGGTCTGGACCCGGTCGGCGATCAGGGTGGCGAGGTCGGATGTGGTGGCGTCCAGGGGCGGGCGCTGGCTGCGGGTCAGGTCGGGATCGTCGCGGCCGATGGTGAATTCCTCGCGGAACGCCCAGGCGTTGCTCCAGCCGGGCCCCTCGAAGAAGCCGGGACCTGCCACGACGGTGTATCGGTCTGCTCCGGCGTCCGGGTCGTAACGACACGGTCCTGCGTACAACGCCGCGGTGTTGTCGCCGCCGGTGTGTTCGACATGGCTCGAGATCCCCAGACCGGCCAGGATTCGGACGAGTGCGTCGAGGTTGATCGGCTCCGGGCCGTCAGCCGGTGTCCCGAAGTCGGTCATCGGCGGCCCCGTAGCTGCGCCTGCCGGCTGGCCGGCGTTCGGCGGCCGACGCGAGGTGGTTTGCGCCGAGCGGTGGGGGTGGATGTGTGGGGTCGCAGCCAGAGCCGCACGGTGATCGTCGTCAGAAATCCTGTCAGGAACGGACCGGCCGGGCTGGCGGTGACCAGGATTCCGATGCAGGCCAGAACGGTGATCAACGCCGCCTTGCCCGCTGAGGGCCGGGACGGCGCCATCGGGGCTTGCCCGAGGTTTGGCCCCCGTGCGGGGAGCCTCCCGGGTGGTGAGATGTGCGAGGGCTGCCATTGGCTCGCGCTGTATGGGGGTAAAGACATGTTTGGTGACACCCTTCCAGTCATCGATTTCGTGTCGGACTCGTTGGGCTGAGGCACGCTCCACCGCGGGTTAGGGCGGCGTTGGGCAGAGACCGCGGGCGGCATACTGGGGCGGATTGGGCGTCGCGGCGTGGCCAGCGCGCGCGGCGGCGCAGATCGCAAGGAGGCCGGTCGTGGGTGTAGGCCAACCACGGTGCGATCGGGATGTCCGGCTACTTCCGTGGGCGGCCCGCATGCACCCAGTTATGTCCAGCCGCGCCGCAGGTTGCGGGCTGGTGTCCGCCGGGCAGCAGTACCCCGGCAGATGCGGTCTTACCCTGTCGACGCTGGGCGACGACCTGGTTGACGAGCTGCGAGTTCTCGGCGGCGTCGGCTCGGTGCGGTTGCTTACTGGTTCGGACGGTCGTCGGTGTCGTCGACCGGAGTGCCGTTCTCCAACGCCGCGAGTGAGTTCCGCAGGTCGGCCTCCATTGCTTGCGTGACGACGGCATGCTCGGCGATATCTTCGGGCGTCAGCTCGACCCGGGCGGCCTCTTTCGTGCCGGCGACCTGCGCCACGACCACCTCGAAGCCGACCTCGCCGTCGTCGTGCCCGACCAACCGGGTGTAGATGTTGGAGCCATTCACGGACGTTTCCAGGTTCAGGGCACCGACGTGCCGCCCATCGATGTGCATCTCGCACCACTCCGGGCACTCCGTGGCCGAATCGTGCGGCTCTAAGTTGGCATCGTTCATCTCGGGTGCCTCCGCAGATGAGTCATGACCGGGTTCGCGCTGTCACCCCTTTAGGATCTTCCGCCCATTCGGCCTTACGACGATTGACACGTCCGGGCTCCCGCGCCGCACTAACGGCCCGGTCGTGCCACCATGCGCGAAGGTCGTCTACCTGTTCGGCACTCCAGACCGCGAGTTTGGGGCCCCGCGCTTCCCTGGGATAGGGCATGGGGTGATCTTCGTACCGGTGGCGCCACTTCGCACCTTCCGGCGTTGGCTTCGACCAGCGCAAGTAGTCCCAGACCAGCTCGACACTGACGGCGTCAGCCCCGGACCCTTCAACGGTGCGACGCTCCTCCGTCCAGATCGCCGCGACATCCTCGGCAAACAAGACCCAGCGGCCGTAGTGACCCATAGCCCGTCCACCCCTCACGACCATGCCTGTCCGGTTCAACCGGACGAGCGTATCGGGCAGGGAACACGGCCGCAAACCTCTACGTTCCCTGGCCGACCAGGAGCCCGAGCTCGACCAGCAGCGGTCCCCACGGGTCATCATCATCATCATCATCATCGACGGCAGGCGGCACGATACCGTCCGGCGGCGCAGCGGTCACGGTGCTTGCTGAGTCCGGGCCGGTCGAACGACACTCGGCCGAGACAGTCGACGGATCGTCGTTCATGACGCGAGCGGCGATCGCGGTCAGCGTCGTCTTCGCTACGTGCGCGACCTGCCCGGCGTCGCCCGAGGCCACCGTGGCGTTGCACTGCTCGACCGCGATGTCCATCGCGCGGTCAGCCGCTGGCGGTCCGGGTTCCGGGCTGGTTGCCGCAGACAGGTCGCCGGCCTCGGTCGCTACCTGTTCGGCCTTCGCGTCCGCGGCCGCTGATGCGGTCTGCTGCTCCCATGCGCCTGCCGGGTGCACGGCGAGCCACAACGGCAGCTTGAACGTCCGTTCCTGCCCGCCGGTGAGGGTGATGGTGACGAACTCTCCGGCCTCGCGCCGGTTGTTCACGTCCGATATCGCCGCGACCGGTCCGCAGAAGGTGCGCACCAGCGGGCCCCTGCCGCGCCCGAGGTCGTGGAAGCCGACGATCAGGTCGCCGGGCTCGACGGCGATGATGTCGTCACGGTGCCGGGTGAAGATTGATTTCACGGCGGTCCGGTCGACCGGCTCCCGGTCGGGCATCCGCCACGCGGCCTCCATCGCGATCGGCTCGTAGGCCGCCTTGACGTCGGGAGCTGTCTCCCCGGCGGCAAGCCGGTCGTAGACGTCAACGAACGCCGCCTTCACCGTCCGGTCGGTCGCGACGTCGGTGACGCCCTCCAGGCACGCGTCGACCTCCGCTTCGCTGGCCTGTAGATCGAGGCCGAGCACGATGGTCCGGGCGAGCCGGATCCTGCTGCGCTTGAACATCGCTTCCGTGGTGGAGTCGTTGCCCGCCAACTCTCGTTCGAGGCTGCGCCAGCGGGAAAGCTTGCGGGCCAACTCGACCGGCCACGGCTCGCCGTTGGGCGTGTCCAGCTGTAGGCCGTCGCGGCGGCGGCCGGCCACCTTGTTCCAGGCGATGGTGCGCGGCCAGCCCCAGCTTTCGCCGGTGACACTGACCGATTTCGCGTTGACCCTGGTCACCCCGTACCAGCCGTCCAGGCCGTGATGGCGTACTCGATCGCCCTTGACGAAATGCTCCCGGGCCCACGGCACGAACGCCCCCGTCTCCCCATGTGCGGCCAGCCGGGCACGCCAGTAGGTGAGCTGTTCGTCGGCCTGAGCGATCCAGCGCACCAGATCCTCGCACCGCCCGCCAGTGGCCGGCTCGTGCGCTTCCACGAACGCGACCTCGCCTTTGCCGTTGCGAAAGGTTCGCGCGTAGCCGTCGAGTTCCCGCTGGTAACGCCGCTGGTCGGTCTCCAGCTTCTCGATGCGACGCATCGTGGTGCGCGGGTCCTCCCGATGCTGCTGATGGGCGACCGCACCCGTGGCACGGTCGGCGAGGTGCTCGCCTTTGTCCCACAGCTCGACGGCTTTGCCACGGTGGCTGTGGGCGCGGTCGAGAGCGTTGCGATGCCTGCGGCCCGAATAGTGATCGACCAGGACCGGCTGGCCGAACGGGATCCCGTCGGTGATGGCTCGAGCCGCCGCGAGGCGGCCGTCGCCGGCGGCGTGCGCCTTCCCGGCCCGCTCGGCGTAGCGCTCGGCGCGCGCCTCCGCTCGGTCCTGGCGTTCGGCTTCGACGACCTCGGTCGGGCGGGGCGTGTTGTCGATCTCGATGGTGACTTCGTGCCCGGCTTGACGTAGCGCGGCCGCGGCGCGGTTGATGATCCATGTTTTCGCGTCGTGGTCGCGGCTGGGCCGGATGTGGATCCCTTGTCCGCGCCGCCAGGTGAAGCCCTTCTTGAGGGCGATCTCGTAGACGCCGTCTCCTTTTTGGGAGCCGGTCAGTTTGGTGCCGTCCTCGTGGGTGTGCCTGATGGTCAGCTGTGCCACTGCTCGGGTGCCTCCGATGGTGTGCGTGCTGGTCATACGAGGGCTGGGAATGCGATCGCCCGTCCCGGCGAGATGCCGGAACGGGCGAACGTTGGAAGCGATTGCAGTTGACTAGCCGCGCGAGATCCTGCGGGCCGTACCGATGTTCCTGTCACGAAGCGGCGCCGCCGCGCGGCGCTCGTTGGTGCGTTTGTACAGGTCAGGGCATTGGAATGGCCCTGTAGTCGGCGGGCTGGGACAACGTAGTCGATCGGGTCGTCGTCGCCAAACGAGCAGCTCAGACGGTGACCGCCAGATCTTCCAGCAGGTACGCCCACGGGTCCGGGCGCGCCCCGGAGGCGGCATGCGCGGCGAGCGCGTGCTGGCGGTGCGCCCACTCGCGGGCCGCGCGTGGGCAGTTGCGCTCCCACTTGACGATGCCGTGCGGGCACAAACCTGCGCGGCGGCGCATGTCGTCGGACCAACCTGCCGAGTCGATCGAGGTTGCCAGGTCCCCGACCGCTTCCAGCAGGCGACCCTTGCCGCCGAACAAGTGCAGCCGGCGCAGCCCGGCCGCGTGCAGCACCTCGACGATCTGGGCGGCCTCGCCGGGCGGGCGGCCGACGAGCGCGCCCACGCCGACCAGCGGCTCGGCGTGCAGGTCGATGCCCGCCCGCCGGTACATGTCCAGGTGCCGCAGGTACCCGGCCGGCGTCGTCGCGGTGATCACGGCCAGGATGTGCACGCCGGCGCCCGCCGCCCGCAGCTGCTGGACCGAGGCGATGGTGCGGATCTGGTGATCGAACTCGGTAGGCCCGGTCGCGCGCAGCGCCTGCATGCCGGCCGGCCAGTCCTGCGCCGCCGCCCAGACCAGCCGCCCGATGTCCTTGCCGTACCGGCGGGCGTCGGCGGCGTACTGGGCCCCCGACACCATCGGCCCGCGCCGCTTCACCAGCAGTTGATAGGAACCCGAGTCCAGCACCCATGGCACCGCGGCCACCGGCAGCGCGACGAGGTCGCGCAGCCGGTCATACGACACCAAGATCGGCGCCGGTGTGCTCCACCAGAACGCGTTGACGTCCGCGCCAATCCACACCGTCAGTCCCGGACCGGGCCAGCCGCCGCCGTGCGGATCGCGATCGGCGCGGCCGCCGATGATTGCGTTGACCCGCCGCTGCTCGCCGTTGCCGCGGCACCCCTCGTAGGCTTCCATCGGGTACACGTGCAGCGTTCGCAGCGCCCGGTTGAGCGGGCGGAAGTAGGCGCGTGGCAGCAACGCGACAACCTGTGACCGCCAGCCGATCCCGAACGCTTTCGCCTGCTCAATCAGGGTGGCCACGGTGACGGCTCCCGGCCCGTCGATGCGCTGGTCGTACGGTGCCAGCACGCGATCCGGCTCGACCAGGCCGTGCATGCCGGACAACAGCACCACCCGGGCCAACTCGTCCTGCGCCGCGGCCAGCTCTGCGTTCTGCAGGGTCTGCCGGAACATTTGGCCCTGGTACAGGTATCGGGCCGGGGCCGGCTGGTCCAGCTTCTCCCGGCCGCACGGAACCACATACGTCACTCCCGGAAACAGCGCCGTGGGGCGATCCGCTATGGACATGGGGGTCACGCGGCAAGCCCAAGGTCGGACTGCTTCGGGTATGGCAGGGCGGGCAGCGCTACCGGATGCGCTCGTCGTGACCAGCGCGGCCCGATCGACCAGGCGTACCGGTGGTTCCCCGGGTGCCAGATCCTGCGGGCGCCTACCGCTACCAACGCCTCGGGCAGCCACTCCCGGCCGGGCACGCGCTCCGGTTTCGGCGGCGCACCCCATTCGACCAGCCGGGCGATCGCACCGTTGCTTCCTGGCTCCGCCGCGGTGATCTTGGCCAGAGTGCGGGCCGACAGGACCGAACCGTCGGGCAGCATGGTCAGCCACCGTGCGGTGCCGCGGCCGGTGTAGACCGCGCCGAGAGCCTGGTAGACGATGCCGACGTGCCCAGGCATCAGCAGCCGGTCGCCGATCGTACGGGGCAGCGGATCGGAGAAGGCGACGATCCCGCGCACGCCGATGCGGGCGGCGTCGCGGAACACCCGGGAGACGAACCAGGATTCCTAGCGGAGTGTACGGATTCGTAGGCGACAAATTCGTCCCTGGAAGTCAGCCTCCTACCGCCGACTGGTCATGCTCGGAACCAGCCGGGTCGCTTCTTCGCGTAGCCGTCTGGGATTGAACTTCGTCAGCCGTGGAGACGTTGACTCACCGGTCAGGTTCCCCGGCGGGCCGACCTGCCTGCTGCGCGGACGCCACCAAGGGTAAATTCGTAGGCACATAGCGTCGGCGTGCCGATGCGGAGCTGCGTAAGAAGGAAAGGATTTCGTGCCCGAACAGGATGGCGGTCCTGCTGGCGATCCCACGGGTGGTATCGCGGGGGCGCAGGGTGTCGCGCAGGTGGCCGTCGGCGGGGTCGCGTTCAGCGGGGTCGTCGCTGGCGACGTGTACGTCTACGGCCGCCCGGCAGAACACGTCTTCGAGAACTGGCAGCAGCAAGCGCCGGTCGACCCGGCCTGGCTGCGGCAGCTTCCTAGCCGTTTGCTGCAGGCCAGTGATGCCGTGGTGCCGTTCGTCGACCGTGTTGACGACTTGGAAATGCTGGTGCGGTGGCGGGACGAGCACGTGAGGTTGTCCGGCCGCTTGCTGCACGGGCCAGCGGGGGTCGGCAAGACGCGGCTGGCAAACGAGTTCGCTGGCCGGTCGGTCGGCGACGGATGGAAAGTGGCCACTGTCTCACCCAATCCCCACGCCGGCGGCCCTGGACGAGCCGCGACCATGGCTCGCTCGATCACTGACCCGGGCAGGCAGGCCCAGGCGCTAACCGCGGCGGTCGAGGCGGTCGCCGCCGCCGGCGATTTCGACCGAGCGGAGACCGTGGCCCGGTCGATCACAGAACCGTACTGGCAGGCCCTGGCGTTGACCGTGGTAGCCAAGGCGACCGCTACCGCTGGCGATACCGAGCGGGCTCGGCAACTTGCCGAGCGAGCTGAGGCCGTGGCTCGCTCGATCACTGACCCGGGCAGGCAGGCCCGAGCATTTACCGTGATGGCCGAGGCGGTCGCCGCCGCTGGCCCGTTGTCGGCTCGCGGCGAAGATCTGTGGCAAGACGGGAGCAGCGGCCTGCTGCTGATCGTGGACTACGCGGAGACCTGGCCGTCGTACGAGCTGACGAATCTTCTCAGCAACTCGATCCTGTACGAGCGGGACGGGCCGACCCGGGTACTGCTGCTGTCGCGGACCAGAGAAATATTGCCGAACCTGCTGGCCACTGCCGCACAGCTCGGCGTTGCGTGGTCAGCGCAAACAGTGGCGCCGTTCGAGACAGAGGCTCCGCAGCGAGAGGCGTTGTTCGCTGCGGCGAGCGATCGGTTCGCCGATATCTACCAGCTTCCGGACGCCCCCTCGGCTACGCCGGCGACATTGTCCGATCCGGTCTATGGGTTGCCAGTAGCGCTGTTGCTTGCCGCTCTCGCGGCGGTCGTCGCCCGGGGTCAGAATGCGGTACCTCCTCAGGATCAGGCGGACTACGCCGATTACCTGCTCGATCGGGAGACGGCAGGCTGGGAGCGTCTCCAGAAAGCCGCCGACGCAGCGGCCGATGAGGACGACCTTCGTGTCCGTGCGGCGGCATTGGAGCTGCAGGATGCTGTGGCCTCTCGTGATGCTCAGGCCCTGGACCGCAGCGTCCGGGTGTGGCGGGAGATCGCTGCCGCCGCCGCGCCGGGTCATCGGGATCTTGCTCGACGGTTGTCGAACCTCAGTGTTGCGCTGCAAGCGCGTTTCGAGGCGGGCGGGGACCTCGTCGACTTGGACGAGGTCGTACAGCTGGCACGGCGGGCGCTTGCTGTCACCCCATACGGCAGCCCCATCCGAGCCGAGCGTGAGACGAACCTTGCCGCAGCGCTGCAGACTCGGTATCGCAGCACGGGTAACGGTGCCGACCTCGATGAGGCCATCGGGCTGCTGCAGGCAGCACTGCGGACAGTCGGTGAACGATCGGCGCGAGCGGCGGCCCTGTCGAATCTGGGTGTGGCGCTGCTGATGCGCTACCAGCGGTCGCAGTTGGTGGTTGATCTGGACGAGAGCATCGTAATGATCCGTCAGGCGGCCGCGATGACGCAGGAGGAGGGCGCCGATCACGAGTCCGTGCGCACCAACCTCGCCGCGGCGCTGACTGCCCGGTTCGAGGCACTGCGTGATCCTCGCGACTTCGCTGAGGCGGCCACCCTGCGGGGCGAAGACGGCGAGAACGAGCCGCGATGACGACGCAGCAGGAACCGAACGCGTATGCCGTGTTGATGCGGGTCGTGGATGTCGTCGGCGAGATCAACCATTCGCGGGACCTGGATCGCCGTGCTCACGCCGATTTGATCAACATCATCAATGTCATCGGCGCGGGCGGAAACCTCGGCTCGGTGCTGGGTGATGCCGTTATCGAGATTCAGGAGACAGTCATGGGTGACAGCTACACCACCGGGCAGGCTGGGGCCGTCGGGCCGTTTTCGTCGTCGGCGAACAATACCTTCCATCAGATCTGGAGTCAGAACTCTGCTGCGATCGACCTCGACGCGTTGGCTGCGGAGCTAACGACCGTTCGTGCCGAGATGCGCCGGCTCGCCAGCACGCCGCAGGAGGATCTGGCCCTCGCCGAGGTCGGGCAGGCCGAGGTGGCGGCGAAGGAGAACGATGGGCCCCGGGCCATCGGGCATCTCGGCAAGGCGGGTAAGTGGGCGCTGGGTGTCGCGACGTCCGTCGGCGCGGGCGTTGCTACGGCGGCGATCAAGGCCGCGATGGGGGTCTAGCTTGCCTCGACCACGGCTGGTCGATACGTTCCGCAATGATCGTCCGGATGTCATCTATGAAGCAGTCTTTACCGGCGTCGCGGTGATCATGTATCCCGCGGGTTCTCGTTGACGGGTCTCCGCTACCGGTCACGTACGGCGGTGACGTAGCCCGGCGTAGTCGCTGCGAGCCGCCGCCGCGGCTTTGGACCACCGGGCGGGCGGCGGACAACGACAGGCCGAGCTGGTCGGCGAGCAGGGCAGGCGGCAGCTGCGCGGCGAGCGCGCTCAGCGCGCCGTTGCGGGCGTACAGAGCCCGGTCGACGCCGGCCGCCGCCAGTCGTTCGCGGAGTCGGTCCGCAGACAGGGGCCGGTTGCCCTGGCTGCTGGGAAAGAGCCAGAGCGACGTACGGGCCCGCGCGTCGTCGGCGACACGCAGCGCCAGCCCTGCGAGGGGCTCACGCAAGCGCAGCGGGGGTGCTCGACAAGGCCAGGGTAACCCGGCCATCGTCATCGACAGCGAGCGCGGACAAGCGCAGAACGGCAAGGCGGGTGACCTGCTGGCCAAACAACAGCACGAGCACGGCGGCCAGCCGCGCGGGCGGGTCGTCGTCGCGTTCGCGCAGCAGATGACGAACGAGCTCTAGGCGCTCAGCGTCGTCCATGGCGGTGCGGACCTCCCGGCTACGGGCCGCAGGCACCTCAATGCCGGCAGGCAGATAGCCATGCGTGACGGCCCAGCTGACGAACGCGCGCAGCGACGCTTGGTGGCCCGGCAGTTCCCGGCCCAGGCGTCCAAGTGCGACTGGCTCACCGTGTGGGCAGCGATGCCCTGCGCGCCGATAGCCGTGAGGAATTGGGCGGCCACCCTTGCCCGGGTCAGCGGCCACCGCACGAGGCCTTCGGTGACCGTGGCGCCGTCGTCGACCTCCTGTTGCAACGGACGGGTGAGCGACCACCGCACGTAGCGGGGCAGGATGACCCGAGCCGAACCAGGCACGGACGCGATTAGCTCCTGCATGCGTACGTGGTATCGCTCGAGACTCGGTTCGTGCGGCAGGACGCCTGTGACGGCCAGCGCCGTGCGCAGCTCACCGAGCAGCTCCACGCTCGCGTCAGGCCCCTGGTTGTCCGCCCCCGATTGCTGCCGCGGCGGGCGCCGCAGCACAACGGCGCTGGCCAGCGGACCGACGGCGCCGTCCTGCCGTTTCGCGAACTCGGTGATGACGCGGCGCAGCAACGCTGCGGCCTTCGGGTTGTGCAGGATCCGCAGCCCGCGGGTGGGATTGGCCAGCAGGGCTTCCTCGACGAACTCAGTGAGCTCGGCGGGAACGCCGTCCGGTGCGACGGCACGGATCGTGTCCGCCAGCCGGCAGGGCACGCATCGGCCGCGCCGCAACGGCCGCACGAAGGTCTCGCAGCCGGTGCACTGGTAGTCGAAACGCAGGTCGGCGCAGCTCGGGCAGCGCGGCGGCGCGCCACCGGCTGCGACGTTCGGTCGGCTCATGCCGCAGCCGGTGCAGGGCTGTGGGGCGGCGAGCGCGTCGTCGACGCATTCGGCGCAGACCGGACCGTCCGGCCAGCGCAGCGCCACCAGGGCGACTTCTCTGCACCGCGAGCAAGGCAGACGCTGTGCCCGCCAACACGAAGAGCACTGCGGTTGACACAGGCGTCAGGAGCTTCGCCCCGGGCCGTGCGCTGGATTTGTTGCATGCGATGCAACATCGCGCACTCTCACCGTTGGCCGCCACGCGGTCCAGGAGCACCAGACGGACCAGTTCCATGCTCTGCCGGTACGGCTTCGAACGCGGGGAACAAGCGGGTCAGCACCTCTTTCCGCATGGGCACGCCGAGCGCGCAGGTGCCGACCAGGTGTACGCCGTCCTCGATCAGGCCGTAACGCAGCTGCGTTGCCGGCCAGGCCCGGCTGTAGTGGTGAAGGGTCGTGAAAGCGCGGGCGATCGTCGCGTCCAGCGGCACCACCTGGTAGCGGTGCGGCTGGATCCAGTCGTCGTCGGTGTGCTGCCAGGAATCCTGGTGCTGATTCCAGCGCTGGCACCAGCCGTCGAACAGCGTCAGTTGGGCGGTGGCCGACGGCATCACTTCCCACCTGCCAGGGCGAACGACCAGGGATCGGCAAGTTCTTCACGCGGAGACGCGCAGGCGTTGGCCCACACGGTCGCGAACGCCGGGCCGGTTTCGCCGGCACACCGACGGGCGTCGCGACGAGAAACTCCTTCCGGCTCGGATAGGGCGGCCCGCCTCGATGAGTCCAGGCGCGGACCAACTGGTGCTCGCCCTCTGGCTGGCCACCCAGGTCGAACACGACCGACTGGGCCTGCTCGGCGGTGCCGACGGTGAGGGCGCGCAGCGATCGGCTGGCCTGGCCCTTGGCGTACGGATCCCAGTTGTCCGGGAGGGACGGTTTCTTCCGGTCGAGCCTCCAGGCCGGGAACGCCCGGCGAACCTGGTAGACGGCCCACGGAAGCGTGGCGAGTTCCTCGTCGACGGCGTGCACGAGGTCGCGCAGCCCGGCATAGATCGCGACCTGCCGAGCCGAGCGCTTCTTGCCGAACAGCGTGGACCGGGGATTGAGCGCGACCGACAGGACCTCCATCCGCAGCGCCCGGTCCGCCGCGGCAGGCTCCCGCCGCCACCGCTGGCACAGCAGCTCCAGATCCCGCCCCGACTGGAATGGGCAAGTTAGTTGGAATTGGACAGTGCGTGTCATGGGTTTTCCCCGGCCGGGTGAGCAAGGGGGTGCCGTGGCCGAGGGCGACGACCTCAGCGGTTTCGAGAACCGGCTGAGCGTCAGACTTGGGGCGTCGAGATCGTCGGTGGATCTCGTGTCCGCGAGCCGCGACACCACCGGGCTGTGGCTCTGGGGCTGCCCTTCCTCCTGTTGCATGGCAAGCTCGTGTCCCGTGATCGATGACTTCGCGAAGGACTACCTGCACGGCCAGCTCAAGGAGACCCGTGAGGCCCTGGTCTGGAAGCTCGACGGTTTGTCCGAGTACGACATCCGGCGCCCCTTGACGGCGACCGGGACCAACCTTCTCGGCATGGTCAAACACATGGCGACCTGGGAGGCCAGGTACCTTGGTGAGATCTTCGACCGGCCGTTGCCGGAGCCGTTGCCGCGCTGGCAGGACGCGGACGGCAGCGACCTGTGGGTCGCTCAGGACGAGACGCGCGAACAGATCATCGGCTTCTACCGGCGCGCCTGGGACCATGCGGACGCGACGATCAACGAGCTTCCCATCGACGCGCCGGGCCACGTGCCATGGTGGCCGCGCCCCGACGTGAAGCTGTTCAACATGATGGTCCACGTCCTGCAGGACACGACCCGGCATGCCGGCCACGCCGACATCCTGCGCGAGCAGCTCGACGGCCGGACCGGGGTGATGGCTGAGTACGAGGAGCCGATCGACACTGCGGCCCGCGAGGCCCACCGAGCGAAGATCGAGCGGGCTGCGCAGGCAGCTGCCGACGGTTCGCGGCACGCTGGCCTGTCCGAAGCACACGGAGCGATAGAAACGGCGTCCTGACCGGCCAAGATCCCGGTTGCCAGGTCTTGATGCGGGTGAAGGTGCGGTCCCAACTCGTGGATATTGATGCTTGATGTTGTTGGCGGGGATGCCCACCGGTGCCGGGCCTTCGACGGCGAGCAGGTCGGATGCCGACTGGTCTTGGTATCCGGCCGCCTTGAGCCGCTCGGCGGCCGTCTTGGCCGCGTCGAGATCTGGGTGGCGCCGCAGGTCGATCGCGTCGGCGTCGCCGTCCTCGTCCTCGTCCTCGAGGACGAACGTCAACAGCCAGGCCGGTTCCGTATCGGGCGCGCCGGGCCGGAAGCCGCTGTCCTCTTCGATCGTGTAGTGCGCGCCGGTGAACGGGGCGTTGACCGGGCGGGCGCTGTCGGCGGCGATCATGTCGTCGCCGCT
>Ga0307508_10002735_pt1 | contig 18411 bp, 18 predicted proteins | sample 9_EM_MG_FD_203089 | JGI IMG/M metagenome (GOLD analysis project Ga0307508, IMG submission 203089) | Populus trichocarpa ectomycorrhiza microbial communities from riparian zone in the Pacific Northwest, United States - 9_EM | ecosystem: Host-associated > Plants > Roots > Unclassified | place... | reverse complement strand
CAAATCGTCGGCGAGGGCCTGGCGCTGCACCGGCCCGAGCTGTCGTCCGCCGAACGCGCGCGCCTGGTGCTCGAGATGCTCGACGAGGTCGGCCTGAGCGCCGCGCACGGCGTCGACAACGTGCTGCAGCGTTATCCGCACGAGTTCTCGGGCGGCCAGCGCCAGCGCATCGCGATTGCGCGCGCGGTGGTGTTGCGCCCCGAGGTGCTGGTGCTGGACGAGCCGACCTCGGCGCTCGACGTGTCGGTGCAGCAGCAGGTGCTGGCGCTGCTCGCCGCGCTGCAGCGCCACTACGGCATGAGCTACGTGTTCATCAGCCACGACCTCGCGGTCGTGCGCGCGATGTCGCACCGCGTGATGGTGATGAAGAACGGCGACGTGGTCGAGGAGGGTGAAGCGCTCGCGCTGTTCGATGCGCCGCGCGAGGACTACACAAAGGCGCTGCTCGCGGCCGCGCACCTGGGGACATGACAGCCCCAAGACGCCTATGGCGTCGTCCCCCAAGGGGAGCTCAGGCCGCTTGGGACCGCCCGGCGCTGGCCTGATGGAGCCAGTTCGCTACCTTAGGGCTTCGCGCACAAATTCGAGCCGGTCCTGGCCGAAGAACATCGTGCCGCCGACGAACATCGTCGGCGCCCCGAAAACGCCGCGCGCGACGGCCTCGTCGGTGGTGGCGCGCAGCGCGGCCTTGACCTCGGCATCGGCCGTCAGCGCCATGACCTCGGCCGGATCGAAACCGGCGTCGCGCAAGGCCTGCGCTGCGACCGCGGGGTCGTTCATGTTCAGGCCCGCGACCCACATCGCCGTGAACACGCCGCGCAGGTAATCGTCGAAGCGCGCCGGCAGGCGCAACTGCACACCGGCCGCCCCGCGCATCAGCGTCAGCGTGTTGATCGGGAAATGCGGGTTCACGACCAGCGGCACGCCGTAGGCCGCGGCAAAGCGCGCCATGTCGTCGTTCATGTAGCGGCCCTTCGCGGCCACGTTGGCGGGCGAGGCATTGCCGGTCGCCTGGAACACGCCGCCGAGCAGCATCGGCCGGTAGACCAGCGTGGCGCCCGTTTGGGCGCACAACGCGGGCAGCTGCGTCCACGCGAGGTAGCTCGTCGGGCTGCCGACATCGAAGAAGAACTCAACGGCTTTGTTGTGGCTGCTGCTGCTCATTCGCACCCCGCTTGATCATCAAGAAGCGAACTTCATAACGCACGTTGCGGTCCTCGTCGTTGAACTGCAGCGAGCGACCGATCCAGGCATACGGCACCGTGAACTCGTCGACCTGCACCGCGCCGTGCATCAGCACGACGTCGACCTGGCTGCTGTGCAATTGCAGGTGGTAGACGAGATCGTCGATGCGCACGCGCGCCGAGCCGTCGCGCCGCAGCTCGGCCTGCGCCGGGCCGCAGCTGGGTTCGGCCGGGCCGGTGGCCACGCAGAACTCGGCCACGTGACGGCCCAAGGCCGGCCGGCCCGCGGACACGGCAGCCGAGGCATGGCCCGCGGCCAACACCAGCAGCACGATCGAGACGGCGGCCGGCACCATGGCTACTTCAGCAGGCCTTCCGCCTTCATCGCCGCCTGCACCGACGGCCGCGCCGCGATGCGGGCCTGGTAGGCGCCGAGGTTCTTCATGCCCGAGATGTCGATGCCGGTATGGGACGTCCACGTGATCATCGTGAACAGGTACGGGTCGGCGATCGAGAACACATCACCCATCAGGTACTGCTTGCCTTCAAGCTGGTCGTCGACCCACTTCAGCTTCGAGGCGGCCCTGGCACGGATCACGGTCTTGCCGTCTTCTGGCATGGCCGGGTTGAACAGGCCACCGATGCCTTTGTGCAGTTCGCTGGTGATGAAGTTCAGCCACTCCTGCACGCGGTAGCGCGCCATCGTGCCGTTGGCCGGGGCGAGGTTCTTCGCAGGCACCTTGTCGGCCAGGTACTGCACGATCGCCGGGCCTTCGGTCAGGCGTTCGCCGCTGTCGAGCTCGAGCAGTGGCACCTGGCCCTTGGAGTTGATGGTGTAGTAGTCGGTGCCGTCGGCGAGTTGGTGGGTCTTGGTGCTGGCCAGCGCCGTTTCATACGCGAGACCGGATTCCTCCAGAACGATGTGCGGCGCGAGCGAGCAGGCGCCGGGGCTGAAATAGAGCTTCATGGGAAGAGTCCGTCGGGATGAGAGGGAGCGTATTACACCGCTTCCCCGCCATTCGCGCTCGGCCATCGATTCAAGCGGCTTGAAGGATGAATGCAAATCCGACCCGTTGGCGCGGGCCGCTGGCGACCCTACATTGGACGCATGAACACCACGACCACCCCCCTCACCCCGGTTCAACAGTCACGCCGCGTCGAGCGCATCGTACGCGGCCAGCCGACGTCGGACGGCGACGGCGTCAAGCTCACGCGCGTACTGACGCAGCCGCTGCAAAAGCGCCTCGACCCGTTCCTGATGCTGGACGCGTTCGGCAGCGATGCGGCGAGCGACTACATCGGCGGCTTCCCGAGCCACCCGCACCGCGGCTTCGAGACCGTGACGATCATGCTCGAGGGCCGCATGCGGCACCAGGACAGCGTCGGCAACGTCGGCCTGCTGGAGCCCGGCAGCGTGCAATGGATGACCGCCGGCCGCGGCATCATCCACTCCGAGATGCCCGAGCAGGAAGAAGGCCGGATGGCCGGCTTCCAGCTCTGGGTGAACCTGGCCGCGAAGGACAAGATGACGGCGCCCGCGTACCGCGACGTGGCGCCCGCAGCCGTGCCCGCGCTGACGCTGGACGATGGCGTGCACCTGCGAGTGATCGCCGGCTCGGCGCTGGGCGTGGCCGGCGCGGTATCGCGCCCGACGACCGAGCCGCTGGTGCTCGACATCACGCTGCCGGCCGGCGCGAGCTTCGACGCCGCGATACCGGCCGGGCACAACGCGTTCGTCTACGTGTTCGGCGGCGGCGTGGTCGACGTCGGCGCCGCCAAGGCCCCGACACGGGTCGAGAGCGAGCGCATGGCAATCCTCGCAAACGACGCCTCGGCCGACGGCGTGCGGCTCAGCGCCGTGCAGGCGGCGCGCGTGCTGCTCGTCGCCGGCGCCCCGCTGAACGAGCCGATCGCGCAGTACGGGCCGTTCGTGATGAACACGACCGCGCAGATCCACGAAGCGGTGGCGGACTTTCAGCGCGGCGTGCTCGCGAGTTGACGGCCCCTCGACTGAGGCGTACCTCAGTCGATCCCCCTCGGGGATTGCGGGCCGGCTTGGGAGCGGCCCGGCGCTCGACCCGCGCCGTCCGGCAGCTGCGCTACCCTTGCGCCTTTGCGCAGAGGATGCCGCCCATGCCCCGCCGAACGCTAGACGAAGCCCTGCTGCACCCGGCGATTCGCGACACGGTCGCGAACCTGCACGTGGACATCGTTCACAACGTGCAGTCTGCCGCCGCGTCGAACCCGGTGCTGGTGGTCGGCATGATGGGCAACCCGTTCTGCCGCCAGGCGCGGCGCGTTCTCACCGAGGCGGGCATCCCTTTCAAGTATCTCGGCTACGGCAGCTACCTGAGCCAGTGGCGCCAGCGCAGCGCGCTGAAGATGTGGACCGGCTGGCCCACGCTCCCGATGGTGTTCGTCAGAGGCTCACTGGTCGGCGGCGCCGCCGATCTGAAGAAGCTGATCGACAGCGGTGAGCTCAAGCGTCTGTTGGGCGAATGAAGCGCCGGTTCGCAGCAGTCCTGGCCTTGGTGGCGCTGGCCGCACATGGGCAACAAGGCCTGTCCGAATGCCGCGTGCCCGGCATCCGCAACAGCGTGCAATGCGGCGTCGTGCAGCGCGCGCTCGATCCGGCCCGGCCCGACGGCCCGAAGATCGATGTGCACTACGTCGTCGTGCCGGCGATGGCGCGGCGCAAGCTGCCCGACCCGGTGTTCCTGCTCGCGGGCGGCCCGGGGCAGAGCGCGATCGACGTCGGCCCACAGGCGTTCGCGCTGTTCAGCCGGCTCAACAACCGGCGCGACATCGTGTTCGTCGACCAGCGCGGCACCGGCCAGTCGGCACCGCTGGAATGCAAGGACGCGAAACGCGAAACGCTCGCCGAACAATCCGACCCCGACCAGCAATTGCGCCAGCTGATGGAATGCAAGGCGGCGCTGATCAAACTTCCTTACATCCAGACCGAACGCGACCTCGGCTTCTTCACGACGACGCTGGCGATGCAGGACCTGGACGCGGTGCGCGCGCAGCTCGGCGCCGAGCGCATCAACCTCGTCGGCATCTCGTATGGCACGCGCGCCGCGCTCGAGTACCTGCGCCAGTTCCCGACCCGCGTGCGGCGCAGCGTGCTCGATTCGGTGGCACCACCCGACATGGTGCTGCCGGCGAGCTTCTCGACCGACAGCCAGGCCGCGCTCGACACGACGCTGCGCGCGTGCGAACAGCAGCCGGCCTGCGCGCGAACCTACCCACGGCTGCGCAGCGACTGGAGCACGTTGCTCGCCGGTCTGCCAAAGGCGGTGACGGCCACGCACCCCCTCACCGGCAAGACCGAGCACTTCACGCTGACGCGCGACATGGTGCTCGGCGCGGTGCGCGGCGCGCTGTACTCGCCGGCCACCGCCGCCGCGTTGCCGGCGGCGGTCACCGAGGCCGCCGCCGGTCGCATCGAGCCACTGGTCGGCGTGGGCGCGCTGCTGTCGTCGCGCAAGGGCATCCAGCTCGCGATGGGCATGCACTTCTCGGTCGTGTGCGCCGAAGACGCGCCGCGCCTGCCCGATGCCGCGGACGCCCCGGGCGCCGATTTCCGCAGCGACTACGCGACGCTCTATCGACGCGCCTGCGCGCAGTGGCCGCGCGGCGCGGTGCCGGCCGAGTTCTACCAGGTGTCGACGCGCGCCACCGCGACGCTGCTGCTCAGCGGCGGCGCCGACCCGGCCACGCCGCCGCGCCACGCCGCACGCATGGCCGCGGCGCTCGGCCCCGCCGCGCAGCTCGTGGTCGTGCCCAACGCCGGCCACAGCGTGCTGGGCGTCGGTTGTGCGCGCGACCTGCTGTACCGCTTCATCGACGCCGCGGACGACCGGGCAGCCGGCGCACTGGATGCGGGCTGCATCAGGGCGATTCCGCGGCCCGGCGTGTTCATCCCGATGGGCATGGAGGCCTCGAAGTGATCCACATCGAACACCTCGCGAAGCAGTTCAGCGCGCCGGCCGCGGGCCGCAAAGGCCTGATGAGCCTCGGCCGCGGTGCGGCGCGCATCGTGCAGGCGGTGCGCGACGTGAACCTGCACGCGCCCGACGGCCACATCACCGGCCTGCTCGGCCCGAACGGTGCCGGCAAGACGACAACGCTGCGCATGCTCGCCGGCCTGATCACGCCCGACGCCGGGCGCATGGCGGTGGACGGCATCGACGTCGCAGCCGACACGCGCCAGGCGCTCGCGCGCATGGGCATGCTGTCGGACGCGCGCGGCCTGTATCCGCGCCTGAGCGCGCGCGAGAACATCGTCTACTACGGCCGCCTGCACGGCATGCGCCCTGAGGCCGCGAACGCGCGTGCCGAATCGCTCGCGCAGATGTTCGACATGAGCGCCCTGCTCGATCGCCGCACCGACGGCTTCAGCCAGGGCGAGCGCATGAAGACGGCGCTCGCCCGCGCGCTCGTGCACGACCCCGCCAACATCGTGCTCGACGAGCCGACCAACGGCCTGGACGTGCTCGCGACACGCGCGCTGCGCGACAGCCTGCGCTGGCTGCGCTCGCCCGCAGGCGGGGCGAAGTGCATCGTGTTCTCGACCCACATCATGCAAGAGGTCGAACGGCTGTGCGACAGCGTCGTCGTCGTCGCGCACGGCCGCACCGTCGCCACCGGCAGCGTGCCCCAGCTGCTGGCGCAGACGCATGAACAGGACTTCGAAGAGGCGTTCGTGAAGCTGGCCTTCGCCGACGAGGAGGCGAGCGCATGAAACAGAGCTGGCAAACCGTCGTGACGATCTTCCGCAAGGAGATCGTCGACGCGCTGCGCGACCGCCGCACGCTGCTCACGGTGCTGATCTCGTCAGTGCTGATGGGGCCGCTGGTGCTGCTGGCGATCTCGGCGCTGGTGGCCTCGCTCGAGTCGAACGCCGAGCAGCGCGAGGTCGTCGTCGCCGGGCTGGCCGCCGCGCCGACACTTCAGAACTACCTCGAGCGCCAGACCTTCACGGTGCGCGAGGCGCCGGCCGACTTCGAGCGCCAACTGCGCAGTGCGACGCTGCCGGATGCGGTCGTCGTCGTGCCCAAGGATTTCGAGGCGGCGCTGCAGCGCGGCGATGCACCCATCGTCGAGATCGTCGCCGACAGTGCGAACCAGCGCTCGCAGGCCAGCAGCAGCCGCACCGCGCGCCTGCTCGGCGGCTTCAGCCGCGAGCGCGCGACGCTGAATCTGGCGATGCGCGGCGTGTCACCCGACGTGCTCGAACCCGTGCAGGTGGAAGAGCGCGACCTCGCGAGCACGCAGACGCGCGCGACGCAGATCACCGGCATGCTGCCGTTCTTCGTGCTGATGGCGGTGCTCACCGGCGCGCTCAACGCCGCACTCGACACCACCGCCGGCGAGCGCGAGCGTGGCTCGCTGGAGCCGCTGCTGATGAACCCCAACGAGCGCTGGGCGCTGGTGCTGGGAAAATGGGGCGCGGTCGCGGGCGTGGCGATGCTGATCGCGGTGCTGAGCTGCTTCAGCTTCCTGCCCGGCCAGTGGCTGCTGCGCAGCGACACGCTGGCCGCGATGTTCCAGTACGGGCCGCGCGAGGCTTTGCTGTTCCTCGTCGTGCTGCTGCCCTTCGCGGCCGCGGTGTCGGCGCTGCTGATGGCGGTGGCGATCCGCTGCAAGACCTTCAAGGAAGCGCAGGCGAGCACGACGGTCGTGATGCTCGCGGCCTCGCTGTTGCCGCTGATCAATGTGTTCAGCCTCGGGCAGGAGTCGGCGTGGTACCTGTGGGTGCCGGCGCTGGCGCAGAACCTGTTGATGACGCGGGTGCTGAAGGGCGAGGCCTTCGGCGTCGATCAACTCGCCGCGCCGCTGATCGTCTGCGCGCTGATCGCGGCGGTCGCGGTGTGGTTCGTGGCGCGCACCTTGCGTAGCGCGGCGGTGCGATGACCATCACCCCCACCCCACTGAGCTGGCGCTGGTGCCGCTTCGACGAGCTGAGCGTGTTCGAGCTCGATGCGATCTACCGGGCGCGCCAGCAGGTGTTCTCGGTCGAACAGGCCTGCGTCTATCTCGATGCCGACGGCTTCGACGCGGCCTCGTGGCACCTCGCCGCGTGGTCGCCGGATCACAAGGAACCGCTCGCGTATGCCCGCGTCGTGCATCCTGGGCAAAAGTACGCCGAGCCGTCCATCGGCCGGGTGATCACGACCGCGCCGGCGCGCGGCACCGGTCTCGGGCGTGAGCTGGTCAGGCGGGCGATCGAGCACTGCAACAAGGCCTACCCGGGCCAGGCCATCCGGATCTCGGCGCAGACGCGGCTGGAGCGCTTCTATGCCGAGCTCGGCTTTGTCGCAGTCGGCACGCCCTACATCGAGGACGGCATCCCGCACACCGAGATGCTGCGCGGCTGAGCTCGTCAATCAGCGCGGCGGGGTCGGGCGCGTCGCGTCGTCGAGCCGCGCCAGCCAGTGCAGCGCGTGCTCACGGTCCGCGCCGCACATCTCGGCCGAAGGCTGCAGCCCAGAGCAGCAGGCCGGCCGCTCCGGGCGGCCGAAGATTGCGCAGCGCTGGTCCTCGAGCAGCTGCACGCAGCGCACGCCCGCGGGCTTGCCGTTCGGCATGCCGGGGATGGGGCTCGAAATCGAGGGCGCGATGCAGCAGGCGCCGCAAGCCGGACGACAGTTCATGGACGCGAGCGTAACAAGCCCCTGGTGTGACTTCCCCAGCCCCACTCTCTACAATCCCGATTTGCCCAAAAAACAGGCACGCGCGATGCTCTTCCCGAAAGAATTCGATGTGATCGTGGTCGGAGGCGGTCACGCCGGCACCGAGGCCGCACTGGCCGCGGCGCGCATGGGCGCGAGCACCTTGCTGCTGACACACAACATCGAGACGCTCGGCCAGATGAGCTGCAACCCGTCGATCGGCGGGATCGGCAAAGGCCACCTCGTCAAGGAGCTCGACGCGCTCGGCGGCGCGATGGCCGCCGCCACCGACGAAGCAGGAATCCAGTTCCGCATTCTGAACGGCTCCAAGGGCCCGGCGGTGCGCGCGACGCGGGCCCAGGCCGACCGCATCCTGTACAAGGCGGCAATCCGCCATCGCCTGGAGAATCAGCCCAATCTCTGGCTGTTCCAGGGCGCGTGCGATGACCTGCTGCTCGAAGGCGACCGCGTGGCAGGCGCTGTCACGCAAGTGGGTATTCGCTTCAGGTCTCGCGCCGTGGTCCTGACGGCGGGCACATTTCTGGACGGCAAGATCCACGTCGGGCTGGAAAGCCACAGTGCCGGGCGCGCCGGCGATCCGCCGGCGGTCGCGCTGTCGTCGCGGTTGAAGGAACTCAAGCTGCCGCAAGGGCGGCTCAAGACCGGCACGCCGCCGCGCATCGACGGCCGCAGCATCGACTTCAGCATGCTGACCGAACAGCCCGGCGACCTGGCGCCGGTGCCGGTGTTCAGCTTCATGGGCAGCGCCTCGCAGCATCCGCAGCAGGTGTCGTGCTGGATCACGCACACGAACGTGCGCACCCACGACATCATCCGCGCCGGGTTCGACCGCAGCCCGATGTTCACCGGCCTGATCGACGGCGTCGGGCCGCGTTACTGCCCGAGCATCGAGGACAAGGTCAACCGCTTCGCCGACAAGGACTCGCACCAGATCTTCCTGGAGCCCGAGGGGCTGACGACCCACGAGTTCTACCCGAATGGCATCTCGACCTCGCTGCCGTTCGACGTGCAACTCGCCGCGGTGCACAGCATGGCCGGCCTGGCCAACGCGCACATCCTGCGCCCCGGCTACGCGATCGAGTACGACTACTTCGACCCGCGCGCGCTGAAGGCGAGTTTCGAGACCAAGGCGATCGGCGGTCTGTTCTTTGCCGGGCAGATCAACGGGACGACGGGCTACGAAGAGGCGGCCGCCCAGGGCCTGTTCGCCGGACTCAATGCCGCGCTGCAGGTTCGCGGGTCTGATGCATGGTTGCCGCGGCGCGACCAGGCCTACCTCGGCGTGCTGGTCGACGACCTGATCACCAAGGGTGTGACCGAGCCGTACCGCATGTTCACGAGCCGCGCCGAGTTCCGCCTGCAGCTGCGCGAGGACAACGCCGACCTGCGCCTGACCGAGATCGGCCGCGAGCTGGGCCTGGTCGATGACGCACGCTGGGCGGCATTCAACCGCAAGCGCGACGCGCTCGCGCGCGAGGCCGAGCGCATGAAGTCGACCTGGGTTCGGCCCGACACCCTGCCCGCGGCCGACGCCGAGCGCCTGCTCGGCCGGGCCATCGATCACGAATACCGCTTGTCTGATCTGCTGCGCCGTCCGGGCGTCGTCTTCGACACGCTGGCCGAGGTCGCAGCCATCGCCGGCGTGGCGCCACTTGTTTCACGTGAAACGTTGCACGCCGAGCTGGGCCAGCCATTGGCCGACGCAGTCATCGAGCAGGTCGAGATCAGCGTCAAGTACGCCGGCTACATCGACAAGCAGATCGACGATGTGGCGCGCTCGGTCCAGTTCGAGAACCTGCGCCTGCCGGACGAGCTCGACTACGGCCAGGTCGCGGCACTCAGCTACGAGGTTCGCCAGAAGCTCGCGAAGCACCGGCCCGAGACGCTGGGCCAAGCCTCCCGCATCTCCGGTGTGACGCCGGCGGCGATGTCGCTGCTGCTGATTCATCTGAAGAAGGGGCGATTCAAAGGCTTCGCCGCGGCGAACGATCGCGCGGACATCACCGATGCGGCTGCCTGAGGTGGGCGGCTACTGCTCAGCGGAAAAGCAGGCCCGGCTCGCCGGGCCTTTTCGCGACCGGGGCGACGACCTCCGCATCCAGCACTCGCCAGCGATCCGATGAGCGACACCAGTTCCTCCCACGGTGCACGCCTGCTCGGTGCCGCGAAGCAACTCGGCCTGGCGCTGAGCGCCAGCGAGGCCGACCAATTGCTCGCCCATCTCGCCCTGCTCCAGCGCTGGAACAGCACCTACAATCTGACGGCGGTGCGCGATCCGGACCGGATGCTGAGCCAGCACGTGTTCGACTGCCTGGCCGTGATGGCACCCTTGCGCCGCCACTTGGCGGGCACCGCGGCACCGCAGCGACTGCTCGACGTCGGCAGCGGCGGCGGTCTGCCAGGAGTGGTCATCGCGATCCTGAATCCCGCCATCGATATCACCTGCGTGGACACGGTCGGCAAGAAGGCGGCCTTTGTCCAGCAGGTGGCCGCCAGTTTGCGCTTGCGCAACCTGCATTCCCAGCACGCGCGGGTCGAACAACTGAAGGTGCCGCCGTTCGACATCATCACCTCGCGCGCTTTTGCCTCGCTTGCCGATTTCGTCGGATTGACCCGAACCCTGCTGGCGGAAGGTGGCGCCTGGCTCGCAATGAAGGGCAAGAGTCCGGTAGACGAGGTGAATGCCCTGCCGTCGGACATCGCGGTGTTTCACGTGGAACAACTTCAGGTTCCGGACCTCGAGGCGGAACGTTGTCTGGTCTGGATGCGCCCAAAGCCCTCTCTATAATCCTCTTCACTCCCGCCGCACGGCGCCCTTCGGCGCACCTCGAACGACCGCCCATGGCCCGAATTTTCTGCATTGCCAACCAAAAGGGCGGCGTCGGCAAGACCACCACCACGGTCAATCTCGCCGCGGGGCTGAGCCAGATCGGCAAGCGCGTGCTGGTCGTCGACCTCGATCCGCAGGGCAATGCAACGATGGGCTCGGGCGTCGACAAGCGAGCCCTCGAATTCACCGTTTACGACGTGCTGCTGGAAAACGCCACGGTCGCCGAAGCACGCCAGCCCAGTCCGAAAGCCGGCTACGACGTGCTCGGCGCAAATCGCGAGCTGGCCGGTGCCGAGGTCGAACTGGTCGAACTCGAGCGGCGTGACAAGCGCCTGAAAGGCGCGCTGCTGGCGGTCGACGCCGAATACGACTTCGTGCTGATCGACTGCCCGCCGTCGCTCAGCCTGCTCACGCTCAACGGCTTGTGCTGCGCGCATGGCGTGGTGGTGCCGATGCAGTGCGAGTACTTCGCGCTCGAAGGCCTCAGCGACTTGGTCAACACGATCAAGCAGGTGCATGCCAACCTGAACCCGGCGCTGGAAATCATCGGACTGCTGCGCGTGATGTTCGACCCGCGCATCACCTTGCAGCAACAGGTCAGCGAGCAGCTCAAGTCGCATTTCGGCGACAAGGTGTTCAACACCGTGATCCCGCGCAACGTGCGGTTGGCCGAGGCACCAAGCTATGGCTTGCCCGGCGTCGTGTTCGACCCGCCCTCCAAGGGCGCGTTGGCCTTCGTCGAATTCGCGAAGGAAATGTCGGAGCGCCTCGGCCAGCCGGCCTGAGCCTCGCTTACAGGCCGCGCGCCTCGTCGATCCCGAGGTGCACGTTCATCGATTGGACGGCCGCGCCGCTCGCGCCCTTGCCGAGATTGTCGAGCCGGGCCATCAGGATCGCCTGCGTGTCGTTCGCGAACACGAAGATATCGACACGGTTGGTGTCGTTGGCTGCCTGCACATCGAAAAATGTGTCAGCGAGTGCAGCCGGGTCGCGCACCGGCATCACACGGATGAAGCGTTCACCCTCGTAGTGGTGCCTGAACACCGATTGCAGCGCCTCTGGCGTCGTGCCCGCTTTTAATTGCGAAAGGTGTAAGGGCACACTCACCGACAAGCCCTTGTAGAAACCACCCACGATCGGCATGAACACCGGTGGCACCGTCAAGCCGGTGTGCGCCATCATCTCCGGCACGTGCTTGTGGGACAGCGTCAACGCGTACGGCCGCGGCGCATCGAGCCGGGCATCGCCGCCGGCTTCGTACTGCTCGATCATCTTCTTGCCGCCGCCCGAATACCCGGTGATCGAACTGGCGCTGATCGGCAGATCGGCCGGCACCAGGCCGGCATCGACGAGCGGACGCAGCAGCAGGATGAAGGCCGAGGCATGGCAGCCCGGATTCGAGATCCGCTTGCTCGTGCGCAGCCGTTCGCGCTGGCCCGCCGCGAGTTCCGGCAAGCCGAAGACCCAGCCGGGTGCGGTGCGGTGGGCGGTGCTGGCGTCGATCAGGCAGGTCTTGGGGTTGGTGACCAGCGCGGCGGCCTCGCGCGCGGCCGCATCGGGCAGGCACAGGAAGGCCACATCGGCGGCGTTCAGCAGGCGCGCGCGCTCGGCGGCGTCCTTGCGCTTGTCGGCGGCTATGCGCAGCACCTCGATGTCGTCGCGCTGCGCGAGATACTCGTGAATGCGCAGGCCGGTCGTGCCTTCCTGGCCGTCAACGAACGCGCGGTATGTCATGGCTGGCTGCCTCACACAAAATCAGGATCTAAGGATAAACCAGAGGATGACCGATGTGCCGCGCTTTCTGCTGCTGCCCGGCTGGCTCGACTCCGGGTCGAGCCACTGGCAAAGCCGCTGGGAAGCGCTCCATGGCTGCGAACGTGTGCATCAGGACGACTGGGTCTGGCCACGACGCGGCGACTGGATGGCGCGTCTCGACGAGGTGCTTCAGGCGAGCGAGCGGCCGGCGGTGCTGATCGCGCACAGCCTAGGCTGCCACCTCAGCGCCGCCTGGGCCGCACATTCGCAGCACAGCGCACGCGTGCGCGCCGCACTGCTGGTCGCGCCTCCGGACACCGAGCGCGACGACATGCCGCCGAATCTCTTCAACTGGCGCCCCATCGTGCGTGCGCGACTGCCCTTTGCCAGCCTGGCGGTGGTCAGCAGCGACGATCCGTATTGCACTCCTCATCGCGCCGAAAAAATGGCCCGCGATTGGGGCAGCGCGATCACGCCCATCGGCCCGCGCGGCCACATCAATGGCGACTCCGGCCTCGGCGATTGGCCCGAAGGCTGGGCCTTGCTGCAATCCATGCTGCCCGATCGCTGACAATCGGCCCATGGTGACCAAGAAACCCAAGGGCCTCGGCCTCGGCCTCGAAGCATTGCTCGGCCCCCGCGTCAAAGATGCAGGCGAGGCCTCAGGTGCCAACAGCGACACCAACCCCCACGTGCTGAAGCTCGCGCACTTGCAACCCGGCAAGTACCAACCGCGCACGCGCATGGACGAGGGCTCGCTCTACGAACTGGCCGAAAGCATCAAGGCGCAAGGTGTGATGCAACCGGTGCTCGTGCGGCCCTTGAGCGGAGGTCGCTACGAAATCATCGCCGGTGAACGCCGCGCGCGCGCGGCCAAGCTGGCCGGCCTCGACGAGGTGCCAGTGCTGGTCAAGGACGTGCCGGATGAATCGGCGGCCGCGATGTCACTGATCGAGAACATCCAGCGCGAGGATCTCAACCCGCTCGAAGAGGCCCACGGCCTGAAGCGCCTGACCGACGAATTCGGCCTGACGCACGAGATGGCGGCGCAGGCGGTCGGACGCTCGCGCAGCGCCGCGAGCAACCTGCTTCGTCTGCTGCACCTGACCGAGCCGGTGCAACAGATGCTGATGGCCGGTGACATCGACATGGGCCACGCGCGCGCGCTGCTTCCGCTCGATGGCGCGCAGCAGATCCTGAGCGCGTCCGAGATCGTCGCAAAGAAGCTGTCGGTCCGCGAGGCCGAGCGCCTGGTTGCCCGCGCGAGCGCGGGCACGGGCCGCCAGGCACCGTTGCTGCGTACCAAGCACGAAAAGCCGCGCGACCTGCAACGCATCGAACACGAACTGTCGGATGTGTTGACGGCGAGTGTCGAGATCCGCGTCAAGAAACGCACCAAGCGCGGCGAGCAAGGCGAGGTCGCGATCGGCTTCGGCTCACTCGACGAACTCAACGGCCTGCTTGGTAAGCTCGGGCTCGGTCAACGCTGATCGACTCATGCATGCTCACGGAACTTCGTGCACACCGCCACAGTCTGCAACAGGTGCGGGTCAACGAAGCCTTCTTCGGCACGTTGTTTGCTAATCGAGTACTGTTAGCAACGACCACCGAAATGAGCGGTCTTGAACCTTGTACTTGACCGATCGGCGAGCGCAGAATGAACGAAGCTTGATACACATGGCTTGCTGCTGAACGGAAAGCTCTGATGGCGCCCGCCGGGTGTCATCAGAACTTCCCCAGGCGTTGAAGGGCGGAACATCGCGTCGCCTTCAGCGTCTCCTTCTCGCACAGGAGATCAGCATGGATGTGATCAGCAATTTCGCGGCCCGCTTCGAGCGCAGTCGCGAAGAAGAATTCTCGATCGAGGAGTACCTCGCCGAGTGCAAGCGCAACCCGGTGGCCTACGCCACCGCGGCCGAGCGCATGCTGCAGGCGATCGGCGACCCGAAGATGGTCGACACGCGCAACGACCCGCGCATGTCGCGCCTGTTCGCGAACAAGGTCATCAAGATCTACCCCGCGTTCGCCGAGTTCTACGGCATGGAAGACGCCATCGAGCAGGTGGTCTCGTACTTCCGCCACGCGGCTCAAGGCCTCGAGGAAAAGAAGCAGATCCTGTATTTGCTCGGCCCCGTCGGCGGCGGCAAGAGCTCGATCGCCGAGCGGCTGAAGCAGCTGATGGAGCAGGTGCCGTTCTATGCGATCAAGGGCTCGCCGGTGAACGAATCGCCGCTCGGGCTCTTCGATCCGATCGAAGACGGCCCGTTGCTCGAGAAGGAATACGGCATCCCGACGCGCTACCTGCAGCGCATCCTGAGCCCGTGGGCGGTGAAGCGGCTCGACGAGTTCGGCGGCGACATCCGCAAGTTCAGGATCGTCAAGCGCCGCCCCAGCGTGCTCAAGCAGGTCGGTGTCTCCAAGACCGAGCCGGGTGACGAGAACAACCAGGACATTTCGGCGCTGGTCGGCAAGGTCGACATCCGCAAGCTCGAGACCTTCGCGCAGGACGACCCGGACGCGTACAGCTTCTCCGGCGGCCTGTGCCTGGCGAACCAGGGCTTGCTCGAGTTCGTCGAAATGTTCAAGGCGCCGATCAAGGTGCTGCACCCCTTGCTCACGGCCACACAGGAAGGCAACTTCAAGGGCACCGAAGGCTTCGGCGCGATCCCGTTCGACGGCATCGTGCTCGCGCACAGCAACGAGAGCGAGTGGAAGACCTTCCGCAACAACAAGAACAACGAGGCCTTCCTCGACCGGATCTACATCGTCAAGGTGCCGTATTGCCTGCGCGTGAGCGAAGAGGTCAAGATCTACGAGAAGCTGCTGCGCGGCTCGTCGCTGGTCGATGCCAAGTGCGCTCCGGGCACGCTGAAGATGATGAGCCAGTTCGCGATGCTGACGCGCCTGAAGGAGCCCGAGAACTCGTCGCTGTACTCAAAGATGCAGATCTACGACGGCGAGAACCTGAAAGACACCGACCCGCGTGCGAAGAGCTACCAGGAGTACCGCGACTACGCCGGTGTCGACGAGGGCATGAGCGGCGTGTCGACGCGCTTCGCGTTCAAGATCCTGTCCAAGGTCTTCAACTTCGACCCGGCCGAAGTCGCCGCGAACCCGGTGCACCTGATGTACGTGCTTGAGCAGCAGATCGAGCGCGAGCAGTTCCCGGCCGAGACCGAGCAGAAGTACCTCGGCTTCATCAAGGAGCACCTGTCGGCGCGCTACGCCGAGTTCATCGGCAAGGAAATTCAAACCGCCTACCTCGAGAGCTACAGCGAATACGGCCAGAACATCTTCGACCGCTACGTGACCTACGCCGACTACTGGATCCAGGACCAGGAGTACCGCGACACCGACACCGGCGAAGTCTTCGACCGTGCCTCACTGAACGCCGAGCTCGAGAAGATCGAGAAGCCGGCCGGCATCAGCAACCCGAAGGACTTCCGCAACGAGATCGTCAACTTCGTGCTGCGCGCGCGCGCCAACAACGCCGGCAACAACCCGGTCTGGTCGAGCTACGAGAAGCTGCGCACCGTGATCGAGAAGAAGATGTTCTCGAACACCGAAGAGCTGCTGCCGGTGATCAGCTTCAACGCGAAGGCGAGCGCCGACGAGGCCAAGAAACACGAGAACTTCGTGAATCGCATGGTGGACAAGGGCTACACCGCCAAGCAGGTTCGGCTGTTGTGCGAGTGGTACCTGCGCGTTCGCAAGAGCAGCTGATCGGAGCGGGCATTCGGAGAATCATTCATCATGCTCCAGCAGATCATTGATCGGCGCTTGGCGGGCAAGAACAAGTCCATCGGCAACCGCGAGCGTTTTCTGCGCCGGCACCAGGACCAGGTGCGCGACGCGGTACGCCGCGCCGTCGACGGCCGCGGCATCCGCGACATGGAGCGCGGCGAAGACATCCACATCCCCAAGCGCGACATCAGCGAGCCGGCCTTCGGCCATGGTAGCGGCGGCAAGCGCGAGATGGTGCACCCGGGGAACCAGGAATACGTCGCCGGCGACAAGATCGAGCGGCCCAAGGGCGGCGGCGGCAAAGGCAGCGGCAAGGGCGAAGCAGGTGACTCAGGCGAAGGCGAGGACGATTTCGTCTTCCACCTCACCAAAGAAGAGTTCATGCAGATCTTCTTCGACGACCTCGCGCTGCCTCGCATGACGCAGACGCAGCTCGCCGAGACGCCCGAATGGAAGAGCCACCGCGCCGGCTTCGTCAGCGACGGCACGCCGAGCAACCTGAGCGTCGTGCGCTCGATGCGCGGCGCGATAGGCCGGCGCCTGGCCATTGGCGCGGGCTCGCGCGGCGAGTTGCGCGAGCTCGAAGAGCAGCTCGTGCTCGTGCTCGCACGCCCGGCCGACATCCGCCGCGAGGCCGAACGCCTCGATCTCGAAGAACGCATCTCCGCGCTGAAAGCACGCCTCGCGCGCATCCCCTACCTCGACCCGATCGACCTGCGCTTTCGCAGCCGCGTGCGCGTGCCGGTGCCGACCACCAAGGCCGTGATGTTCTGCCTGATGGACGTCTCGGGTTCGATGGACGAGGCGCGCAAGGAGCTGTCCAAGCGTTTCTTCATCCTGCTCTACCTGTTTCTCACGCGCCACTACGACAAGATCGACCTGGTCTTCATCCGCCACCACACGCAGGCCCAGGAGGTCGACGAAGAGAACTTCTTCCACGCGCGTGAAACCGGCGGCACCGTGGTGTCGAGCGCCCTGGTGTTGATGGACGAGATCATCAAGGCGCGCTACTCGCCGAACGAGTGGAACATCTACGGCGCGCAGGCAAGCGACGGCGACAACTGGCACCACGACAGCGGCCGCTGCCGCGAATTGCTGACCGAAAACCTGCTGCCGGTGTGCCGCTACTTCGCCTACGTGCAGGTCGCCGAGGAAGAGCAGAACCTGTGGGAGGAATACACCCGGCTGCAAGAGTCGCACCCGCAGTTCGCGATGCGCAAGGTGAGTTCGGCCTCGCAGATCTACCCGGTGTTTCGCGAGTTGTTCAAGAAGCAGGGAGCCAACGCTTGAACAAGGAGACCCCATGAGCGGATTCCCTGGCGAACGTCGGGTCAGCGTCGGCGCGCCCGAAACCTATCCGAACGACCGGCGCAAGGCCGAGCGTGGTCCGCTGCAAGCGCCCCGCCCTGCCGGCCCGCGCCCGAGCGCGCCGCTGCCCGACCCGAGCGACTGGTCGTTTGAGCTGATCGAGCAGTACCACGACGCGATTCGCGCGACCGCCTCGCGCTTCGGCCTGGACACCTACCCGAACCAGCTCGAGATCATCACCGCCGAGCAGATGATGGATGCGTATGCCTCGGTTGGCATGCCGGTGAATTACCGCCACTGGAGCTACGGCAAGGAGTTCATCGCCAACGAGAAGAACTACAAGCGCGGCCACATGGGCCTGGCCTACGAGATCGTCATCAACTCCGATCCGTGCATCAGCTACCTGATGGAAGAGAACACCACCGCGATGCAGGCGCTGGTGATCGCGCACGCGGCCTACGGCCACAACAGTTTCTTCAAGGGCAACTACCTGTTCAAGCTGTGGACCGATGCTTCGAGCATCATCGACTACCTCGTCTACTCGAAGAACTACATCGCCGAGTGCGAGGAGCGCCATGGCATGCAGCAGGTCGAGGAGTTGCTCGACAGCTGCCACGCGCTGCAGAACTACGGCGTCGACCGCTACCGCCGGCCCAGCAAACTCTCGTTCGCCGAAGAAACCGCGCGCCGCAAGGAACGGCTCGAGCACGCGCAATCACAAGTCAATGACATCTGGCGCACGCTGCCGAAGAAGGCCGAGAAGACCGACGAGGTGGCTGATGCCAAGCGCTTCCCGGCAGAGTTGCAGGAGAACATCCTGTACTTCATCGAGAAGAACGCACCGCTGCTCGAACCCTGGCAGCGCGAGATCGTGCGCATCGTGCGCAAGATC
>Ga0307508_10002734_pt1 | contig 18411 bp, 22 predicted proteins | sample 9_EM_MG_FD_203089 | JGI IMG/M metagenome (GOLD analysis project Ga0307508, IMG submission 203089) | Populus trichocarpa ectomycorrhiza microbial communities from riparian zone in the Pacific Northwest, United States - 9_EM | ecosystem: Host-associated > Plants > Roots > Unclassified | place... | reverse complement strand
CGGGTTTGTCCCTTTTTTTTTTGGTGTTCACACGAGGAGGGAGTGGTACCAAGTCAGTACCTAACTACTAGACGTAGGCGGGGGGGAGCACAGGACAGGATGGGATATTTGGGGGGGGGGGGGGGGATCTCTGGAGTTTTTTTTTTTTTGGTTCTGCATCGTCACCGTCGTTGTCTTGCAAGATTGCGAGTTGTTTTTTTTTTTTAGTTTTTTTTTCTTCTTTTTCATTTGTAAATTCAAATAGGTAGGTAGGTCCATCTGCTTTTTTTTTTTTTTTTTAATCGTACAGGTGCACGAGGGAGGAAGGAGGGAAAGAAAGAACAGGACGGGGATATAGGAGCCGTTTCATTCGTCCGTTCATTTCCAGCAAAGCTTGAGTCGGATCCGAGCAGCAGCAACAGGAACCCGGAGAGAAGGGCGGAGACGGTGGATCAGCCGAGACATCGGCGCCACCCGCACCCACAGCCATCGCCGTCAAAATCCGGGGGCTCTATATATATACTGTATCTACAGGTTATACATATGTAAGTGCGCAGCCTGGGAACGGGGAGAAACGAAGTAAGTAGGTAGTACATGGATAAAGAGAGGATGGCGACGGCCGACGGCTGGCACCGGGTGATATTTCATGGCCGCCATCACCGCCTGCGAGAAGAGAGATTATAGTACATTTTAGGAAAAAAATATGTATGTAAGGTGATACTGTACACGTTGATGCCATCAAAAAAGCCCCCCCACCCCCATCCACCCCCTACACACCAAAGAACGCCGGAAGCTACTCGTACAGACGCGGAAAACAGGAGACGATGCGACTCTATCCGGAGTAGTCGTGATGGCTTTCCTGCCTGTCGCCGTCGCCGTCGCCGCCGGAGTCCGGGGCTGGGTCGGCCTCTTCCAGCTCCGTCTTGGGCCTCGTTCTGCTGGTCTTTCTCTTCTTGTGGGCGGAGGCGTCGACGGCCCTGTTGGTCGTGCTGCTCCGACGGATCCGCTTCCGGAGGTGGACGGCCGCGGCCTCGCCAACCTGCTGCCGGCCCGTCCAGGGCGTCTTGCACTTCGGACAGTTCATGCCGCGGCCATGCGCAAAGTACTGGGCCGCACACGGGTGGTGCATGCGGACTTCGCAGCGGAGGTCGTCGCAGCGCTGGCCGATGGTGAGGAGGTCGGAGCAGGCCTCGCATTTCTTGATGGCGCGGCGCTCCGGCTGCGCGTCGTCGTCGTCGTCGCCACCCTCGGAGCCGGACTGGTACTCGTACGTCTGCGTCAGATACACCGAGAGCTCGATGAGACCGCGTGTGGCTAGCGAATACCAGTTGTTTCTACTCGGCGGGTTCAGACCCATCCGGTTGAATCGACGAAAGATGGAAAAAAAAAGGAGAACTCACGGTGATTTCTCCAACCACCCCTCATCCACGAATTTCGCTAGCGCTTCCTCCGCGCCCTTGAGCGAGAGACCACCGCCACTCGCCGCCTCCACGTTCTTGTTGAGATGTATGGCGTCGTGGGCACGGACTGCCAGCACCTCCGCGCGCGGTGTGTTGTTGGTCTCGAACATCGCATCGAGCAGCCGGCGGAAGAAGGCGATCTCGTCGGGAGTGTGCTGCGTGGCGGCCTCGATTATCGGGTCGGGGGAATTATTCACCTTTCACACCCAAGGGGTCAGCAGTTCCCATCTACTCCGGGGGGGAAAGATGGGAGAAAGAGGGGAGGAACACACAAAAGCGTAAACGGTACTCCGATCCTTTTGGTCCCGTCCACTTCGAACCTCGAAATCGAATTGCGAAAGCTTCCGGTTTATCTCCTCGACAGCCTCCTTCACCATTGCGCTCGTAATACTCTCCGGTGACACATCGTCGCCGGCTGGCATCTGTCAGGTTACTCTTTTTTTTTGCCTGCAGGAAAAATCGAAGGACGATGGGAAAACATACTCTGGACGGCTTTTATCTTAGCAATGACACACTTCGCTTCCTGGGACGTCATGATCCGGTGCGCCAGAAAGCTTTGGACTAGCGCTCGGTGAAAGTCGTCGTACGCCATCACCCTGTGGTCGTTTCGATATTGCGGGAGTTTGCGGTAGTGGTGGTGGTAGGTGAAGTTGAAGATGAAGGTAATGGCGGGGTCAAGCGAGACGAGGCTGGGAAACCGCGTGGGTACGCGTAGATGGTGTTGGATGCGCGACTCGAACTAAGGACCCATGGACCAAGGACTACCATGCGGTGGCGTGGCCCGGATCACAACTGATATCGAGCATTCCCTGTGCATCTGTCACCACATACTGCTCCTTTCTCTCCAATCTAGAGTGCTCTTCCGTGTTCCAATCACGCTCACGATCACAGTCCCATAAACTACGATCTCCTGTTTTCCTGTCATCCAAAGAAACAACGATGTGGCTCTCGGACAATCAAAGTCGCTCCCCATGTCCCACCTCAGTCAGATCGCTCCCGCTAACCTCCTCCGCTCGCGCGCGTGCGGCCACGCAACCACAGAATTCGGTGCCGCCTTTCTCGCCGCCTCGCTGCTCTTCTTCGCACTGGGCCTGACGCTGTTCTTCGACCGGGCGTGTCTGTCGATGGCGAACCTGCTGCTGCTGTGCGGGATAACGCTGCTGATGACGCCGCGCCGCACGCTGTCGTTCTTCGTGCGGAAGGAGAAGTACCAGGGCACCGCCTTCTTCTTCCTCGGCATCACCGCCATCCTGATGCGCTGGACCATCACCGGCTTCGTGCTCGAGCTGTACGGCATCTTCAGGCTGTTCGCCGACTTCTTCGGCGTCATCGTCGGCTTCATCGCCACCGTGCCTGTCATCGGTCCGTACCTGGAGGGGCCGCTGAGGAGGGTTACCGGTGAGTCCCACCCCATTCTCGTCCGGAGTGAGCGTTTGGCGGAGGAAGAACTGACGGTGGAACTGGTGTAGGGGCTGCGCAGCAGTTGCCGGTTTAAATCGTGAGAGTGCTGGGGGGGGGGGGGGGGGGGGGGTTGTATCATAGATTTCTTTCGGATTGGATGGCGGCTGGGATAGGCTATAATGGGCACAGTGTGGACGATGTACGGATACCAATGACGTACGAGGGATGGGATATACGACCTATAATATCTAATAAACGCAGTCGATATACTACATAGGTACCTATGTAGTACTTATCTTCGACGGGCAATCCAATGTGACAGTGGAGGTAGAAGCGGGGAGGTGGCCATCTCAACGAATGCGGCCGTCTCGGGTGGGCACGACTAGAGACGGTCTTCACGAAAGCATCTAGAGTACCCACAACTCGTCTCACTCACTCATCTATTGACCACCGCTTTTCCCAATACGACGCGACGACAAAGCAAGGAAAGAAAAAAAGCAAGAAAGGCCGCAGCTAGGTTATCATCCAACGGTTATCCATCGATATCGACCCCTACTACTCTTCTCCTCCTTCCCCCTCCTCCAAACGAAAAGAACGAACTACAAGGTTACTTATTGGGGCGGTGTGCGTGCATGTGTGTGATTCAAGGGGAAAAGAATAGAGGAGGTTACGGCGGAATAAGCAGCGGAGAGGCAGCCGTCTAATACCCAACACCGATCAGGTAGTCCGCCAGAGCCTCGACGATCTTTGTCGCCTCACCAGCCTGAACACCCTCGGGGTAGTGCGTGACAAGGACCGCCTGTTTCGTCTTGACACAGATAATTCCCTCCTTGTCCTATCGCTGGGTCATCAGTTTCGTCCCCTCGGCGGATAGGGGGAGGGGGAAAGAGGCCGAACCTTCTTTCCGTAGATGCTCCGATCCTCGATATTTCGGAGGAAGATGTATTTAATCCCCTGCAAGCGGATTCCGTTTGCCTGGAGACCGGCGGGGTCCTTGAAGCCCGCGATCAGTGCCTTGACCTCCTCCGGTGTCACCTAATCATCCGCCCCCCCCGTTCGTCAGCCCAAAGGTCCGCCCACTTGACGACGGACGTCAGTAATACCTGGAATGCAGGAGAAGCAGCCCATGCGCTGTCGCCGGCAGCGCTGAAGATGGCTGCTCTGTCGATCTTGCCGGAGCCAATGAGGCTGTGGAGGTCAGTCATCCAGCTCACTTCTCTCACTCGCTCTTTCTCTCGTCGACTCGGCCCGACTTGGCTGGGCTCCGCAGCTCCGGAGTTCGTTTCCATCGTTCCGTCCTTTTGTAACGTTCGGCGGGTAGATGACATACCTCGAGTCAACGTATGCTGTGGGCGGGTGAGGCGGGGATGTTCAGCATCCGTACGACATAAGGGGGTGTAAGTGGGGAGCGCGGGGGAAAGCTTTCTCTCACCTTGCCACGACATTTTGGAAGTTAAGTGCGTATGTGCGAAGGAAGGGGGGCACGAAGGAGACTAGAGATATGTTTTGCGAGTGGTTGCTGTCGGTGGGTTGTTGTTGTGATGGAGATGGAAAGGGGGATGATGATGGGAGGGGAAGGACAAGAGAGGCGATGGGGATTTTTGGAGGGGTCGTTCTTTGGGGGAAGGGGAGATCGGGCCGGGCCCAACGAGTTAGGAAATCACATCACACGCTGCTTTCGCACAGACCAACAACAACAACAACAACAACAACACTACATGGGGAGACTCCGCATGCATTTGAAGCTGAAGATATTTCTCTGGCGGCAGGACACGCACCCAACCACCGCTCTCCATTCTGACATTGCCGCAAGCTTCAGGACTCGAATTAGACACAGTCAGTACCTTCTCTATCTACCCGTAAGTAGTTCCCTGCTGCGGGAACGTTTACCCACGCCTTAACAACCGACCCAGCCTCACCTGTGAGATCCCGCTTTCAACCTCAATGTTCAACCTCCCGAACGAAATCACAACCCGTGGGCGGAGGTGGGGGGGGTATGGGTTACAAAAGAAAGACAGAACCTTCTCAGGAGCTACATATGTATGTATGCAGCTCAAGTAACTAGAGCACGCTTATCTTCAAGCATCATATGTACGACTACATACTCGGCTCGCCGAGGCGAAATGAGGATAGACTCCGACAGTTCGGCATGCTGGGTGTAACTACAGGTATGCATGCACGTGCAAAGCTTGAGCTCCATGCCGCTCACGAAAGTGACCACCAGATGGATGGAACGGAACTCTCGAGTCTCGTATCGTTGGGAGAACAGCTGTACGATTGACAGTTCCGCAAGCGTCCGCATGGAATACCGGTCGTGGGAAGAGGCAGCAACACTGACTCGGGATGACAACCTTTCGCTTCCAAACAAGGTTCGGCGGGCTCGGACCTCGTCCTCTCCTGTCGCCGTCTTGGGGAACGTTGGGACGACCATCAGATAGACATGGCTTCTCAATCACTACAGTCGGCAATTTTGCGGTGATGAGCCTGGCGATCGCGACGATGTACTCACCGCCTACACATCTATAGATCATGACAACACCCCCGCGCCCCTCCTCTTGGCGGGCCGAGTGCTAGGCTATGGTCCTGCATCCAACGATGACGGCGCACCACTAGGCAGCCCATGCACGACGGCCCCGAGTTCGCGACATGGCCGGCCCAAGTACCTAAGTAAGTACTTTCTCGCACACCAGAAGTAAGCCGTCGGACGTGGAGAATGCTGAAGGAGTTACCTACACGAACTCCATACACATCTGAGTGCCACGAAAAAACCGCGGAACTACGTAGCATAATATGTTCTAGCCTACTGGGCAAATTGGTCTGTTAATGGGCTGGCTGGTCTGCCGGCCGGGAAGCTGGATTTGTGGATATAGTTACCGGACAAGCCAGCAAATAGAAAAAAAGATCAGACTGCCCAGAAAATAAGAGAGATTTTCCCGGGAGACAAGTATACCCGAAAACTATGGATAAGGAGAGGAGACAACTGTTGCTGCCACTCTAAAGTCAACGCAATGGGAAAGCGCTATAGTATATTAGGTACACAGCAGATGTGGATTGTCCTACTGAAGTCCAGGCGGAGTTTCTCCGGCAGCATTCTGTCTGTCTTGTGCCTTTCGCCTTCTTTTTCGCTCTCGACACTTGGTCCTCTGTTGCCGCAGCTCCTGGACGTTGTGGGGAGTAAGGGAGCAAAGAGATTTGCCCCAACGGAGGGGCGGGCCTAGCGGCGGCATATCTACCTCCTCTGCGCTGGGTCGGTGGTGAGAGGTGGTGATGATGTGTCCGCAATATTTGGGGTGTTGTGGGGATAGGCGATGAAAGGTAAGGAAAATAGGTGGTGGTGGTCACGAACCGGGGGGGCGAGGGCTGAGGAACCGGCTCCCTCAATTCACAGATTTTGTGGGCAGTCCAGTCTGCTGATAAAAACAAATGTTCTATTCGGTGGGTGAACCAGTCTGCTGGTAACATTGACTGACCGAATATATAGATATCTATGTAGCACGCCTGTCTTCCTATCGGCCGGCAAGCTTATAAACTGGCCCTATTTATAAACGCTAAAATTTTCCCAGCAGGCTAGAACACGTGTAAAAGAAATCCTATAGATGGAGACAATGAACATGGGAACGTTCGCGATCCCACCCACTGACCAGCGCTATCCAGCTAGAATAGGATATGTTCAGCTCGCAATACGGGGAGGGCCGTCCGCCCATCTTGCAGCAAGGAGGCGTATGGATGGCTTCTGTTTGTACTCTACTGTTGACCGTCTATCTCTTGTCACCAGGAATCACCCACCCCACCAATGTCACTTCACGGCGTTTTCCCACTGCAAATCAAATTGATGTTCTCTCTTTCCCCACTGCAATCCTCACATCCCGTCCCTGCTGAACGAACGAGAAGACTCTCATGCACCTACCTGCTCTAGCCCCATATCCGCCCGGAGTCGTAACCACTTCCGTCAGTCGTCGTAACCACCTCTGTCCGAAGTCGTCGTAACCATCTGCACCCCTTCATGGATTCCTGCGTAAAAAATAAAAAAAAAGAAATCTCATTTACTTCACTCAAAAAAATAAAAATAAAAAATGCTGTATACTACACAAAAAACACCCAAGCTCCCGAAAACAAAAGAGACAAGCAAAAAGAGAATCACACCACACTCGAGAAGCCACCCATTAATAACTGTTTTTTGGTATCAGTTCAGCCGAGCCTGACTGTTCTTTAATGCATATGAAAGGATGAAAAACTCCATTAGATGAGACTCAACATCGCCGTCTAAGGTACGAGCCCGGCCAAAAACCAAGTGAATGATGCCACGGCGAGGAAGCCCAGACCGATCGACATCTTAAGGGCGTAGGCGTTCAACCTGCTGGCGTCGTTGGGATCGCAGGTCGCACACACGAAGTCTGTGACATTGGTGGTTAATTGTGGCAGTCATCGAGGGCGTGGGTGGCGGGTACCTTTGAGAGGAATGGCGCCTTTGGGCGAGTACATTCCGAATTGATAACCGTTGAAGGTCGAGAGGTACCCGGCAGTAGGCGCAGCAGTTTTGGGCTTCGAGGCGTCGAAAATGTTGAGTGTGTACGTCGCGCTGTTTCGTCCCCATCAGTCCCCCACATTCACGGTAGGAGGAGCGGAGAGGGAGACTTACAGCAGCAGCTTAACAGTAGCAGTGCTCTGGTACTCGCCCGTGTCCCAGAGAACCTTCGTCTGCTGCGCGCTAACATTTCCAGTGATCGTAAAATCATGTTGATTGTCCTGGCAGAACGCGACCACATTGATAGCTGTAGGCGTGACCTTGACGTCGGTGTAGTTCCAAGCAAAAGTGAGAGTCTCGCCAATCTTGTAGATCTGGTATCCATCCATCACACCGGGGGTGACCATCTCCACTCGCCCGACCTGTGCCGTCGCGGGGATAGACACTCTTCTCGTCGTAGTGGGCCTCCTGGAGCCGGATTCTCTGGCGGTGCCAGACTCAGCGGGCGCATCGGAGTCAGCGGCTTCAGAACCACGGACACCTGTGCCGCTGCCTGCTGTAGGACGACCTGTCGCGGTGCTGCCTTGTCGTGGGAGGATATGAGGGGGCACGGCGATTCCCGTTGGTTCTGGCGATGAGGTGACGAGGGTTGACAGTGCGAGGACTATCGCAACTAGGAATCGGGAGCTCCTCATTGTGGCTGACTGGTGATGTGTGGTCAATTGTTTGTTGATTATAAGGGGCGAGGTGAACGATTAAGGGTCAGTTGCGATGGTTGCAGTTTCTGGTACCCTTGGGCCCTTGTTCCCGCGTAGGTCCGGGCCTTCGTCGAAAAAAAAAAATTCCCCCCTAGCAAGAACAAACGCGCGGTATGAATGAGAAAGAAAGACAGGCCGACCGAAAAACGTGTGAGTGAGTCGGTGTGATATTCAGACGGCGACCAAACTGATAGAAACTGTGGTAGTTAGGATTGTTCAATTGTTTTTGTCGTTTGTGAAGGGATGAGTCCTCGAACTGCAGGCGGACAGAGAAAGGAAGAACCAGCACTGTCGAGATCAGCGTTCTGCCGATAAGGGGTGGTCATTGGTAGACCGTTCCCGTGGCCATTTACATGGACCAAGACGGATGGCTATTTTAGGCAACACAAAAATCAATAACAATTGCAACCACCAACAACGGCTGGTGTAAACATCAACATAAGGCATACTGGTGCGCATATACGACTGGATAAGTGCAGATGAAGTAGGAACTCTACAGTAGCAAAAAGGGGTTTTTATTCATCCGGGGAGAATTCTGAGGTTCAGTGAATACCATAGAAATACCAGGATTGTTTTTTTTAGAAAATCTGCGTTGTACTCTGAGTCCAACGACGCTTTATCTAGAATAAGCTGCGTTTCTGTCAACATCGCAGCTATATTGTGGTTGTGCTAGATGTTTGAGACAATAGGGATTGTAGCTGGAGGGCAACGCACTAAGTGGGTGCTAGTGCACTAGCGTACTCTTGGCGCGAGTGATATTTAGGTACATAACAAATATTTTTCTTTTCTTCAGGGGTAAAATCAACACGAAATGAGCTTCTTTCTTGCAACTGCAGCATATCACCATGTCGAACACAAACGAGGAGACTCTTCCGGAAAGTGTTCGATTTCAGGAAGCACTCGATATGTACAGGAGCCATTTCACCCATTTCCGATGCCGCAACAACTGCGGAAATGCCATGATCAACCTTCTTACACAGAGTCCATGGAATAGCTATAGCTCAAGCTCTGGATTATTTTAAGTCTTTTTTTTTTGAATCGATTGGAGAAAATTGCTAAGTACATAAGCAACGATAATTTTTGTTTCCGTTGCGCGCTGCGGCGCTGAACCTTCGGGCGTCGCGACGATGATGCGCGGCCCCAGACACATAAAATATTGCTGGCGGTCTAGAGTACGCTAGTGCACTAGCGCCCACTTAGTGCTTTAGCTCTCGACTTACATACGTGCTCGACTTTTGTACGCTCTCTCTAGGATTTGAGGGGCCTCTAGTGATTCCACAGTCTCGTAGTGCTAATACCTACATGAGTAATCTCGAGTTCGTATAGATTTAGGTGTGCTAAACAATGGTTACTCGACTTGGCGACAGCTTCAGATTTAGGTGTATCTAGTATGATATCTACGATTTGTCTTCTACGACAAGTTATTTACAACAGCCATCTATTTCCGTCAACCCATCGAAAAGATGCGAGACACATATCTACACCACCTACCGCTCTTCACTCACTCACCCTAAGTAACGTCTGGAGAAAGCCAGAAAAGCCAGGGAAAAAACTCCCCGAAAAGCCCCCCCCCCAAAAAAAAGGTCAGAAGACACCCAGAAATGCCCAGAAAAGAAGAGAACGGCCAAGAATTAAGACAGAAAAAACGCCATTGACGCTATGGAGTTATACCTAGTATGAAGTAGAATTCAAATGGAACGAAGATTAGAACCTTTCCTCAGACTCCACATATGAGACTCCCTGTCTAGCTGGGCGATATTTTTCAATACCGCCCGCATTTCCTTCGCCTTCTCCGGGGCCCTGTTATCAATTCCCACGTTACGGCACCATTTCTTCAGCTCGCCCGTAGGTAACTGCCCGGCGTTCTCCTGAAAGAGGTTGAGCATCTGAGTGCGTAAGGCCTGTTTCCCCAGGCTTTGGAGCGAGCCGGGCGCAGGGGAACGCGGTGGGACTCTGCCAGCGGATCCGTTTCGGCCCGTCCAGGTGACCGTCCCAACTGCTGCCCCCGAAGTCGCCGCGATTGATTCCTGCAGACGCTTCGCTGCCTCATCGGCGATTTTCTTGGCGTAGGCAATGGTCGAGGTTGGACCATTGTCTCCAGCGTTGACGGCAGAGTCGTGCTCAAGACAGTTAGCGACGCTGTTGTGGCTGAAGATTTCTTCAATGAACTTTCGTTCACCAGATTCTTCAGCCGGCTTGTCTTCTATCGCGCTAGAAAGTGTGTTAGCATTTGCATGGGTCGTTTTTTTTTTCTCAGACCGCATACTATTTCTGAAGGCCGGTAACACCGTCGATACCTCGGAGGGCCGAGTCCTCCGCCGAGGTGGACTTCGAGTTTACCGTCACTGCATCCTGGAGCATGGCACCAGTAGATGTATCATCTACATCACCATAGGTGAATAGATGTCGCATATCCTCCATCTGTGCACACGTTAGCAACTACCTCATCGCAGCAGACACCGCGAAGCTGTCCGTTACCTCGAAGAATCGTCGCTGCTCCGGATTATTTAGCACTTTTTGCGAAATGTATTGCTTGAAAAGCTGACGATTGTACATCTTCTCCTCGATCGTTCCAGCAGAAACCAAACGGAAGATGTGGACGGGTTTGGTCTGGCCAATTCGCCAGGACCGCTCTCGAGCCTATTTTACCGATATTGGTCAATTACCGAATATCTTGCCCTATAAAAACCAATACTCACCTGGAGATCCGTTGAAGGATTCCAATCAGGATCAAAAATCATGACCCGATCCGCACCGGTCAAGTTTAAGCCGAGCCCACCGACGCGAGTCGTCAAGAGGAAGATGTCGATACTATTATCTGCGTTGAATTCGCTTACGAGCTGCTGTCGCTGCTCAATCGGTGTTCTTCCATCCATGCGACTGTACTTGAAGTCGCCATAGAAGTCAAGATTTTGCTGGATGATATCGAGAACCTGTACACTTTGAGAGAAGAGTAAGACGCGGTGTCCATGTTTCTTCCAATGAACGAGCATCTGCGTGCGAGTAAGCATTATATGTGGAACGTTATGGAGCACCGTTTGATACCTTCTTCATAACCTGCATCTTCCCTGAATAGATGTCTTTGCCGTATTCCTGGCCTTGATGCTTGTTTTGCTCATTAGCCGCAAGGTCAGGGTGACAACATATTTTCCTGAGGACAGAAATGCCAGAGAATGATTCCCTATTTCCACTCAAAATGGCCTGGACCTCAGGACCCCTTAAGTACTCAGTGTACATATTTTCCTGCGCCATTGTGAGCTTGCAGAACAAAACTTTCTCCTCTTTAGGTGGGAGGTCCTTCGAAACGTCACTCTTCATTCGGCGCAGAAGGTAGGGTCCGATTAAACCACGCAGGACAGTAGCACATGATGTTGCCGTCTGTACCTGTACGTTGTTGGCGTTCTTGTATCCTCCAAGACGAATGGGGACCTCGAATTGCTCTTTGAAGATCGGCAAAGTACCGAGCCTTCCAGGAAACGCGAAATCGAAAAGACTCCACAGCTCGACCAGGTTGTTCTGGATCGGGGTGCCGGAGAGGATGATACGATGAGGAGTCTAATAGATTGGTCGTCAGTAAACGTATAGGACCGTACGGGTCGATGGGATTCTACTCTCAGTTCCTTGCAATGGAGGGAAACCCTGGCATCGGGATTGCGAATGCGATGTCCCTCATCTAAGATCGCATATCCCCATTCTGGAGCTTTTGTCAGCACAACATCCATCGCCACCACCACTCGTAATACGCACCTTTCTCCACTAAAAGGCCACCATAGGTGTTCAATCCTTCATAAGTCGTGATAAGAACATGACCATGTCTGAAGACTCGCTCGACGATCTTCTTTGCGGCAAACATTCCATCTTTGGTAGGCCTGTGCGGTTCATCGTCCTGGGAATCTATCTGGCCATCCCTACTAAGGAGCATGCCGCTTCCGCTCTTGTGCAAGATCGCCACTCGCAAAGCAGGCCACCAGGTGTGAAACTCGGAGGCCCATTGGCCAAGAACGGCGCCTGGCGCAACCACGACAATCGGTTTATCCAGTAATCCGCTGTAATGGAGGCCGGCGAGGAAGGATATCATTTCTAGCAAATGTTAACACTGAAACCTTGCTCGTAGGAGTATATATACACTCACGAATAGTTTTCCCAGTTCCCATCTCATCTCCCAGGATGCCTCCGCGCTCTTGGCAATATAGTTCCCAAAACCACTGCACAGCAACCTTTTGGTAGGGAAACAAAGAAGCATGGATGTCTCCCGGAAGTCGGAATTCTTTAACACCACCCGAAAATCTCTCATCTGAGATAGTCGGATGAGGCTTATGCCATTCCTTCCGCTCATCGGGATCTGTGCCATTATTCTGTTCTCGGATTCTTCTGCGGGACTCTGCCCATTCACGTATCCTCTTCTGATACAGCTTCTCGTCACCGTCATCTAAACGAACCGGTTTCGCCTTGCGTGACGCAGTTTCGGGAGATCTCTTGCGCTTTTGCGGCCTGGTAGCATTGCATTCATCATTGCTATCCATTTCTTCGGAAGACTCGGACTCTGTAGTGCGGACTGCTGCTTGCTGGGCGAGTCCTTTACGAGAAGTTTTTCTCTCTTTCCGGGCGGGTGTACGATCGTCGTAATCGTCATCGGCGATCACTTTGCGTCTCTTGGTGCTGCGGCCTGCGCCGTAGACTTCTTCTTCCCCATCTTCTTCTTCACTATATTCTTCCTGGCTGCTGCTGTCGACACCCGAAAGCTCAGACGAAGACAGGGGAGCGATATTTGAATGGCGAGTAGCAGTCTCGAACCCAGGTTTGCGAAGGTTCTGCACACTAAGCAAAGCCTGCGATGGCTCACCGGCCACTTCTTCCTGGCTAGCACTTGCCTGTCCCAATCCGGGGGTATTGTCGAAGGGGGTGATCTTCCCGGTTCCTAAAATATAGGCGCCCGTCAGAAACACACCTTCACTTCACATAACGATGTAACATAAACGCACGGATGAGGAATTCGCGGTCCGATTCGTTTGGCAGTCGGTGGTCAGAAACGCTCTTCTTTGTTTTCTGTTGAGACAGCAGCTCTATAGTCTGTGCTTCTCGTGCCGCCATACGAGACGTAATATCTTTGATGTCGTCATTGAACCCCGCGAGCTTCCCTTTGAGGTCTTTGATCTGGATCTCGAGAGATCTCTTTTTGAGTTTAGTGGTCTGTGGGAGGCCATATCGTTCCTCGGCGACACTAAGTATATGCTCAAGTTTTCTAAACGATGGGAGAATGTTCAGCATTATTGGGTACTATTGGTGACTTGGGGTGGAGAGCCATACGCCTTCTCGATCACCGCCTTATCCAATCTTCGTCGATCGTCTTCGTTCGCACCTTCAAGCATCACCTGATCGGCCTGCACGAGTGAGAATATTGTCAGCATCGAGAGAAGTTGAATGCATGGATCGTTCATACTTTTGTAGCGATCCCCCTCTCCAGCTCCGCCTGATCGACGGCTCTCGCACCGAAGACACCGAACACCTCGTCCTCATCCTCATCCTCAGCAGTAGAATCTGTCGCAGATGCCGATGCGTTGGAAATGTTGGTCGTAGTGATGTCAAGCGAAATTGGCTCGCCAGAGCTTAGGCCGGCGGCCTTTCGTGAAGGTGTAGGAGGGTCTTTTGGAACATTCATTTTGTGGGAATTGTGTAGAGCTACACAGGTCTGGTTGCGGGGTTGTTAGGATCGGCGTGCAGCAAGGGTAGAGTGGGTAATGGTAGAGTGGGTAAGTGGAGTATGGGTAATGGTAGAGTGGGTGATGGTAGAGTTGGTACTTCGTCGTGTAGAGTAGGAATGGGAAGATACCAGTGAGTGATGTCGCCCAGTAGGTTGTTTCCTAGGTGAGCTTAAGGTTGCGCGTTGAAGGTTGGGGTGACGCGATGACTCGGGAACTCGCGTAAAGTGAGGCGTTAGCGTGTCTGGCTGCTCCATTTTCGTGTCACTATGCATCAATCTACACGATGCCTCGACTCATTACATAGTCTCTCACTCGACAGGCGTGTCCATTTTATCTCGCAATCATCGCGGACAGATGGTGGTTGATCGGGCAGCGTCTGAAGTGCGCTCTAGGGCACGCAGGCAGAATGGAGACCACAGTCCTACTAGAGGAGCCGCAGACTCTTGAGGCCGGCATCCTACGGGACTACATAGCGACGGCCAAAGATGAGGCAGAGCGGCATCGACCTGGTATCACCATGTTTACGGACGGTTCGCGACTTGACAGCGGAGCCACTGGATATCAGTTGTTTGGCAGAACGGCTAACGCTGGGTTGGCATCAAAAGCCATATGGGCTACAACTAGGAGGCTTATGATGCAGGGTGTGCTGCCCTTGCAAGGACTTTGGAAACAATGCGAGGCGGAAGACAACCTAGAGAAAGTCACCATTTTCACGGATGCCCAGGCAGCCATCCGACGTATAGCCTCTGACGAACCTTTCCCCAATCAGGTGTATGCGATCTAGGCTAGGAAGCACATTGCAACGCAACGACAAGCCAACCCGAATATTGCCATCGAGATCAGGTGGTGCCCAGCCCACAAGGGCATTCCAGGGAACGAGAAGGCCGATGAGTGGGCCGAGCTTGCAGCGGATAATCCTGATGCTCATGGGTGGAATGGAAGCAGCACACAGACCGGTACGGCAGGCGACCAATGCCTCTTCCGAGGTCGCTGGCACATCTCGAGCGGGGGATCTCAGAAAAGAAATAGCAGGAAGCCAAGGCTTGGGCAGATTCACGTGTCACTGGGAAAAAGTACCAGTACTACCGACGGGGAAAGGTGTGCCAGAAACCGGACACAGTTCCAGCAAAGAGCAACAAGCGGCTGGCAGCCAGGTTCTACCGGTTGAAAGCTGGTCATTGTCTCACTGGCCAGTATCTCAAGTGGACGAAGACTAGGAGCAGGCCCACAGCCAAGTGTTGGTGGTGCCCATACTGGACCCAGACCCGTGAGCACCTTATCAAGAACTGCCCCCACTGGAAGGCCTAACAGAAGATTCTTGTGGAAGGAGACAGGTAGAGGAAAAAATCGGTTTGAGATCCGAGACCTTTTTGCCGATGAGTGGTGTAGTCAGGAGATCATTGGCTTCCTCGTCACCACAGATGTGGGGCGACGGATAACAGACACGGCTGAGGAGGGTTCCCAGAGTGAGATGCGGAGGGGGACTTCGGGGACGGGGGGAGAGGGTGCAGGGGGGGCGGACGGCTCAAGAGCCTGGGGATGAGCTTCCTGCAGGAGTGGATGAAGTTGGAAGTGCGTTTAGGAGTGAGGAAGTTATTGAGATTGATATTTTGCGGGTAGACTAGGGCGGAGGGTAGGGGGGCGCTACAACGAGCTGCCTTCGGGTTGGATAGTGGACGGGAGCTGGTTGTACGTCTCGCCACGATCTAGATAGGTCGAATGCGTTTGATGATATAACCAAAAAAAGCGGACAGACGGCGGCGACACAGAATTGCTGTGTCAGGATATTCACCGATGCACAGGCTGGATTTAAAATCAAGCTGAGTACGGGTGTTGGTCCAGGGCAAACCTACGCGTTGTAGGTAAGGAAGGTCTTATCGACAGTGGGTGCCTAGTGAAGATAAGGTAGTGCCCAGCTCATGATGGTATCGAGGGCAACGAGCAAGTAGATACATAGGCAAAGCTCGCAGCAGATGAACCGGAAGGCGATGGAGTGGAGCTCCAACGCTACTCAGACCGCTATGGCCAGTGACTGATGCCCTTTGCAGTCTCCCTTACGCACCCAAAGCGAATTGCCATGGAAACCAGATGGTATGATTGGGCATACATGAGGATCGAAGGCCGAACATACGATGTCCGGAATCGAAATGGTCCCACGGGCCGGACACCAGGCCAGCTTCAACGCAGAAGACAGTGGCAAGAAGTTACTGCTAGCTCAAAACTCGTGATGCCCTTACAGCGGAATACCTGAACTACGGAAACCGTAACAGCGATGAGTATTGGCGGTGCGTCACGGGATCGATTCGAATTCGAGAACACCTTTCCAAGAACTGCCGGTCTCGGAAAGCGCAGCAGGCAGATCTGTGGGCAGAGATCTGTGGGCAGAGATCCGGGAGAAGACGGGCAAATGCAAGTGAAGGTGAACATGGCAAGACTCTTTGCAGACGAGAGACGCAGTGAGGCATATCGGACTATTTGGGGAAGACGGATGTGGGACGGAGGGTAACAAGCGAAGAACTTGAATTCCCCTGGGGGGAGGAAAGCGTGGAGGAACAGGTGATGGAGTAATTTTTATTTTTGTTGGTAACTCAAGGGCGCCGCAACGGACATTTGAGACCTACCACTAACTAATTGATGCAGACGGTAGAGGTGGCTATAGTTTGCCGTGGTCTGCTCAACACAGGCCGGACGCAATAAAACGAACGGCAAACATCTAATAAGCCACAGTTGTAACTAGTCACAATAGTAAAATAAACAGCAGCCGACAGGGGGTGAATCAATTTGCAGCCGCCCTCTATTCTGCTGGGTATACGACTGGGAGCTGACAGATTCATTGCAAGTGGTTCTGCCATGGCCTACATTACCACACTGGGCACAGCGCTGGGAAACATGTCCGGAACATCTTCCAGCGCACCAGCATTTGCAGAACATTATTGCTCTTTTTTACCGCGGTTGTGAGTAAATTTATCTACTTATCGCCCAATCTGCGATGGCATTCTTAAAGTCCGGAAAGGAGTCAAAGTGCTGATCCTGCTGAACCGTCACTGCTGACTGGGCATTGGGGGTGTGATGAGGCTTGGGGGGGGGGGGGGTTGATGGTGGTGACGACTCATTGATCGCATGCATCCTTGATGGATCATGGCGATATTACACGCAGTCCTTTCCCGTTCGCCGTCCGTCGACGACCTCTCGCAGTCCGCCGGTGGCCCGTGGCAACTCCCCCTGCCCGCCTGGCCTGCCCCGAGCGGAAGAAAGGAAGGGGCTCGCGACCGTAAAGACCGTAGAAACAAGAAAATACCCAAGGAAAAAGATTCCTTCCCCAACCCTCTACTCCTCTTCGCCCCCTCTAGCTCCCTCACCTTCCCCCCGGCCCGGCGCCTTCTAGTTCCGCAGTTCGCTCCTACATCTCTCCTCCGGCCTTGTTGGCGATCCTTTCGGTCCCCACCCTACGTCCCACCTCCGGGTTGAGTGGAGATGGTTATCTAGGAGAATAAATACACTAGTGCCAACGGAGCCGAGCGATGTCAAAAACATTCCCCCGCACGCATACAAATTTTTCCACACAAATTCGTATAGCATCCTCTTTCTCGTGCCACCTCTCCCAGCACTCACCTTCCTGTGGCCCAGCGCTGCTGCGGGGGTGTATTAGTACATTCAAATTGTGTCACCTTTGGATATCTTCTATCCATCTTAATACCCTTCCTGAAGGTATATCTACATACAAACAATACATGAATGCCGTTTGACCATCCCCCCTAATCTATGTTCTTTCACCTGCACCCCATTGCTAAAGAAACTGCCGTAACTCTCCAATCGATACAGGCTTCCACTTGCAGTTCTGCACAAGGCGGCTGGCAACAGCTTCTGTTTGATCCTTGTGTACTGGTCAATGGACTCGACTATTTCTTCCAGGATTTCGTCATCCTAGTACAGCGAGAATATGTCAATTGGTGACAATGGAGCCTTCAGGAATCCTTGCCTCGTTCATATGCTCTAGCTCACGATGTGCGAATGGACGAAAACGGGATCAGGAGAGCCGTCAGAGGTGGTACCATATGACATCTTCTGTCGTTTCGGCTCCAGTTGGTTTCAGAGCCCGTTTGGCTAACGTCGCGGACCCACTACCTACTCTCAATTTCTCACTCGGCTTTGGTTCGGCCACATAATTACTCTAACCCTATAGGTGGCACATGAACTGGACACAGCAAACATGGCAGTCAAGAAAGATTGCTGGTGCATTCACGATGGACGTTAAATCAGCCTTCAACAATGTGAGCCGAAGCCACCTCGTCCGACGTGTGCATATAACCAGATCTGATACGTTGGACCGAATCGTTTATGTGGGATCGGCGGGTGATACTTGTCATCAATCAAGAGGATGATAGGTTGGAGGAAGAGGAGTAGTTATGTTGTTTTGTTTGTTTCTTTTGGTATGCAAAGGCTGCCACAACGTATTAACTAATGGGGGTTTTCGCCTCCACTAGTCAGGGCTGCGAGGAAAACTTGGTGTAATTTGCCGTGATCTAGATAGGTCGGATGCAATAAATGAAGTCTCTCCCCTCCCATAGGTGGCACTGATGCATGTCTTGAGATTTGAGATAAGGCTCAACTAGCAAAGGCATAGCATTTTAGAGCGGGCCGGCGCG